>WLWG01001231.1_pt1 | contig 23767 bp, 25 predicted proteins | sample 6712871 | NCBI WGS metagenome assembly WLWG01 (sample SAMN12718693, study PRJNA515312) | sponge metagenome | isolation source: marine sponge | host: Mycale hentscheli | place: New Zealand: South Island, Marlborough, Capsize Point | collected 2003-05-01
ACGCAATATTACCAGACGATATATCGTCTTAAAATTTTTATAAGATATGTGATTATTACCACAAGAGGGGTGGGGGTGAATATTATGTAAGATTAAATCATAATTTTACATCATATTATCGTCTAATCACAAGAGAGAAGAAATCGTATTTCATCTTCCATCCTCTCAATTTCAGTTTCTATCTGCTTCAAGCGATTAATTAATTTTTTATTAGTTGTTCTTTTAGACCTCATTAGGTCTGTAATTTCTTCATTCATTAATACATAATGATACTTGACTTTTATGACATTCTTTCGTTGAATGCTTTTACAAAGTAATTGCTTTAATCGTTCCTTCTTATTCATATATATATTATACCTATAATATTTTTCCTAAATATCTAACGCAGAACATTAATTTTAAGGGGATTATCCACAAATGTATGTTTTCTTAATAAACCTAATGAAAATCATTAACAAATTTTCCTTTTATATGTATGTATAAGGAAACGATTTTTTTATTAATAAAATCATTAATAAAAGTGATAGTTTTTCTATACAAAATATTTTAAATTATTTAAATCCAATTTCTCTAATAAATTTATTCATACTCATTACTGAACCATCATTATTGAATTTAAAATTACATCTTTTGCCACCTTCTAACAAGTCAAAATTTATTCGTTCTCCATTATATAACCTCATATAGATGTCATATAGAGATATACCCATCTTTTTAGCAGTATATTTGATTGTGCTATTAGGAATTCCTTTCATCCTTATATGGTGTCCTCTAACTTTTTTACCTTTATAATCACCTACAAGACAATCAATATAACATTTCTTACCTAAAAAGATACTCTTTTCCGCATAAACATTTTCACATTCATTACCTTTATCATCTTCTAAATCAAAATCTATATGAAATTGTCCCAATTGTTTGCCATCCAGTTCTCTTCCATATTTTTTCATAAATAATTTTTTTAACACCATAACATCGTCATAAAGTATATGTATGCTGTCCGTATCCGTATAATAGGCAGTAAGGTTATTATCTTCACAGAGGCACATAACCTCATTCATAATTCTTTTACTCATACTTAACACCTCAACACCTACACAACAATTATTAAAGTGTTCGTTTATGGTCTTATGTATTTTAAATCTCCAATTTTTACTATCATACATTTGTTCGTATTCTATGATGTAGTTATAATTATCTCTTAAAAATTTATCCTTATCTTTTTCGCTCACAATTGCTTCTTCTGTATTAATAGGTTTTAATATGGTCTTACCATAAGCAGAATTCATAATTAGTTTATAGACCATTTGTGCTTTATTTTTCTTCTTTTTAAGTGCCAATCTCAACTTAAAAATTTCTTCTATGACTGATGATATTAATGGATTTCTACCTTCATCATAATAATATCCTAATAAAACCTCAAATTTTACATCTTGAAATGTAATCAAATCTTCTAATGTATTTTTATCAACATACATAATTTTTTCTTCCATATTGTTATGAAAAACCCTCACACCATTTTCATTAACCTCACTCATCAAACTAAAATGTCTATTAATACCTACATCCAAAATTTTTATTTTGACAAAATATCCATCACAAGAGGATAAGAAGTCATAATTCTTTTGACTATCTTGTATTATTTTAGGTCTTCCAATAAGACATCCTTCCATTCTATTCATACTGGATGGATATAATGATACACCATCATAATCTGCCATTCTTTTACCTTTATCCTTACCAGTATCAGTCCCATCAAAAATCCATTTAATATTATCTCTACACATAGTTCTACCACCTACAACACATTTTTGAATAAATAATTGTGGCACACCAGCAAGTTGATATACACCATCATATACACCATTCTTTTTCATATATTTATCTGCTAATGAAGCAATAGTCCATACACCATCTACATCAATATCAATCTGTTCTAACACCCATCCTCTAAATGTTTCATAACCTTTTTTCAATACAATACAATCTTTCATACAATAATACTCACTATATTTCATCATATTAAATACTTTCTTACCATCTATCTTCTTAATAATACCAATCTTTTTACAATTCTTAACAAACTGCTCGTATTCACCATCCTTATGAAAATATCCTTTTGCTCTTTTAATTTCAATCCAATTATCTCTTAAATTTTTATATGTATAAAGGTCATATGGCATTACATCTTTTTCTTGTTTAAGACCAAAACATCCACCAAAATTTCTTAATGGCATCGCAATTAATTTCAAACTATCTTTGAATTGAAGACGAAGTTCGGTCTTATTTTGTTTCCAACTCATATATCTGGCAGTAGCGTTCATCAACCCACTACCTCTTGTTTTCTGGTCTATACAATATAAATATTTTTGAAAAAATCTATAATCATAATTACAATTATGTGCGATTAATAATGCTTTTTTCGCTACACAATCAACACATTTTTGCTGTGGATTATATTTACCAGTTTCTTTTCCACTTGCTCTGGTTTCAGTATGTTTTAAAATTAATTCTAACATTATCTTACAACAATTATCACCAGTAGCAACAATTTTTTCACCTTTATCACTAATGGCACACGCCATATATGGTTTATGAATTCTTTTAATTAATTTATGTTTTAATTTATCATAACCTTTCTTATCTTTTTTCGCAATACATTTTTTCATTCTTTCCTCTACATCCAAATCTCTAATACTTCCTTTATAACTTTCAGTATCAAAAAACCATTTCTTCCATTCCTTACCTCTTTCCACCTTATATTCTTCTTTTTCTTCATCATATTCATTTAATTTACTACATTCATCAAGGTCATAATTTAAATTATCAAAATCAAATGCCCTATCAATAAATTGTGTTTCTAAAATACCTTTATCAAACGATATAGGCACTAAAAAATCTTCTTTATTATTAAACATATAGTTCATAACTTTAAAACTATCAGTAGTTCTATCATTACTCCTTCTAATACCAGATTTATTCTTTTTATAAATATATTTCAACTCATCTATGGTGTAATTATCAATCAAATCATAATAATTTTTAAGAGCAAACATAGTGAAATCTACTTTTTCTATCAAAAAATAATGTCTATCTACTAAACCAATTTCATAAATTTCTGTATGTCCCTTACCATAATAGTAAGGTTTATCAGTTTTATCTTTCTTTCTTAACTTGATTTGTATATGTAATTTATCACATACTGCTTTTAATTTACTAATAGGAACATCCCTATTGACTACAAAACTGGTAAGACGATTTAATTTTTCTTCACTCATACCACCATTTTCAAGTGCTTTATATAAACAATTTTCTTTATAATTTTCTGGTTCTACTACATTATAGACACCATATCTTGACATATCAAATCCAGTTTTATTTAGATACTTGAAGAATGCTCCACCTTTTTTAGTTTTTATATTACCATTAGCATCTATGTCATCTTCAAGAAAATCAATAAATTCAACACATAATTCAGTTGTTTCTTCTAAATATCCAGCATATTCTATATCACTTTCATTAACCATATTCTCCTCTACTTGTTTCTTTTTCAAAATATCAATTATACGACCAATATTCGTCTGTGTTAATGTATAATATCTTTCATTTTCAGTAATTTCAGTATCAATCTGTAATGTTTTAGCATATAATACGACCATTTCTCCTCCTACATATTCTAAAATTAATTCTAAAATAGTAGGAATACCTAATGCCTCAATAGTTTCTTTTTTAATACATAATCTACCTTTCTTTGTTAATTTGAATTTAATCAAACTTTTTTCTAATATTTTCCTCTGCTCTCTTGCTGTAATAATTTTTTCTCGTTTTATTTCAACATCGGCATTATATGCTTGTGCCATAAATCGGTAGGCATATTTAATATTCCTAAATCTTTTTCCAGTTCCTCTTAAATCTTTTGCGTAATCCATAATTAGTTTATTTTGTTTTTTCTTACCTTTAACACCTTTGAAAGATAAACCAAATTGTTTTCTTAATGTTCTTTTAGCGTTTTCTGCTATATCTATATTGTTAAGAAACTTGATGTAGCGGGGCAATCTTTGCGTCATTATATTATCCACAGATAATAATTCACTTTGAAATGTTTTGTTTTCCATCTCTATATCTATATATGAGGAAAATAATTTGAGATTTAAACGAACAAATTAATTTTTTCCTAAATGTTTTTATATATTTTTAAAATTCTCTAAATCTTAAAAAAATATTTTTCTATATATTTTTTCCTAAATAAAATAATTATTTCTCTGCGTTTGAAATTCCTAAATTACCATCCCCCAGAAAAAGATGGTTGTGTATCTAATGTATCCATAGTAGGAGTTAAAAGCATACCTCTTTGTGCTATTGATGGAGGTGCTTTCGGTAATGCTAATGTTTTAGTAGAAGGAGCATCTGGTTTCTTGCCAAATAATTGTTCTACCCAATCAACAATACCTTTACCCGCTTCATATAAAGCACCACCTTCTAAAACAGCACCAGCAATTTGTAGAGGAACACCAACAATCGCACCAACACCAGTAGCATCAAGAGCAGTTCCAGCACCTTCTAATCCAGCACCAACACCTTCATCAACTGCTGTTTCACCAGCACCTTCACCAGCATCAGCAAGAGCATCACCAGCATCATCTCCACCTTCTAATGGACTGGAAGGTTCAGTAGGTTCTTCCGCACCATAATTACCACTTTCTTCGCCACCAGTTTCTTCTTCTGGTGCGTCATCTTCCTTTGTTTCTTCTGTTCCAGTTTCCTCTTTTTGTCCTTCTTGTTCGGCATCTCTACTCCTTAATTGCTGTCCTCTGGCATCTTCCATACTCATATTTGTGGTCTCATTTGCCCTATCAAAATCAATATCACCAGTAGATGTTCTGGGAACTTCAAACTGGTTCATAAAATCATCAAAAGACATATCACCAATATCAGTTTCATCAACTCTATCTACATCATCAAGAGCATCACTCGTAGGAGAACCATCTTCTTCAACTCCTTCTCCTCCTTCCGTAGCACCATTACCTCCACCAATTTCATTCATTTCTACTTCACCACCTTCACTTGCCTCTGTGGCACTATTACCAGATAATCTACTATTTATATCATCAACACCATCACTTACCTTTCTAAAAGCATTTTTTCCTCTGCCTACTAAATCATCCACACCATCTTCTGCTTGACTTTTAAATTTTGATAATTTATTTTTTAGTATATTTTTAAATCCTTCTGTATCTTTTGAAACATTACCTCCTAAAAATCGTTTATCCACATAATCTAATGCTTTACCACCATATTTTTTGAAAGTTCTAATGCCAACTTCCTCACCTAATCCTCGTAAGGCATCTAAATCTGTTTTAGTATAAGCATCTTGTAGAAGTTGTTTATTCTTTTGTGTGATTTGTCTATTAACACCTTTAATATCATCTATATCCTCTCTAAATGATGCTAAATTATTATTGATTTCACCAGCACTTTGACTATACGCACTATAAACTGAACTTGCCATTTTACTATATAAATATAAAAAGATATTAATTTAATTTATACATTTTCTTTTTTATCATTAACTTCCTCTTGTTTTTCTTCACATTTTTCAATTACATCTGCTAATTTTGTTGCCATACAAGAACTGCCTCTTAACATACAAACTAATGTATCCATAACACCATTACCTTTATGTTTATTAACAAATGGCATTACCTCACTTAAAACAAATAAGACCCCTAATATAATAGTGGCATATCCATATCCTTCACCAGTCATCATCTCTGTATTAGTAGAATTCATAATATATATTACATTAGATATTAAGAATGATTAAAATAATCATAATATTTAGAATATGATTTTTGTTGATGTTTTTGCTTTAAAGACCTCTCAAATGTTTTATATTCATAAATATTTTTATGTGGTTCTTCATCGTCATCATTATCTCCTATATCTCTGGCATAATTAATAAATTTATTTTCTGGCATTTTTCCAAAACTATTATGGTTTATAGAATTTTTTTCTTTATTCGTATATCCCATCGCCCAATATATCCACTCAAACATTTAATATATATTTAGATATTTTTTTACCATAAAAGTTTATCAGCATAATAACCATTACTACCTACTTTTAATCTATCTTTCTGGTGTCGTTTCTTGTAAGCAATTCTTCTTTTATCAGCAAATTCCTTACCTTTTGTTGCTGTGAAAGTAGGATAATCACCATATCCTATTGCTCCTACACTCGCTATTTTCTTTAATTCTATCTTACCATCCTTACCTCTTATCTTCTTAAAAACATCTATCTTTTTCTTTTTATTAGTAGATTGTTTTACAATTACTCGCAACTTTTTTGCTTGTTTTCTGGTGTAATTTGTGATTGTATATGGCATAATTATAATTAGATTATATTTTATTTTTATTTAAAATCTTATTACCCACTACAATAGGTTTCTCTTTTCTATATCTCATATAATTTTTACCAGCACTAATAGCAGTTTCTTTTGAATTAAATGTTTTATTTACAAACTGCTTCTTCTTAATATTATATAATTTATATTTATTCTTGACTTTTTTGATTTGATATGGCATTATTAATAAATTATTAGAAAAAAATATTTTATTAATAAATTCTTATATAACTATTAAGGAAATCCTTAATAAAATTTTTAATTGTGATATACCCCCTATAAAATTAATTATTCTATAACATTTACTATTCCAGAACTAATATTTGCTACTCTTTGAGTTTTCACAAAAAATCTCATTAATCGCTGTGTTCCATCACTAACAATACTATTAACTTTTTCAGTATAAATCATAGGTAGATTTGATACTCTTTTACCTTGACCGAAAGCATTAGCAAGTTTAGTTCCAGACCAATTCATAGTGCCTACTTCAATACTCTGTGCGTATCCATTAAGTTTTCTATCACAAAGACCTAATACATCATTCGCACCAGCATCATCTACACTTGATTTCCAGCAATAACGATAATCACACATTTGTGTAGGCACACCACCTTCACACGCATCTAATTCAGTTTTCTGTAATGAATTATTAGTAAGAGGTTTAGAATACCAATTTTGACTATCAATATTTAATTGAACTGATTTACCTAACCTATAACCGACTGAATTATATCTTCCAATATTATTAATGATAAGATTAGCACCATCTACATCTTCACGCTGAACGACAATAGATTTTACTTTTTTACCACCATAAGCAAGTTGAATATCAAAAGTATCAGTTGCTCCATTAGTAAGAGAAATAGTATTTTCTTGAACCAAAATTTCATCATATGGCACATCATAACCTCCTTTATTCATAATTTCATCTGCCATATCCTCCATAAGGTCTGGATAAAATAAATAATCAGCACAAATCAAACAATCTTTTTCTACAAATTCAGTAGTTAAAACACCAGCAACTGATTGTTCTTTTTGAAATCTATGACCTAAAAGGTCATCACTCCATTCAATATTTATTGCCACTTCTTGATTTATGGCAAAAAGAGGTAGTTGAAGACCTTTTAGGAAGGGTATAAGTTGAGAAAGTGAGACCATAAATGTAGGACAATTTTCTTCACCTCCTCTAATATGTTGCGATTTTCTGGTTAAAAGGTCGGTTCTATCTGCCAACATCGCACCAGCACCAGCACCAGAAGGTATAATGGCATATTCAGTTCCTTCTCTTCCTAAAACACCAAAAGGAGCATCAAAACCTCTACTCTTAATAGCATCAGCACCATTAGCACTAATAACTCTGGAAGTTGAACCCATAAAAATATCTTCACCACCTTGTTTAGGCATAATTACACCTTTCTTATATTCATTTGAATAATGAAGACGCATATATGTATTATAATGTCCTACTTCATCCAAATTTGAAATTCTACGACCTCCTATGGTAAGATATGCTCGTTTAATCCACGCCAAAGCACCAGTAGATGTAGGTAGATATGCCAAAAAAGTATTAGGATTTGCTGGAACAACATCATTAGCAGTTGCTACTTTTAATTTCATTTGTAGATGAGAATTGCTGTCTAAAATTCCTTTCTTTTCAAAAACGAACCTACAACCAGTTTGACTAAAATTAACTGGACGAAGAATAGATGTATCTATGCTCTGCGTTTCTGGTCGCTGTAATACATTTGTTCTCAATAATTCTGGTAAATTTCTTCCACTCATTATATATTATTTATTAATAAATTAAAATTTTTTAAACTTTAATTTCTAAATACTAAATAAAATAATTAGTTCATCACATTAACCATTCCATCTTTAAACATTATTGTATTCTTATGTTTAACAAAAAGAAAGAGTGAATGAGGAACTAATGTTTTGCTTTGTAGATTACTTCTAATTCTAATACCTAATGGTGTTCCTTTATAATTAGTGCCATTATCAGTAATTTTATCTGTGCTAAACCCTATATTAAACTGCTGAACTTTATCTTCTTCTACAAGTGATGGTCTATCTTTTCTATCAAATCTTGCTTGAATAATATTTGCTTGTCCTACACGCTGATAAGGATTTGACAATTCTGTTTTTAGAGATTTGACTAAATTGCCTACACTCCATTCATCTCTTATAGTATTAAGTTCTTCCCAATTATTAAAACTATCAGCAATAGATAGACCTTGCGTTTCATCACTATCTACTTCAAAATCAAGTGGCAATCTCATACCTCCTTTTGTAAATGTAAGTTCCTTTAATATAACTCTATTTTCTAAAATTTCAGTAGTAGGATTTTTAGTAAGAATTTGTGTAGTTCTTTGAGAATTGTAATCATAATTACTTACCCAACTTGAAGGTATAATATTTGAAATTACTGCTAATGTTCGTCCAGTATTAATATTCAAACTAATATTTGCGTCATCACTATTAACTACATTATAGAAAGAACTATATGTATTATATTCCATAACACCATTTCTATTTTTCATCATCGCTTCCTTACCTTCTGCGGTAGGACATTCTGCTTCAAAAGAGCAAATAACATCACTAATCTGGTAAAAAGCACCACCAGCATTAAGTGCTGATGTAGAATTATCATTACGCCAGTGATTGTTATTTATGACATAATTACTATTAGCAAGTGTAATCACAATTCGCAAACCTTGAACCAGCATTAAATCAATAGGTTGTCCTTGAAGGAAACCATCTAAAAGAGGAATGGCAAAATCAAAAGGTCTATCTACTTTTTTAGCAGTAGAAACATCTTTTCCTAAACCTCCTAAACCACTATCATTACCATTAAGATATGACTGAATACTATCATTAAGTGGCAATAATGAAGCACATAAGCGATTATATGATTTAATTGTGCTGTATGTAGCACCTTGTAGAGATTGTATTGAAAGAGTTTCAATTACACTATGTAGTCCAGTTCTACCATCTATATAAAAATCTTCTGTTGGTGCGTCTTTGAAAAAATTAGCACTATTATTAGGGAATACTTCACCAGCGGGAGTAGAATTACCAGCAAGAACCTTCATAGTTCCAGATACTCTTAAAGATTTTCCGTTCAATATTTTTGGCACTTTTGGAATTTGAAAAATTATTTGATTTAAACCATTTCTATCACTAAATACACCATCTCCTAAATTTGTAGGATTAACTTGTATAAATTCTCTCGTTGTCATCTTATATAATTATATTTATATTATAATTTTGTTTAAAATATAAATATTTTTTCAATAAATTTTAACTTACATTTGAACTTGAACGCCATTTGTTCCTACAACTAATCGCCTTAATCCTCCTACATATGTAATAAATAGTTTATTTTTCTGTGGATTTTGTGGTGATGATTTGTAATTAACACGCAACTGAAAACCACCATCTTTAACAAGAGGATAGACACCACCATACCTTGCTAATGCTCTTCCTATTACGAAATTATCACTTTGATGGTCTAAATTTTTAACCCTCATTTTAGATGAACCTAATGCTTTTTCTAATTCAAATAATGCCACTTGTTCTACAAGAGGTTCGCTGTCGCCAGTAGGAGAAAGGTGTGATAAATTTGCTACACTTACCCTTTGCGTAGGTTGTTGCTTATTAGCAATAAGGAAATTATAATCCTTACAATTATCTACAATACTTTCAAGATTATTATATAAAACACTTTCTTCCTTACCATTTTCTACTGGTTTAACAAGTGCTGATGTTGCTCTCATATTTAGTGCTGGTATATTTAACTGAACTACTTGTTCGCTTGATGTGATATTATTACGATAAACATTCCAACTATAATAATCATAAGACGCACCTTCTGCCGTCTGTGTTCCTTTCATAAGTGCTTCAACATAAGAAGGAGGAGGTTGTGCTGTTTTGACAACAAGTTCTACATCTTTTATTACCAATTGAGGTATGGAATTTAAGAAATCACTTTTTCTAATACAGCAAGTATTACATCTTTCTGCGGGAGCAACCGCACCAGCATTAACACCCGCCCCACCAGTAAATCTGGTATGTGCCACAGCATTAGGATTTTCTACATTAAGAGAAATAGAAACTAAACCACCAGCATTTTCACCAGAATTACAAGATACTGATAAAATCTTACCTAAATCTACTAAAACTGGTTGAACTCCAACAGCATTATCATTAGGAAAAGCGTGTAATTTTTTGCCTATTAACATATTATAAGCACCAACTAACTGATTACTTACATTTCTACATCCAGCATCAAAAGCAGTAGTAGGCAAAGCATTACCAGCACCACCACCACCTCCATTAGTGATTTGATTAAATCCAGCATTTTTTTCAGTATAAAGTTTAATATCAAGCGTATTACCCGCCCCAGCAGTAGCATTAACAATACCAAATCTACAACTTTCTAAAACATTAGGTATTACTTCACCATCATCACTACATACACCAGCAGAACTCCATAATTGAAATGCTTTCTGTGCTGAATTAAGGTCTAATTCTACTCTCAAACCATCAGTAAGCATCGCTGGAAACATTTTATTATTAGGTTCTCCTAAAATACCAGAATATAACCTCATAGCAACTTCTACTTCATTACTTTCTGTTCCATCCCAGAAACCATTAGTAGTATTTAATCCAGTCATAAATGATGTGGCATTTTGAGTTGTATGTGCTGTTTGATAAGAATTAAAAAACATACTATTATTACCACTTCTGGAAGGAAGGTCATCATTAATAACATTATCATAATCTCTACTGGTATATTCTACTGCTTCTGTAATACCTCTTTTATTTTTAATAGTTCTATTTTCAGTATAATGATGTAATGTTTCTGCTAATTCACTATAATTTTGAATTGTTTCTAATTGTGCGTTTGTATTTCCATCATAAACCCTCAACTGGTCTATAAGTGCGTGAGAACCACATTTATTTGACAGACGAAGGACTGCTGGACTATTTCTTACTGAAACTTTCATTTTAAGATATGTTTGCCTACTATCTATGAAACCCATAAATTTAGGAATATGAAATCGTATGGTCTGGTTGTCGCCATATTCTAATTGATTATCGCTGGGAACAAATGTTGATTTGCTGGGAATAGTTGCGTTATATTGACTACTTACAAAATCCATTTCTATATATTTAATCTAAATATTTTTAAAAAAATTCAACTTCTCTAAAAATATTTTTTCAAATTATTTTATTAATAAAATCCTTAATAGTTATTAAGGAAAATCTATATAAATTTTTTATTTGTGATATACCCCTTACAAAACACATTTTTACCTACATTATCCAAAAATTATAAACATTATATAATATTTTTTATTTAGATTATGGAGGTAATTATGAACTTCTTTTTTGATATTTTTTCTATCTATCAAGTCAGTATAAATCATATAATATATCTAAACATTTAATATTTACCAAACTTTTTAACTCTGCCAGTTTTTTTCTTTTCCTTTTGTGCTTTTGAAATATCTTTTTTACTTAATTCTTTGAAGGTTTTAGGTGTATCTTTTGTAATTCTTTTTGTAGGTCTATATACATCACCTTTCTTTTTATAACCAACACCACCTTTCTGGTTTTTCCATTCCTCTTTAAACCATCTACCCAGTCCTTTTTTAGCATCTTTTCTTCCTAAATAAGGTGCTTTATTGCCATATTTCTTTTTAAATACTTCTTTATATTCTTTTACTACTAAACCAGACCTATAAGCACTATGTTTAGGAATTTTTTTATAAATTTTTGCTTTAACATTATTATATAATTTTTTATCTGCTGGAACATTAACCATTATATAATAATCATATATTATTTATGCCTTAACTTCAAGAACCATCGGTTTATTATGTTTTTCCCATACTTGCTTAACTCTTTTTAATTGATTTTTACATAATACTCGTTCATTACCAGATAATCTATCTTTCCAATAAACTTTTCCATCTTCCTTCTTATATGGTTTGATTTTTAACCAACTAAATTTACCAGTTTTACTATGTCTATGTTGCCAATAAATTTTATCACAGCAAGAACATCCAGACCTTCTACAAACATAAACCTTTCTGCCATCGTCTAAATCTAATTTCGCACCTAAATGTTGAAAATAATCTAATTCTTTTGATTTACAACCTTCTGGAACAGCATAACCATCTACTGAAAGTATAACACCACTACTATCTCTTTCTACTTCAACCATTATTATATATAATTTATAAATATAATAAAAATTTTTAAATATTTAATTTTTTATAAACCTAACTTGACCTTTTTCGTTTTTAACATATTTCCTTCCATTCTTCGCTGTGAAAACTTTTTTATTTGATGCTTTTGCTGGTGCTTTTTTCTTTTTCTTTTTCTTTTCAAAATTTTTAGGTGCGGATTTAGATGTAGTTCCTTTATCTTGACCGCTCATACCAGCACTTTCATCTTTTTTATCTTTATTAGTTTGTTTCTTTTGTTTCTTCTTTACTTTACTTTTATCTATTTTCTTTTTAGGTGCTGGTTTTGCTTTTGATTTTGCTACTTTACCCAAACTCTCTGGAATATCCTCTAATTTATAATCAAATTTAACATTTGTTTTATGTTTAATTGATTTACCATCTCTTGAAACCTTAAACATTTTCATTTCTTCCTCTAATTTAGCAGTTCCCATACGATAAACACCCATACCTCCTTTACCTCTTTTACCAAATTCTTCACTCTTATACAACTTATTGTATGATGTTAAAATCTTTCTGGCATCTTTCACCTTTAAATCTCGTTTTCCTACCTTTACCATTTAATATATATATAATTATACATATTAAATAATTTTAAACCTTTTCTAAATCATTATGCTGAATTCAGCATTTCTTTTTTCTTAATATATGCTAATCTTTTTTTCTCTAATATTTTTGCTCTATTAGCATCGTAATATTTTTTTGATGCCTCTCTGGTTTTTATCTTACCTTTATCGCTCTTTTGATATTTTCTAATATATTTCTTTTTCATTTCTTTATCTTTTTTAATAATTGCTAAAAGTTCATCTTTACCTAAATCTTCTAAATCTTTATATTTCTGTTGTTTAGTAGGGTGAATGTCATTCATTTTAAATAATAATTCTTCTCCATCGTCAAATGTAATGCTGTCAGCATCGCTTTCGTCATCAGTATAAACTATATGATTACTACTCATTCTATATATTATTATAAGATAAAAAATTTTCTTCAACTAAACGCATATATAGAAAATTCCTAAATATATTGAACTCATCATTTTTTAGATGGTTTAGTGCCGAATACATCAGTATCTTTTGGCATTCTCTTTTTTGGTTTCTTTTTTGTAGCATATTCTGCTGTATGTTCGCTCATTTTACTCTTACCATTAGCATCTTTCAAACATCCAGTTTCACATTCACAAGGGTTATTTAGAGATTTATGCTTTTTAAAAGTTTTTAAACTTTTTTTATCTTGTTTTAAATGTTTAAACATATTTATTATATACTATCATTATATAATAAAATGAGTTTAATTTTTTTGAAAAATGATGACCGCTCTGTAAGTTCAAGTTCTGGTGGAAACTCTATGATGAAACCATATAAATGGAGTAATTTTTTTACTGAACCTTTGAAACTCGCACCTAATAGTCAAGTTGCCTATATAAAAAGTTTAACACATTCTTCTGGAATAGAAGATGTTGAAAATGCCGATGAAGTTTATATGACTATTGGAATTCCACAATTAAATGCCCCTATGAGATTAAGGTTAAATCAAGATGATATTGATGGTTTCGTCCAGTATATAAATAATATAGGTCTTAATTGTAATTTATTTGGCACTGATAATAATTTTAATCACATCTATTATGAGGAAGACCAGACCATAGATGGTGGTAGTGTTCTTCAAGATTTTTATGATACTGGTTTTAATTGGTATGCTACTGATGATAAGAAAGTTAAAGTAAGGGCAACACAAAGAGGTGTTAATGATGTATTTAATCAATTATTTAATAACCTTAATACAAGCACAGATGGCATATTAGTATCTGCTCCTAATGGAATTAATACAACTGGAACTAATGCTGATGATGCTACTATTTATAATGAAGCAAGATTACTTGTTGCTAATGGTGAGGCGGGTAATGCCATAGCACAACCTTCTACAAATTTATATGGTAATCCTCTTAATAATTCATCAACCGCACCAGCAAAAGACCAGACACAAAATTTTTATAATTCTAATTTTGCTTTTAATACTATTACTAATCCTACACCAGTTAGTTATGTAAGTTCTTTTGGTGGTAATGATATTACTGCTTCATATCAAAGTAATACGCAAGAAAAACAACAATCTATGATATTTACTACTACTGGCATAAAACAAAATGTTTTTATGGACGCACCTCCTACTGCTAATGGTGGAGGACATCCATCTATTTCTTCTGCTGGTTCTGGTGGTTATTGTATAATTGGATTTAAATCTAAACCACAAGCAGAAGCAGATGTTGCCTTTCCTAATGCTTTATTTGCTACAAGTGAAGGTTTTTGTGGTATATGTCCTCATAGTTTTGGCGTTCATTCAGCACAATATATTGACGATGAATTTAATGATGACACCGAACAAAGTAGAACTGATTTCCTTAATCGTATTGATTTAAATGATAATGAAGGTGGTGGTGTAGTAGGAACTGCTATGGATTATAGAGATGCTTTTGCTTCTGGTTCTTATGCCAGATATTTATTTGGTATGGATATTCAAGTTATTGGTGGTGATTATGTTGCTGTGGTTAAGGTGTTAGACCCAGAAGCAAATTTTGCTGAAAGTGCTTATAAAGTAGTTCAAACATTAAGTTTAAAAGAAGTATCATCTGGTTTTGAACCTATATATGGTAATCCTTTTCAAGGTGGCGTTCAAGGTGGTCCGTCGTTGTTTCATCTAAATTGTGCTAATACTACTGGCGGAAAAATTCCTACACAAATTTGGTTTAGAATTAGATGGACTTCACCATATACTATGGGTATTGAATATTGTTTATCTATTACTGGTGCTGGTAATTCTTATAATGTAGATACTGATGAACCATTTGAACCAGATACTGGTAATCATACAGACCCTACTAATCAGTGGATAATGATGTATGATATGCTGAAAGACCCAGATATTAAACCTAATTATTTAATTCCTTCTTACTATGGTGATATGAGAGTTATAGATTATCCATCTAATTATGTAGGTAATCATTTCTGTATTAAAGGATATTTTGATAGTAGATATAGTTATAGAGGAAATAAACCAGATGCTGATGGTGGTAATGAAATGGGTGATTTATTTCAAATGGATAAATTCTGGAAAGGATGGTATGATAATGAAGATGATGCCTCTCTTTTAGTTCAAGATTTTGCTGGAATATATACTACTCAAAAATTAGGTAATAAAAAAGGTGAGGTTGTTCCAGAAGGTTTCGTAAGTGGTGGCACTAATGCTGGTTATAGTCAAAAAAGGATACAATTTTTATTAAATGAATTAGTAAGTGAAAAAAGTAGAGATAAAATATTAAATGATATAGGAGAACCTATGCTTCGTCTTTTTAATCCACCATTTTTACATTTAGGTAGTCAATTAGGTCTTATTAATTCTAAATCAGCAACAAAAGATTTGCTTACATTAAGCGATGATATATTAGGTTCTGGCAATAAATATGTGGTTCAAGGTATTAATGGCACTAATGAATATTCGCAAGGAAATGATGATTTTTCACTCCATTTTCAACTTACAAATTTTCCTATTCAATCTAAACAAGGTGTTAAATCAACATCTAATAAAACTATTGAAGTTGTTAATAATTTAGAGTTAAGTAATAGAGAATTAAATAATTATACATCACACGCACATTCATCTAAATTTCCTAATTGGATTGATTTAAATAATTATGGTGAATTAAATTTAAATCGTATTGATGTATTGATTACTAATGATGATAATGAACCAGCATTTAATTTATCTCATCATTCATCTTTGGTGGTGGCATTTAGAGCAAAACCTAAAAGAGATGAAGGATATGTGCCAGATAATATTCCAGTAATGAATAGAATGTAATTTAGTGCGTTTGAATTCAAATTAAAATATATAGTAATAATATATATATGAGTAGTAATTACGCATTTGGTCGTCAATATCGTAGGAAGTATCCTAAAAGTTGGAACAGCAGACAAGCAGTAGCAGATAGAAAAATGGGAGAAACAAATGAAGTTTATTTAGGAAAATTTTTAAAGAAATGGTTTCCTAAAAATAATTTTGCCAGAGATAATACTGGATGGAATGTATTAGATTTTAGCGATGATTTAGGAAAAATCAAAGTAGAATTAAAATCCAGAAGAATTAATAAAGAAAAATACCCTACAATAATGATAGGGAAAAATAAATATAATGCTATGATAAAGTATATGAAGAAAGGATATAAAGGTTATTTTTTATTTAAATTTACTGATAAATTATGTATATATGAAGTGCCTAAAAATCTTCCACAAGATATATCGTTTGCCAGAGGTGGAACTAATAAAAGAGGATGTGATGAATATAGTGAATGTATGTATATTCCTACAAAATATTTAAAAGATTGTTATGATTATACTGATTATGATGATTATATTCAAAAACTTATAGAAAATAAATAACTTATAGAAAATATAAAAATGTTTAAAAAATATTTTTATACTTTTAATATTATATAATGGATTTAGATAAGAATGGATTATTTCCAGAAATCAACCCTAATGTAGATGAACTCATAGAAAAAGAAGATGCCATAGATAAGGAGGAAATCATTAAAGATGATGATATGAACTATACCGCACCTAAAACAAGTCATAGTGATATTTTTATGAAATCAAAAGGTAATATTAAGATGAAAATAAAAGAACCTACTGATACTATTACTGAAACTGATGTCAAACCTAAAAAAGGTAGATACGCACATTTAGCAAAAGCAAGGCAGAAGGGAATTGAAACCAGAAAAAGAAAAGCAGAGGAGAAACGCAAAGCAAAAGAGGTAGAGAAAGCAAAAAAGTTAGAGGAAAGAGAAGCGAGAAAAAAGGCAACAGCAGATAGAAATAGAGAAAAAGCAAGAGCAAGATATTATAAACAAAAAGAAAAAAATAAGACCACAAATGTGGCAAAAAATATTGTAGAAAAAACAAATGTGCCAGTTAATAGACAAATAAAAGCACCTAATCAAGGAAATATGGATTTTAACACCTTCGCAAGGTATATGATGAAATATGAAGAAATGAAAGATGCTTACCATAAAGCAAAGAAACCTAAACCTCCTAAAACAAAACCAATAACAATACCGAAGAAACCTAAAAATAAAAATAATGAAAAAGTTTCTTACCATCCACCGAACTATCCACTAAATATGTTTGCTCCAAATAATAGATACAGAGAATTTACTGGATTTTAAGGGGATTACACACAAATGTATGTTTTATTAATAAAGTTAATGATTTTTATTAATAAATTTTTCATTCATATGGGTATATAAGGAAACAAATATTTTGTTAATAAAACGCTTAATAAAAGTGATAGATTTCTTTAATAAAAGTTTTTAAAAAATATTTTTTGATTTTTTATTATTTTATATAATATTTATATATATCAAATGACAGATAAAGTATCTAATAATACAAGAAGCAAATCATCTACTAATCTATCTATACAACCTATTAGACCTATGGAAATAAAAGATAAAAAAGATTATCATCCTTACTTACCATCTATAAATAGAAACAGAGGTAGTTTGATTTTACTCATAGGAAGTCAAAACAGCGGGAAAACTACAATTATTAACAATATGCTTTTGTCAAAACACTTCTGGGGTGGTAAGGATAGTGCTTTTGATAATACATATATATTTAGTCCATCAATAGAATTAGATGATAGTTGTCGTTTTTTAAGAGAACATTTTGAATGTTATACTGAATATAAAGATGAATATTTAGAAGAGATAAAAAATAGACAAAAACAATATCCAAAAGAAAAGATGCCAAAAATAATGATAGTAGCAGACGATAGTAGTGGTCTTTTATCAAGAAAGTTTTTCCATTTTCTTACGAGGTTTCGTCATTTTAACGCAAATGTGATACTCTCTATTCAAAATTTTAAATCATTAATGCCTATTGCTCGTAGTAATGCTAATGCTGTTATACTTATGAATGGTATTGTTAATGAAAAAGAATTAGAGAAAATAAATGAAGAATATGGCAGTCAAATGAAAAATACCTTACTATATATGTATTCAAAATATGCTAATAAACCTTATAGTTTTTTATATCTAAAATTAAGAAAGAACCCGCCAGAGGCATACCAGAATTTTACAAAACAGATTAACTGGAAATCATTAATAAAAACAGCAAAAACATATAAAGTTAGTGATGTTATAGAAGATGATAATGATGAAAAAGATGAAGAAATATAAAAAATATAAAAAAATTTACTATTATTTTGTATAATTAATTATAATATCTATTAATTATATAAATACTATGAGTAATACAAGATTAATATATGTATCTAAACAAACAGCAGAAGTTTCTAATGATAAAGAAGGTTCTTTTACTAATAAAGTAGATGATGGTGTAGTAGTTAAAGTAGGAGATGAAATAAATGTAGAGGCAATTGCTATTAATTCAGTAGGAGTAGGAGCAGAAATTATAGAAATACCTAAAAGAATTAAGAATTATCCATATAAAACTAATTCTATGGTTTTAAATTGTGCCTACTATATACATCATAACGGACATCCTTTTACTTGTATGTTGCCATTATCAACTCATAATAGTGTATTTTCTACAATAGCAGATACTAATTATGGTTATATGGATGGAACTCAAACTGGATGGAAAATATTACCATTTTCAAGTGTTAAATCTAAATGGGGAGTTCAAAACCAGCAATTAGGTCAAAGATTTTATTTAGGGAGTTATGTTTTTGCGAAAGGTGCTGACCCCGCTAAACCGATACAAAATCCATTAGGAATAGGACAAACTACTGGGGCAGTTCCTACTATTGGTATTTTTGAATTTTATAAAACAAATTTAAGATTTGAAGTAGATACTGGTTATGATAATCCAGCGAATATAGCAAATAAAATTACACAAGATTTTCACGCTGGTAATGTAAGTCCATATGTTTCTATTTGGAATGCTGGAACAAATTTACCATCATATGCTTTTCCTATTGATGCTTCTATACCTACACCAGCGGGTGTATTATCTATACAAGGTAATGTCAAAACAAAAGATACAGCGTGTATAAATGTATTATCTTATCCTCCTAATTATAACGATGTTAATACATATAGTATGTATCAATCAACTATGGCATTTCAAAATCCTTACCTACATTATTATGGTAGTAGAATATTAAATCCTTTTGTTAATATGGTAGAACATCTTACTGAAAATGCTTTTGCTTATATAAATCAAACAATAGGAGGTAATCCAGTAGTTCATTTAAATGATATGTATCAATTAGCAACATTAGATAATACTGCTGGTAATACAACACATCCTAATAATGGTATATATATTGTATCAAAGTTATGGAATTTTAATACTTTGAAAATATTTGCTGACCTTATTCATAGTCAAAAACAAACACCTCCTAATATGATAGGAAGAACTGGTGATATATCTACACAACCTTTATTAAGACAACAACAATTTTCGTCATTTAATATTGGAAGAGTAGATGATGCTTCACCAGCGGGAACAATTAATACATTAGACCCTCCTACTATGACAGCATCAACAGCAGAAACAAGTGAAAGATTAACATTACCTACTTATTATAATGCTGAAAGATGGAATAAAGGTATTTTACCAGCAGATGCTGTTAGTGGTGGTATGTCAATTCAATATGATTTAATTACTACTGATGATAATGGTAATACTTATTCAGTTCAAGAAATATGTAATAAATTAGATATAATGGTTGTTCCTATTGATACTGGTGTTAATGGTTCTAATGAAATTGCTATTGGATTTCTTACTAATAATTTAGATGTTGCTGGAACTTTATTTTTAAAATTTAATTATGCTATGATTGATTTAGGTTTCCTTAATAGAAATAATCCAGTTGCTTTGGTTCTTGCTGATGCTGTTAATATAGGTGGTAGTGCTTCTACATTAAGCGATTATCAAGATAATATACAAATTGGTAGTCCTAATATTAATTTATTATTTGATGAAACCAGAGGAAGATTTGCTATGGAAAATATGAGTTGGTCTAATTATATTGATAATGGCACATCAACAAATGCTAATCCATCAGCGGGACAACCAGCAATACATATAAATTATCTACCTCCTACTGATTATGGTTATAGTATAACACCACAATCAAATGCCTTTACTAAATTCGCACAATCTGGAATAGGTATATTGGATTTATCAGTTATAGATGATGATGATAATGTTATATTAATTAATTATGAAGATGAAGAAGATGTTAAAGCAAAATTTTCAAATTCTTTATTGGAAAGATTAGGTTTTACATATAGGCAATTAACAAATAGAGATGGTAAGATTGATGCTGTCTTCACACAAAGATGTTATGAAACAAATAGACCTATTAGTGGTGTTAGTCAGTTTCCATATCCATTAACAAATAATTTAAGATTTGACACCACAATAGGGTTAGGATTATCACAAAATAATAATAATTTACCTATGTTTAATCTAAATAATGCCAGAGGTTTTACAAATCAAGTTTCTTCTGTGAGTGATAGATGTTATGCTTTGGGATTACCTAAAAAATTAGAAAATCCTTTTTGGTTAATAAAAAGCGACATCATAGATGGTATTGATTTTAATAGTGAAAATGGTGGCAAAAATCAAAATATAGTTGCTGTATGTAATAGAGCATATCTTGCTGGTGATTTTGCTTTTAGTTTCTCTACCAGTTATGCTTTTAAAGCAACAAAAGAATTTGTATTAAGTGGTGTTAAAACATCTATTTTAAATCCAGATTTGACACCAGCAGATATTAATGATGCCACTACAATTATTTATAAAGTTGTTAGTCCTATACCATTCTTCCAGCAACAAGAAGAAGCAGAGTTAAAGCAACAAAAGGATAAGAAAAAATAATATTATAAAAAAAATAATTTAAAATATTATTCTTTTGGTTCTGGTTTGATGATGATACATTTTTTAGTTTCTTTTCTATCACCACAGAACAAGACATCAGCATATCTATCACCGAAATCTCTAAAATTTAACCAGCAAGACCTATGAACTGGTCTTACTACATTATCATTCCATTTGGCAAACTTCTTAATACTTTTCTTACATAATAAACACTTGCGGGGAAAAACTATATTTTTATTATCTTCCATTTATATATATGGTAGATAAGAAAAAAAATTTAACTGATTGGGAGAAAAAAGAAAAAAGACGAAAATATATGAGGGAATATTATTTGAGAAGAAAATATCAAATGAAAAATGGCAAATACACAAGAGTTCAGCATAAAAAACCAGTTGAAAATACATTTAAAATTACGAGGGGAACTTTTATTGTATCATTCAAATAATTTAGGAATATAAATTATTTAGGAAAAAACTTATTTATTTAGGAAAAAACTTATTTATTAAGAAAAAAACTTTTTAGTGCGTTTAAATCTCAAAATAATTCTCCTTATAGAATATATAAATGGAAAAGTATTTAGCGATTTACGAAAACGGATTTTCAAAATCCAGAAAACAATTTTTGATTACGATGATTTTAGATGAAATCATTACTGATAATGGTATTGAAGAAGAATTTGATGAGGAATGTATCAATATGGGATACAAACCTTATTACGAACAAAAGGATGATGATGATTTAGAAGATTTAACAGATGATATGATATGGAATATATTTTTTGATGATATGACATCCTTTGTAGGTGTGGATGAAGATATTGATGAATTATTAGTTAATAATGGTTATTTGCCATATTATAATATGATTTATGAGATGTATGATGAATATCCAGAACTACAAGACAAGATAAAAGAAATTAATAAAGAATTAGGATTACCATTAAAACCAGAGGAATAGATTATTTAGGAATAATATTATTTAGGAATAATTAATATTATTTAGGAAAAATGAAAACATTTAGGAATTTCCTTATTTGTTCGTTTATATAAGGAAAATTTAATATTTGTATATATTATAATGAGTATCTACACAAACGAAGAATTTGCCACTAACCCTTTTAAGGATTTTTCAAACGAACTTTCTATTGAGAAAGCACAAGAGTTTTTAACTTTATCAGTTGAAGACAAACTAAAAGAAATAAAAAGATTACATACAAAATATTTAGGAAAATATAAATATAATTATTTTTTGCCTCAAACTGGATTATCAAAATATTCATTCTCAAAGGTAGATAGGTGTGATGAATATGATAAATTTTCCAGATACTTACATTATGAAGATATTAGATATGAATATCATTATGAAAGTAATGATTTAAAAAATTCTTATCAAGCAACAAAATGGAGAAAATCATTAGAATTTGATGATGGATGTTTAATATACAGATACAAAAGAATGTATTATGCCATACAGAGAAATAGATGGTGCTGGAATAGTCAAACAAATTATTTCCAAAAATATAGATAAATATTTAGGAATAATGAATTATTTAGGAATTTCCTCATATATGCGTTTATATGAGGAAAATTTAATATATACATATATTATAATATGAGTAAATCATATCGTATGGAGAATACTAAAAGCGGGGAAACCCTTACTGCCTTCCTTAAAAGGACACAAGACAAGCAAAATAGTTTAGCGTGGAAAAAAGCATTTTTCTACAAGGACAAGAATAGAAAAATAGCGTGGATAAAATACTATGATGAGATTAGAGAAAATCATTATCTTAAAGCGAGGAACTATGAATTACAACAGAAAATCCTTGATAATTTTGATTTAGCAGAAGATGATGAGGAGGATGGCATCGCAACACATATACAGAATGAGATATTTGATATGGTTAAAGAATTAAAAAAAGATATTGAATGTCCTATCTGTTTAGAACCAATAGTAATAAGAGATGACTTACATATTACCAATTGCGGTCATAAATATTGTGTTAAATGTAGAAAACAAATAGACAATTGTGCCATATGTAGAAAGAAGTTAGGAAAATTCTACCAGAAGAAAAAATATTAGACGATAATATGATGTAAAATTATGATTTAATCTTACATAATATTCACCCCCACCCCTCTTGTGGTAATAATCACATATCTTATAAAAATTTTAAGACGATATATCGTCTGGTAATATTGCGT
>WLWG01001233.1_pt1 | contig 23749 bp, 2 predicted proteins | sample 6712871 | NCBI WGS metagenome assembly WLWG01 (sample SAMN12718693, study PRJNA515312) | sponge metagenome | isolation source: marine sponge | host: Mycale hentscheli | place: New Zealand: South Island, Marlborough, Capsize Point | collected 2003-05-01
AGCGGGCTGATCATGTCATTGATCTTGGTCCAGAGGGTGGTGCTGGTGGTGGATATATCGTTGTCGAAGGGACACCGGAAAAAATTGCTCGAACGAGTGCATCTGAAACAGGCAAGGCACTCAAGCCGGTCTTGGCCCAAGCGCACGAACGTGCTTCAAAAAACAAGACCGGGAAGCGCCGCTCGGTTCGAAAATCATCTGTGGTGACTCCTGCAGCTGTTGAACGAGCTCTTAAGAAATCGCTGACGGCTATTGAGAAACAATCTCGTGACCCCGGGCCTGCGGCGATGATGGTCCGCGGAGCGGCGCAGCACAACTTAAAACATGTGAATGCCGATCTGCCAAGGGGAGCAATGACTGTCTGCTGTGGCCCGAGTGGTTCTGGAAAAACATCGCTCGCGTTTGACACGCTATACGCTGAGGGTCAGCGTCGGTATGTTGAGAGTCTGTCGCCGTATGCCCGACAGTTTGTTGGCCAGGTACCAAAACCAATTTTTGAAAAAATTGAGGGATTGGCTCCGGCAGTTGCTATTGAGCAGCGTTCGACTGGGAGTACGCCACGTTCAACAGTCGGTACGCTGACAGAGATGTATGACTTTTTCCGCGTGTTGGCTGCTCGGCTTGGTGTGATGCATTGCCCTGATTGTGGCGTGCCTGTCGGTGCCCAAAGCGTCGATGAGTCAGTCGATCGCATTCTTGATATTCCTGAAGGAACACGGATGCTTCTGCTTGCTCCGGTTGAGCTCAAGGTTGGGCAGACTCCGGAGAGTTTTCTTACCGGCCTCAAAGCAGCAGGCTATGTGCGACTGCGAATTGACGGCACAACATATCGGCTTGATGAAAATCCGCCTCTTGACCGCAAAAAGAAAAACAGGCTTGAACTTGTGATTGATCGAATCACCGCGAATCCTGAAGAGCGAAGTCGAATTGCCCAGAGTGTTGAGGCGGCTTTTGAAGCAGGGAACGGAACACTGCTGGTTGCCCGTGCCGTTGACGACGGCCACGGGAATCCTTTGGAGGAACCTGATTGGCCGATTGATATTCACAGTCGTTTTCTTGCATGCCCAGAGTGCGGCCAAGGCTTTCGACCACTTGAGCCACGAGAATTTTCATTTAACAGCCCACTCGGTTGGTGTGAGGTCTGTGACGGTCTAGGGACACGAACAGGCGTTGAACATCAGGCGTTGATCCGTGATGCGTCTCTTTCACTTCTTGAAGGTGCACTCGATTTATGGCCTGATCTTTCCCAACCGCTGAGCAAGGCAATGCTGAAAGCTCTTTGCCAGACGACTGGATTACCGGGGGACGTCCCGCTCAATGAACTCTCTGGACTTCAGCAGCGGGTTCTTTTTGAGGGCACTGGTGAAAAATGGATTGATGTTAAACGGCCGCGTGGAACACCTGGGCGAGGGCCATGGTTTTCGTTTCAGTTCAAAGGTCTCGAAGAAGCCTGTGAAGATGCCTCACGAATGGTTGCCGCGGTTCGACGCAAGGTTGATGCCGTGATGGGTGAGGTGCCCTGCAGCGAGTGTGGCGGCAGTCGCCTGACACCCGAGGCCAGTGCAGTCACACTGTGGAGACGCACCCTTGATGTCTGGTGCCGGATGCCGCTGGGCAGACTCGCACACGAGCTCGGTGCCATCACCCTTCAAGATGATGAACGCTCGATTGCCGGAGATCTTCTTCGTGAACTTACAAACCGAGCTCAATTCCTAGATGAAATCGGTCTTGAATATCTTGATATGGCACGGCCTGCAGGTAGTCTTTCTGGTGGTGAGATGCAGCGGATTCGACTAGCGGCCCAGGTTGGTAGCGGCCTGACGGGCGTGCTCTATGTGCTTGATGAACCAACCATTGGCCTTCATCCACGTGATACGCACCGACTTATTCAGGCACTCGTTCGACTGCGTGATCTTGGCAACACGATTGTTGTGGTTGAACACGACCGAGACGTGGTGAATGCGGCAGATACCTGTCTCGACTTTGGACCGGGAAGTGGTCGTGAAGGTGGCATGATTGTGGCCCAGGCATCGCCCAAAAAACTTGAAAAAATAAAAACCAGTATTACTGGACCGTACTTATCAACACGACGTGCCTGCGACGCAGTGCTCGAGCAGAAAAATGAGCATGGGCGCCGTGAACCGGAGGAATGGCTCGAGCTCAAGGGTATTCGACATCGCACACTCAAAAATCTTGATGTGAAATTTCCTTTGGGTGTTTTGACAGCCGTGACTGGCCCGAGTGGATCTGGCAAAACGTCACTTGTGCTTGACGTGCTCTGGCGAGCAGTTGCTCGACGATTGCATGCTTCTCGGGAGCAACCCGGTGCCCACGATTCAATCAAAGGTATGAATAAGCTCAGCAAGGTGATTCTTGTTGATCAGGATGCGATTGGATCGACTCCCGGTTCTACACCCGCAACGTATACAGGCGTCTTTGATCCTATCCGACAGCTGTTTTCAAAGCTTCCTGAGTCTCGCACCCGAGGATTCACGCCCCGTACGTTTAGCTTTAATGTGCCGGGTGGCCGCTGTGAAGCCTGCGATGGACTTGGGCGACGACGGGTCGAGATGCATTTTCTGCCTGACGTATGGGTTGAGTGTGAGACCTGCAAGGGCAGACGATATTCAGCTGAAACACTGCACGCAAAGTGGCATGGGAAATCAATTGCAGATGTGCTTGAGATGAGCATTGCTGAGGCTGCCCATCTATTTGAGTCTGCTCCGCAGATTGCCAGAATTCTTGGAACACTTGTTGACGTTGGCCTTGGGTACCTGACGCTTGGCCAGCCGGCACCGCAACTTTCCGGCGGTGAGGCGCAACGTGTGAAACTTTCACGAGAACTGGCAAAACCTGGCACGGGAAGCACGCTTTATATCCTTGACGAGCCAACGACTGGGCTGCATTTCTCTGACATTGAAAAACTTCTCCATGTTCTTGAGCGACTTGTTGAGGCAGGCAATACGGTGCTGGTTGTTGAACACAATCTTGAAGTCATTGCCGCAGCAGACTGGGTGATTGATATGGGCCCAGAAGCTGGGGATGGTGGTGGACAGATTGTGGCCGAAGGTCCACCAGAGGACATCTTCATTCATGCCGAGCGTTGGGCCAAACAGAAACAACAGAAATTGCTACGAAGCTACACAGGAGAGGCACTCCAGAGTTTCGTGTAGACGACAATCGGGCAGGGAATCATTTGCACAAAAATATGCGGCTTCAGTGATGTCTGTAAAAGGCATCCTTCTCGAAGGAACAGTACTCCTCTGAAAATAATCTCTTCGCATAATCACAATTTGGGGTATTGAGTTACTCTGCGAGAGAAAGGCAAAGCGGATGATTCCACTTTGCCATCTGCGTGTGTAGCACATCGGTCAAAGTCAATTCGTACAGATGAAAGATAAATTGAATTCAAGCATTACGAATCGAGAATAAATAAAAACCATCGAGTAAACCTGCCGGTGTGTTGTCGAGTGCTTCTCAAAGGCGTCTAGCTTTTCCAGTTTTCCAGAAACCCGTGGCTCCTGATCTTTTTCCAGATTCTCTACTACAAATGTTTGTCACGATCGTTCCGACCGGATGACGATGATTGACGTGATGTTTCGGATTTTTTCATCACAGAGCGGAATCGTTGCCATCATGAGCCGTCAATTGATCAGGCATTGCGGGAAAAACAGTGTCTTCAGAGCAACAACTCTCACGAGACTGTTCCTTGCCATAGTGGTCGTGCTTGTAGGACTCAGGTCCAGCATGCCTATGGCAGGTGCTGCTGAATACATTGTTGAAGACAGACAAACTCCCGCTCCTGTACCAAGGCAACGTACACCACGAACTGCACCCGACCCATCACAACTGGCATCTGGGACTCTTTCATTTGATGGACTTGTTGGTGAAGAAAGTACCCAGTCGATCCTGCAACCGATTGCTGAAGATGCAGATGACAACAGCAGCTGGTCCTCTGAAGGTGCATCGGTTTCTGTCATCGATGATGCAGAAGCGAGATACGTTGATGATCTCGAATCTGAGTGGGTTGTCTCTGGTGATCCTTATGACGGCTACGCACAGCCACTCTGTGATGAAAGCAGTGCCTGGGACTGGACCCACGGTCTCAATACATGGGGCAATGCTTGCAAGAATGCATGCGGCTACATGAACCTTCTTCATGCCTGCAAAAATGGCTGCCGTTGTTGCGGACCCGGCTGTTGGACAGGCCGTGCAGATGCCGTCATGCTGTGGCGAAGTGCACCGTACGGCAGGGAGCTAATCAATAACGTGGTCGCGGGTGGTGGGACAACTCCAGCTCTCAATGCTGACCAATTAGAAAGTGGCATGGCAGCTGGACCGCGCGTCCAACTTTTTCGAACAGATGCCTGTGGAAATGCAATTGAATTTGGATACCTCGGTGCATGGAGTTTTCAGAGTGAAAAACTGCTCACGGGGCCAGGTCCTACTGCATTCCAAGCGGCTGATATTCTTGGTTCAAACGGTAGTTTTCAAGATGCCGAAGTGAGTCTCACAAGTCACATCCAAACAATCGAAGTGAATAGCCGAACACCGATGGGTGCTGGGAACGTGCAGTTCATCTGTGGTGTTCGCTGGCTCGAATGGGCAGAATCATTTTCACTTAATGGCACAATTCCGTTAGCTCCTGGCGGCCCGACACTCACACGAGATTGGAATTCACGAACAGTCAACAATCTCTATGGTGGCCAAATTGGTTTTGATGCCTTGGTCTACTCGAGTTCATGGCTCCGGGTTGAATCCCTCCTAAAGGGTGGAGCCTACTGGAATGAAGCACTATCCAGACAAAGTTTTACTGGTACCGCTGGAGGCGCTTCAGTTCCTGAGGTATCGGCATATGACTCGCCTTCACCGGCTGCGTTTGTTGGTGAACTCGGGTTTACCGGTGTCCTCCCACTGACATCATGTCTTGATTTCCGCTTCGGGTACCTTGTCTTCTGGCTTGAGGGCATTGCCCAACCCACCCGCCAGCTTTCATTACCCGTTTCCACAACGGGCGACCCACTGGTGCTTCAAGATGGTGGAACAGTCGTACAAGGTCTGACACTCGGCCTCGAAGGCCGTTGGTAACAAGTACTCAGTCCTTCGATTCCTGCAGGCTCTTAAAAACTTACTGTTTGATTAGAAATCCGGTAAGCACCGATCCCGGTATTTGCTACCGCAGCAACTCTGAACTGATACGTTCCTGAAGGCAGTCCTGGGAATGTTGCTCGGATATCTGTATCGGTTCCGAGGGTTGTCCACGAATCAGTGCCTACCCGGCGATATTCAACCTGATAGTACTCCAAGGAGACTCCCGCAGGCATGGTTACCGAATCCCATAACAAGTGAACCTGCCCACTCTGTTTCCAAGCAAACACAGCAGGTGGTGCTGCAGGAACCGGCCCAACGACGACACTTTCGATAGAGCTAAATGCTCCTGTCCCTGCTGCATTCACGGCAGCGACCTGGAACTCATACCTTGTGCCTAGAGTCAGTCCTGAAACCCGTGACGATGTTGAAGATAATGAAACGTCAGATGCACTGATCCACGCTCCTGGATTGCCTTCATTCTGTACACGATACTCAATTTCATAGTCCGTGATAACACCACCGCCATTATCTGTAGGTGCCTCCCAAGAGAGAGTCACTGAAGAAGAACCAGAGCTCGCTTGAAGATTAGTCGGTGCAGCAGCAGTTCCCATCGGACTTTGTGTGACAGTTTGATAATTGAGAGGTGTGACCCCGTTTACAGCTGCAACTCGGAAATCATAACTTTCGTTATTTTGAAGACGCGTTGCGTTCAAAAATGAAACAGTTAACTGTCGACTCGTTGCACCGACATTTGAGATCAAGAGCCAGGTATCCGAATCAGTGACCCTGCCTTCGACTTGATACCCGGTCACACTAAGGCCGCCATTGTCGTGGTCGTCCGGAAACTCCCAAGAAAGCTGCATTGCTTGATCACTTGGCGTTGCATTCAGAGTGATTGCATCCGGTGCTGCAAACGGAACTACTTGATTTGATGATGCTGATGGCAGGCTACTATAACCGGAATTCTTAGCAGTCACTCGGAATACATATGGGTTATTTGCATCTCGCTTAAGTCCTGTGACGGTTGCCGACGTGGCGGTAGTAGAAATAACACCCCCGTTAGGTAGCCATGATGACCAAGCAGTTCCATCGGTCGAATATTCAATAAAGTAGCCGCTCATTGGAAGGCCGCCACTGGTACTTGGTGCTGCCCAAGTCAAGGCAATACCACTGCTACTTTCTTCGGCACTGAGATTGGTTGGCTGGGTCGGGGCTCCTGGTAGAATTACGGGCAAACTAAGGGGGCTTGGCAAGCTCGTCCCTATTCTATTCACGGCTTTAATTCGAACAGCAAGCTCAATACCCGTTGGGAGGCCTGAAAGGCTTGCCGATGTTGGAGTCGGTGGAAAACCTTCATCACCTATCTGAGTGAAGGTAACCTCGTCTAACGTATATTCGATGACATATTCAAGTATTGGTGTTCCATTACTAACTGCGGCATCCCACGCAATTGCCGCACTTCCTGATCCTAACAGTATGTTGGTCCATCTCGGTTGAGAGATCATCTGAGGTAGACCAGCTGGTTCCACCGACGTAATCACCATTGATACCGGCTGTGCACCAGTCGCTGGAACTGATGTAATGCGAATGTCGTATGCCTGCCCATTTATCAACTGTGTAATTTCAGTATCCGAAGCATTCGAAATTGGTTCAAAAGGTACGGGCAACCACGCTGAAGCTCCTGCATGCCTATACTGAACCGAATAATCACTTACGGTATTTGGGAAACTGTACCAATCCAAAGAAATCTTTGAATCGGACGGGCTAATAACCAGATTCTCAAACGGCTCGACTGTGACTGCGTCACTGTCTCCGAGGCTTGTGCTAGCCTGTAATTGGAACTCGTAGCCAATCGCAGTAGATATTTCCATCCCTGAGAGATCGATTGCTTTATCAGTAGTGAGAGTGGGTAGGTCGATAGTGTCCCCGGCTATATCGTTCCATGACTCGTTCGAACTTGTTCGGTATTTCACTTCATACGTGACATTTTGTTCTGAATTTGGCTCGGACGACACCCAGCGCAGGTATGCCAGAGTACCGGACTCGCCGTCAACGACAAATTCGATTCCGGTTGGTGCCTCTGGCGGCCCAACAGGTATAGCAGTTTCTATACTTGACCACTCACCGAATCCAACAATATTTACAGCCCTGACTCGAACCTCGTACTCCGTCAGGTTGACGAGACTTGGGATTGTCGCAGTTGTCGATGCAGACACTTCAGTAGCGTTGTAGTCTGTCCAATTTCCGCCCTCAGCCCGATACTGAATATCATAGTCAGTAATTGGCTGACCACCATTGTCAGCCGGGGCACTCCACGTCAAAACAATCTCGTTATCCCCCGGAATCGCTGTTAGGTTAGTCGGTGCATCAGGCATGTCTTGTGGAGTAGCCGGATCAAATTCAACTGGGCTCGCGCTTCTACCGACATCTGTCTCCGCAACAACACGGAATCGGTACTCCTCTCCGTTTGTCAGGCCTGAAATCGTGACTGAAGTCGACGTAGTCGTTGTTTCGTTATCCCATGCTTCCGTCACAGTATTGTAACGTTCAACAATGTAGCCGGTTATTGGATAGTGCCCGGTAAATACCGGAGCCGTCCAAGACAACGTGACCTGCTCATCTCCTAAAGCAACTTCTGCACCCGTAACACTGCCTGGCAAACCACCGATAATGATTCCCGTTAATTCAACAGGATCTCCAGTATGCCCATCAGCATTTTTCGCACTGACACGTGCCTGAAGAGTCGAACCAATTGCAAGTGCTAAACCGTCATGAGTCTCTATCGCTTGCGTCGTTCCAACGGAAACGCCATCAACAAATTCCAGCCAGCCTTGACCATCATCAATATTCGTTTCAATAACGTAGTCACTGATCGAACTGCCTCCATCAAATAGCGGCTGCGTCCAATTCAATGTCACTTCACCATTGCCGGTCGCACTAAATGAAAGATTTTGAACAACACCCGGTTCACTTGTGGGATTTGCCGGAGAGAGTGGATCGGTTGTCTCAAAAGAGCCCTGGCCTCGTGCATTGACCGCCGCAACTCGAACGTGATAACTAAGACCTCCGGCAAGATTATCTATTGTGAGAGGACTTGCAATTGAGTTTGAACTATGCGGCTGCCAAGTCACCTCATCTGTGGAGTATTCAACAACGTAATGCAATATTCGATCGTCGTTGTCAGGATCGTCAAAGGCGCCATCACCATCTGGGTCATTATCGCCATCTTCATTAGGACTGTTCCAACTAATATCGAGTTGCTTGAAGCCCGCCGTGACAGAAAGATTTTGAGGGTTACTTGGTAAGTCAAGCGGGGTAAACGCAGCGGATAATGGTGACGGCTCACCTTGCCCAACTCGGTTTACCGCTCGCACTCTGAAAGAATACGGTGTGCCATTCTGCAGAATATCGCTGCCGTGGTTCGTGACCGTTGCAGAAAGTGAATCTGAGACACTGTCGCTAAATTCTCTCCAATCTTGACCGTCTATACTCGTTTCAACAATGTAATCGGTAACCGGAGCACTCGCAGATGTTGATGGCTCACTCCACACCAGTTCGACCTCTCTGTCAGCATTCTGAGTAACAGTTGGCGCTGGCGGTGCACTCGGCACATCGAGCAAGATAATACTGAATTCCGTTGTCTTGTTAACGGTGTTATTGGTGAGCAGTGAATTGCCAGCGAGGTCCTGAACCGTTGGTGCTACTCGTAGTTCGTAATCACCAAGAGTGAACGTCGATGCTGCCGCGAAGACAACCTGATTTGTATTTGTATTGTATTGGAAGAAATAGTCATCCCCGGCCTCAAGAACCTGACCATCTCGTTGCAGCAGGAATGCGGTGAGTGTCAATTCGTCATTACTTGCAACAGTTGCAACTTTTTCGAGTTCTATTGCATTCATAGTTGAATCGACAGCAGCAATTGCATTGGCGCCAACAACACCACTTATACCATTGATCAATAGGCCTTCATCTACCGAATTGGAACTGCTTACAATCACTCGATTGGTATCTACGGATGCTGAATCACCAAATCCAAATGAAACATATGCACCATTTACCGCACTGACTGGGCCGCTCAATGTGAGCTGATTGCCAACAATCTCAGTGACCGTTGCACCAGTATCGACATTATCGATGGCGACTGATGCATTTTCTAAAAGACCACCGAATTCATCAGTATCAAGAATAAGCGTAGTAACGTCGGAGACGTCACCAGACACTTTTGCGTAAACACCCGTTACTGTCAGGCTGGTATTTTCATTTTCAGTCACACTTACGGTATCAATTCCTGTACCAATATCTGTAAGTTGGAGGATGAATTTTTCTTGTTGACGCGCTTCCTGACCTTCCAACTCAACGGTATGCAATCTGTTATCAAGATCAATCGGTGAAACCTGAGACTGATCGAGTGGAGCTGTAAGAGCTGCCTCAGGCTGAGTGATATCAAGCCGTTCAACTGCACCTCGATCCTTAAATGCGTTGAGTCCAAGACCAGGAATACTCGCTACATCAGGCTCATCATCACGCGTTAAGCCATAGATGTCCTTCTCTGGAGCCAGAATTGGTGATTCGGAAATACCAATTGCATCTCGAACAACAACCATTGCCGGGCGATCCTCCAACACATTCCGCGAACTATCAATAATTCGAGAGTTTGCTGCAGGATAGAAATTATTCCGTTCTTTATTCACAAACGGGTCTTCCGTCAATGTGAGGCCTAACGATTGACTTGTTCCATCAACTTCAGTCCCAACAAGATAGAAGGCACTTGTTCCAATTTCTGTTCCAATGCCATTTGCATTATCGAACCGGCTGGTGCTATCAACTTTCACACCTGTATCTAGCTCTGAAAAGACGTTATTGAGAATCGTTGGTGCCGCATTGTTAGCCACCTCAATACCAATTCCACTTCCGCCACCGTAGATAGTATTGTTCACAAGACGACCAAATGGCCGAACGCTGTTTGCATCAGTCGTGGTACTGGCTGTGCCACCAAAGTAGATACCTGCAACACCCGCGTTAGCAACAATTGTATTGGTCACAACCGCACCAGGCACAAGACCTGCGGTATTGGTTACGGCACGATTCTGAGCTACACCAAAGTCGGGCGACTGACTTCCATCACCAACTCGTCCTGCATCAATACGAATGCCATACTCTAGAGAATCAGTCACTATCGTATTTTGAACAATAAATTGTCCTTGCTGATTTTCAAATTCATTATTCTTGTCACCGACACGACCCGACGTGGCAATAAGTGGTGAGGTGCGTATAACTGCATTTCCGACTTCTATCCCACCCTGATTCGGGCCGGAACGGAAAAAGCCAATGACTGTTTGGCGACCGAATGCAGCAAAGTCTGGATCAAACATGTCGATTGCATCTGCAAGATTAACTTGCAGTGTTTGCTCATGATTTGTTTGTCCCACAAATCCGTTGGCTGTCGTAGTGAAATTTGCGATTCGTTTCCATGTAACTCCACCATCCATACTAATCGCTACACCATCACCCATCGGCAAGTCATCTTCAGCAGTGATCTCAAAGGTTGGCGGCAAAGGGGTCAGAATCTCAGATGATTGTGATGGATTAAACCAACTTTGGTTCACTCGGTATGCAAACTCGAGGTATGCAGAGGGCTGCTCTCTTAAGTCAACTTCCCACTTCAGTACACTATGTTCTGTCGCAGAATCACTATCCCCACTGCCCTGCAAAAGACGGCCGGGCGTTGCCAATCCAACGCTTGCTACAGTTAAATCCCCTTCCGCTGAAACCGTATCGGTATCAGTAACGGCATCAGTCGCCAGTGAATTTCTTGCAAGCTCGTGTGAGACAACAGCCGTCTCACGAACCAGTCGATCGTTCGTATCAAATGTTCGAACGTGATGCACCCAGTCCAGAGGTACACCCGGCAGATTATCGTCGTTTTGCGTACCAAACTCACTACTCCGACGGATTTCTAGCTGGTATTCACCTTCCAGGACTTGCTGCGGATAATCACTCTGCGTACGCTCGTCATTGAAAGTGAACATGGGAACATTGGACTCATTCGTGCTGTATATTACAGCTTCACCACGCTCGGCAAAGCCAACGATGATGTTGTCGACAGCGAATCCACGGTAGTCATTGTCTTGACTGCGTGAAACAGGACTTTCAAAGTCACCAAAGGTTCCACCAGGGCTTTGAATATTATCTTTGTGGACCCCTTCACTGAAGAAATCAATGAGGTTCTCACCCGCTGCGTCTGAGTAGATTGTCGTGAGATCGAAGATTGCATTTGGTATTTCTGCAGCACCCGTCAACAACCCAATCAACTCGTTTGGATCTAGAATACCAGTATTGACTGTTACTACATTGCCTACAACGGTGGCGATAGTACGTTCAACACCATTTGCAAACGTGATTGTCTCAGTTGCAAGTAGCCCATCAAAGGCTGGTGTATCGATTCGGTATTCTGTGGGGCTTATTCGCTGAGTAACATTCACATTAACAACCGGCGTTAGCTCTACAGTACGATTCACTCGATCAATGGCAGTGACTCTTACGAGACCCATCGTGGTGGTATCGTTTTCATTGATGAATATTTCTGCATGGGGCACAGCAACGTAATCACCGCCAACACCAGGATCACCAAGATCTGCAAGACCTTCAATGCCATCGATTGTAAAAGTGACAGCACCATTTGGACCTGGCGTGCCTACGCCATCAACTTGAATCTGTCTGGTCGCATCTGGCACCAGCTTGGTTTTGTTTTGGTTTTGGTAGTTAGTGACCTCAGTAGGATTCCAGTCACTTATGAATGCATTACCACCGCGATCGAGATCTCCGCCTGTGCTGAAATCAAACCGCAGCATTACGGAACTTTCACCAGCAAATTGATCAAGATCAATACGTGACTGTCGCCATTCCGCGGTATCAAATAATTCTTGAACATGCTGTCTTGGACCTGCTTGTGAATCGGCTTTTGCAGCATCAGCAGATGGTGTGAGTCTTGGTGGAAGTTCTGCGTTTGTACCGAGATTGTCAATGTCAGAACGTGTTGAATTATTTGTTGCAAGCACAATCCACGTCTGACCACCATCTGCTGAACCGAGCACCCTCGCGCTATCTCGCATATCAGCGCTATCACCAGCACGATCACTTGCCGAAGCCTCTTCAGTTTCAAGCCAATACGAGAAATAGAGAACTGGCTTATCACTAGACTCGTACCCTTCTAAACTGAAAGAGTCCGTCTGTAATCGACCATGGGCACCACCGGGTAGATCGTATGTAAAATCATTTTCGCCGGTACCACCAAGTAATCCAGCACTCAGGTGTCGCTGCCATACCGACTCACTGCGAACACCATACTGCCCTGCATTACTGCCATCATGTGCTCTGTAGGGGACATACGTGGCGGCATTAGAATCAACTCTCTCCAAACCAAAGTACATGCTATCTTCCCATGCATCAATGTAGTCTGGACGAGTACGGTCTGGTGTTTCCTCGAGTACCTTTGCCTCACTCATTCTTTCAGTTGGATGCCACAAGTTGACATCTAGCGGTGAAAACGCAACGCCTGTCACACCATTACCAGTAGGATTCGATATCCAACTATCTGCAACGCCATCATTATCTGAGTCAAAAACATTATCGATGATGGCCGCAACGTTCGACCCATCACCAAGAGAGTCCGGGTTGATACAAAACAACTCACCTTGTGTCGTCACTGCAAAAAATGTGCCTGCAAACCGGCCGCCTTCAAGATTCACTGGGCCTGTCGCAAGTCCACCAAGCTGACGACCAGCCAGAATGGGTGCAAAGTCAACAACATCAAAAACGTCAACCTCTTCAGTAGGTGGTAGGTCATCGGCACTGGCGGTGCCTGTAGCCTGTTTTTGTTCTATTCTGTAAAATTGTCCATCACGACTGACTCCAAAGAGCCCGCTAGTTTTACTTTCATTGAGGAACTGTAGGCCAACAGTAGGACTGGTAATCTCGGCAGAAATTTTTCCGTAACTGCCAAAACTGTGAAAGGGAGTACTTGTATCATTCGCAGCGTTACCGGAGGAATCAGCTCCGTAAATCCACGATTCTTCAACGCCGCCGTTGGTCTCTACAATTACGTAATACGTTGCTGAGGCACTGGACCCCGCGGCACTTGATCCTGCAGCATACTGTACCGTCTCATCTCCACCAGTAGAAGAAACGCCTGAGTACCCTGTTGCAAAAGCCGTCGGATCGTGATTTCCTTTTTCCCACCAGTATCTCAGATCCGCATTAGGTTCATGTGTTATGCCGTCACTCCATCCTGTCTGCGTTAAGCCAGTGGCCGGGCTAAACTCTCGCACGTTATTCGCGTTGTTATTCTGGCCCACATATGCCAGCAGGGTTCCGTCTGAAAGCATGTCCAGATCGACAACAACGTTACCACTTCCGTGATTATATGCCGACAATCTTGTATCAAGGTGCCCCGTGTAAGGATTGACCGTGTACAAGCTGCTTGTGGATGTCATAAACACAGTCATGTCAGCAAGCGTAAATGGGACAACATTTGCTTCCAGAGCAAACCCGTCCCCTGTGTTTATGATCGTCCTTCCGTTCCCGATTTCAGAATTTCCAAGGTAGCCACCCGTGTCAATATTATCTTCAACAATACGATCAATTGAGGAAATTGGCTCAAACCGAACGTTTGAGTTGAGAGGATCATCAACAAACGTTTGATTCAACTGACTAGGCAATTGGGCATTTGTTGTCACGGCTACATAATAAGTGCCCTCAAGTAGTTGAACTGAACCAATGAATGGATCCTGCCGACCGGCAGAACCACGTGTGAGATCATCCGCGTCGGTGTCAATTTGGTCAGGATCGGGCAGGTCATCAACAATATTTGAATCACGGCCTACGTAAACGAGTCGCGACTGTCCTCCACCCATGTCTTGATAGACCGATATGGTGTAGTCACCGCGAATGTTGGAACCGTAGTCAATATCAAATGTTGTTGCCCAACTCTTCCGCGTGTCATTAATTCCTTCTAGCGCTTCTATCTGCTCGTGATCAACCTCGAATTGATACCAGTCAACATCAGTCGCATCGCTCATATCTCCAGCAACACTGATCGTATTTCGATCTATTGCCAAGAGATTGCCTAACTGCTGAGCTCCAGCAATTACATCATTTGATGTTTTGTCCTCACCAACGGTGCCTACAAGTGGCGAGTTATTCGGAAGTCCAGTAACATCTATGGCTGTTGTGGCATAGCGAATGTCCGCAAAGGTGACCACCGAGCCCGGTTTTTCATCTTGCTGACGAAGACGCATACGAAGTTCATACCGCCCACTCGTCTTTCCTTCATCGATGGTATCTACAGGCGTACCAGCCTCAGCCTGGCTACGTACCCGAACAAAATATTGGGTGTATATACCGTCGTTTCCAGGCAGGTTCATTCGCAGACCGGCATCTCGTGGATTCGAAGAGTACGAATCGTCACCACGGTGGGCATCTTTGTTCAGAGAGTATGCACCGTGATCACCACTTGGAAGGAAACCTAGCCCGCTAGCATCAAGGGGGATACGTGACCATTCATATGAAAGGTTACGTAACTCAATTGCAGCCGTTGGTGGCACGTCGAATTCGAGTGACACAAGTCCAGTCACGAGATCAATGGATGCTGTTGTCACTTCACTCACCGGATTGCCAATCTGAGTGAAAGTAAATGTTCCGTCTCTGGCAACTGAAAATTCTTCCGTTGCCATGTTGCCTTGATAGATCACACCTGAGAGGGTCCCCGGCAGAATATTGGCATGATCCAAATTAAAGCCACGCTGCGCGAATGTTATCTGTGCACCATCAGCAACATTAACGGTCCTCGGCAGTGCAGGATCGCCTGTATCACCAAACGATATTTCTGTGCCGACAGTAGCCAGAACAGTTGTTCCTGGATCAACACCTTCACCGCCGACGGGTGAACCAATACTGATGTCGGTAATGTCATCGATCGTAATTGTGTCTGCTATAAAGCCAAACCCTATGGTATCGGTGTTCTGAATATCAACTGCTGCATCAAGTTCGATCACCGCACCGGCTGTTGGGACACCAGGTGTAAACAAGCTCAGGCCACCAGCGGCAACACGTGTACCGGCCGGGATACCCACTACACCATTGATCAGAACACCGTCTTCGATGCCTGTTGCATCAGCAACCGTTATACGAGTCGTTGTCTTCGCACCAGCAAATTTGAACTCAATGAAATCACCATCTGCGATTGTAATATCACCGTCCAGAAGAACTGTATCTGCATCAGTGTTGATACTTACGACCTCAAAAGTCGTATCCGAACCATCGATGAAAACTGCTGCACCGACAGTTGCAAGTGACGCATCATCAACACGAATGTGATTTGTTGTGACCGGAGCACCAGCAAACGCAAAGCCAAGCACGTCCCCGTCGGCAACATCAAGCGGATCGCCAGTTACAGTGAGTGTCCCAGTCGAAATGCTGGCTACTGTCACACCATTCACAACAACACCATTTCGGGTGATCGCTGCACCGGCAACTGCTGTTGGAGCACCATCAAGGCCGTTTGTATCAAGTGGGATGATGTTCGAGTTGAACCCGAAGCCAATGGTGTCGGCGAGTGTAGATGTAATAGTAATTGCAGTATCCAGTTCGATGACTGCACCGTCTGTTGGGACACCAGGTGTAAACAAGCTCAGGCCACCAGCGGCAACACGTGTATCAGCCGGGATACCTGCGCCACCGTTTATGAGGTTTACTAGGACGTCGCCTGTGAGATCGATACCGGTTGCATCACCAACCGTTATGCGAGTCGTTGTCTTCGCACCAGCAAATTTGAACTCAACGAAATCACCATCTGCGATTGTAATATCACCGCTCAGAAGAACTGTATTTGCATCAGTGTTGATACTTACGACCTCAAAAGTCGTATCCGAACCATCGATGAAAACTGCTGCACCGACAGTTGCCAAGTCCGCATCATCAACACGAATGTGATTTGTTGTGACCGGAGCACCGACGAAGGCAAAGCCAAGCACGTCCCCGTCAGCAACATCTAGATTGCCTGGTGCGTCAAGAATCAAGTCACCTGTCGCTATTGAACTAACAGTCCAAGGTGTAGGAACGCCATTTTGGGTAATGGCTGCACCAACAAGCTCTCCAATTCCCCAATCAAGGTCACCTGTATCGACCGCGATGGTGTCAGAGTTGAAACCAAACCTAAAATTACTCGCATTCGAAACACTGATTTGTTCCGACAACTCCACAGTATCACTAGGCAGGTCAGAGTCACTGACTCGAGTCAGACCTGTTATACCCGTACCAACAACCTTGACATTATTGACAACACCACTTGCATCGTCCAGAACAACGCGATCAGTTGTAACAGCATTGGCATTAACAAAAATGAAACTGATGATATCGCCTGCAACTACAGTGATGTTTCCCGAGAGGCTTACTTCATCACCATCAATTCCTTCTGCCGCTACAACGAGCCCTTCAGGCACACCATTTTTAAGGACAGTAGCTCCAACAAGTTGTCCGTCATAGGCATCTGTATCGATTGTGAGCGTAGCTACATCCGTCTGCGCCGCATCTGGTGTAGCCCACACACCTATTACACTGGCCTCAAATCCATTCACCACTGCGGCCACACCATCTGCAACACCAACAACACCTGTCGCTACTTCCTCGGCACCGGCAACGCCCGCAGCCACACCATCTGCAACACCAACAACACCTGTCGCTACTGCCTCGGCACCAGCAACGCCTGCAGCCACACCATCCGCAACACCAACAACACCTGTTGCTGCTTGTTCAGAACCTGTGACGATTGCCGCACCACCAGCATTTTCTGTCACAACTGCTGATGAGTCAGCTCGGACAACACCGATGTCATTTATTGAATCAAACGACCGTGCTAGCACATTCCCACTGGCATCAAGCACCTCGAGCTGTGTATCAAGGGCCGTTGTGGTCTTATCGATATCAAACCAGACCTCAGATCCACCATATCCATAGAACGAATAGACATCGACGTCTGTAGGATCATCAGCGGCAATAGTACCGTGTACTTCAAAACCAAGCCGCCGAACATCATCGCCATTCTTTTCCTGAGTCGATTCAAACGTGTTGGTCACGCCTACAAGATTGGTCTGAGGATTATTTGGTGCAATAACGCCAACGAATTCAGCAACTGGTGTGTCGCTATTCTCATCAAGACCTGCGGTGTAGGAGGGCTCTGACTCAACAAACACACCAACATTTCGGTCGTTGGAAAGTGGTTCAAACTCTAGGCCTTTCCACCCTCCTGCCGAAGGCGTTGTCGCCGTACCATCGGCGTTGGTGTCGAAGACAGGGAAACCATTAACATCGAGGCTGGCACCAACGGTATCGTCTGCCAACGATGTCAGAACCACGGGATATCCAGGCTGTCCAACGATTTGTACCGAACCACCAATTCGGTCGCGGATATCAAGTGCTTCACCTGAGGCAACAATGCCTGCATTAGAGCTACCAGCAAGCTTGACAACGAGACTTGACTGATTGTCACTAAGTAACTTCAAGCCTGTTTCTGTATGAAAGTTATTGACTGTAATGGTGTTCTGTAGAACGTGAACGATATCTGTATCGTCCCAGACCTTTTCACCAGTCACTTCTTCACCACGGATATCAAGACCGGCAATCGCTATGCTTACGGGTGCAGGCAGTGGCGGAGTTAGCGTTGTGCCATTCGAATGGGTGTATTCGTCGAATGCCGAGTAATCAACTTCGTAACCAATATCATCAAGCAATCCAGCTGACACCAAACTAAGTGAGTAGTTATTACCAATCGATGGCGTCATGACCTCATAACCAAATTCAGCTTTTTCCCAATGGGCACCGGTATCGTCCATCGGAATGACTTGCGCTCCCGGCACGATTTTCTGATACTCTCTCAGTGCATTTTCACCATTGATATAGTCCAGGCTTGTATCCTGATAACCAAAATCGTTGAGTACAGTACCAGTGAAACCTAAGATATGACCAATCTCATGAATAGCTAAGCCTGTCGCAAACAGTGGGTTATACCCTTCGGGGTTGTCTTGCATGTCGATCCCGACTTCACCCGTGTAGGCAAGGTACGGGTTGGAATCACTAGCAGACCTTCTTAGCCTCGGCCCAGCATTCGCTGCAGGGCCACCAGGACCATCACCTCCGCCCAACAAGCCAGTTTGAACGTTGATGGACAGATCGTCGACAGGATTCCCATTGCCGTCAACTTGATCACTGAGGTCACCAATGATCACCTCTTCCCAACGAGCAATCGCGGCGTCAAAAGCAGTAATCATGTTGGCAGGGACATCACTCTCGTACGTGACATCTATGCTGAATTGACTACCTATTGGTGTGTCGGAATCATCAGCAGCCACATCCGAGATTGAATTTTGACGGATCAATGGTCCTTGATTGAGATCAAACGCATCAAATCGATCGATTGCACCACTTTGTCGGCCCAGATCGCCCTGCACCTCATCTATTAATGCGTTGGAATTGATCGAGATCGTCGCCCCGGCATTATTACGGAAATCATTACCAATGATGATTGGCTGTGATCCCCGAACAAAGATTGTTGCTGCTTCGTTCGTTCCACGGGCGTTCCGTGTGCCTACCGCATTTCCATGTGCATTAAATTCGATACGACTATTTGCTAATCGCAGGTCACCTTGGTGCGTTTCAACCACATTGAACGTGTCAAAGCCACCTTCGATAGCAACAAGACCACCGGCATGCGCGAGATACGCATTATCAATACTGATGTCCGACCCAACATTACCAGTAATGCCACCCCAGTCACCAGCGGCGTAGGTATCGGGCAAGTTTCCATTGGAATCGAACGTGCCTCCAGCTCCGTACCGATTATCTCCAAAACTCGTGAAGACGACCTTGTCAAAGCCCTCGCCTTCGGCGATCAATTGAGATCGACCACGCTCAAGTTCAATGCGACCACCATAGGACTTCACAACAATACCAGGATCGATCTGGAGTCGGCCACTTGAACGAATTTTCTCATTGCCCAAAGAATCAGCGACAAAGCCACCAGGCCCGCCGGCAATAAAGAGATTCTCTTGGAGCACGTGGACAACTTCAGTGTCGTTAAAGCGAGCTGAAATATCGAGTTTTTCAGTACCCGAACCAAACGCCGTCTCAATAAGCAGAAACACACCATTGACGGAATTCTCAAAGAGTTTATTCCCTCGAAGATCAAGTCCTATGCGGCCATTCCCTTCTTCAAAACTATTTGGTGTTGCCGCAATAGCAGCACCTGCAGCCTTCGTGATGGTATTAAATCCAAGGCTTGGCCGACTGCCTTCAACCTGAATGGAAGCAAAGGCCTGAGTCTGCGAATCAACAACCGCTGCGCCTCCACCGTAGCTGATTATCGAACCGTTGACTGTGTTCAAGAACGGCCTCAGCCGCTCCCGAGGGACGTCCCCTTGCCAATCAGAATCTCCACGAAAGACAAGACCACCCCAATGCCCTCGCGAACGGTTCTCTTTTATAAACATTCGAGCAGGGTCGTATTGCTGTGCCGTCGAACTAAACTGGACTTCCCCATTTGGTACGCCGAGAACCTGCAAACTGGCACCTGCTCGACTATCCCCAGTCAAAAGCGAGGAACTTCCAACTTCTACAATGGAACGCCTCATACGGAAAGCCGCACCTTCGTCGATCATGACGGTCACACCAGCAGGAACAATAAATGTCTCCCCATCATCAAGGACATCTCCTTGATCATTTTTCCCAATGTAATAGTGGTGGGGGTTGTCAGCTGAAGTTGCCGGCACGAGTGAGCTAAAACGATCCGGGGCAAGTTCACTTCCTTGGTTCCCAACGACACGAATGATGCGGATATTCGAATTGGAATTTGCGTTTTCAATTGCGGCTTTTATCGTCGTAAATGGATTAAGAAGTGTGCCAGACTGATTGCCTTCAGCCTCTGCAAATCGCAGCCTCGCATCAATAAGTACCGTTGCCGTTGGCGGTATGGTTTTACTTATCGTGATTGTGTTGTTGACAGTGTCAGGGGCACCAACAACCACTGCACCCTCAGGAATATTCAGGCCATAGACTCGCATGCCATCGGTAATCCCTGCAACGTCATCTAGGGTAAGTGACGTTGTGTCTGTTGCATCTGTAGTGACTGTTGCCCATCGAGCAGTTGCGATTTTATCAACATAGAGTGTGTTGCCCGAATCAGCTGTTCGGAACCAAAAGGAAAAGACTCCACCAGCTTCACCGTCCCGGTCACCATCAAGAGCGGTTCCAGTAATGTCTGTCACAGTATTTTGTGCCGAGGCCTTGTCGATATGTTTCAGCTGTAACTGATAGGTACCTTCACTCTTTCCGCCTGACCCACTTTCTGCAATTTCTGGGTCAAACTGGTCATTGCCAGCTGCCGTCACAGCAACGTGGTAGATGTAGTCAGCCCGAAACTGAAGGACAGTGTTTTCGGCTACAGTGGAAGCGAGTGGGATAGGTTGGCTGATCGTGATTGTGTTGTTCGCAGCGTTTGGCGTCCCGACGATTACCGAATCCGGCGGCACGTTCAAACCAGACACGTACATGCCTTCAATAAGCCCCGTAACGTCCTCTAGCTGGATGGTACTAGTATTAGTTGCATCACTACCAACTTTGCGTGTGATGGCACTTGTTTTGGCAGCAAGATCAATTTCAATGCGTGAGTCGCTGTTGAACGAGTCATCATTTCTCGCTGCTATTACCCGCTCTTCGGTGAGAGGATTTTCACGATACAGTGTGAGCAGTGTATCAAGTTTACTTGTCACAGCAGTCCCGGGCCGATTAACAATTGTCTCGGCAGTAAAGACCCCATCGCCCGCAAGCGTAAACTTATAGATATCAATATCTGACCCAGCATTTGGATACAATTGCCGAGCATGAAGAATGTCATAGTCACCCGGAAAAACATTTTCACCATTTAACCCACCGCCCATAATAGAGGGCAGGTCGAATGAGTGCTTCAGACCAAGGAGCTCCCCGATCTGCTGCATGGCTGTCTTGAACCAGGTACCACCGTACTCACTGAGACCCCAATTGTCAGTTGAATCCATTATGGCGACATTTGAATCAACGTTGCCATCTCCGGTTGTATCCGTACTCCCCGCAAGACCTTGTGGTGTTGTTGGAAGCGTCGAATCAAATGCTCGTAAATCACCGGTGGCTATTGTGAATGTATCTTCAAACGGAGTGTCTAGTTTTGCGGATTCCACAAACTGAACACCAAGATACCTACTAAAGATCTCAAAGATCTCTCGGGTTCGTTGTCTTTGTACTTCAGTAATCTGATTTGTTAAAGGGAGTCCATTCTGTGGGTTTCTTCCGTACACACTCTTGAAGTTGTAAAACTTTGTCGGAATTTCAATAGCTGGACCAGTCCGTCTACCGAATTGCAGCGTTGTACCGCTCGCTACACCTGGTGGTGGAATAACTTCGCTAATGACAACTGTTTGCTCTTCGACATCTGGCACACCCACAACAACAGCATCTGCAGGAATATTCAAACCATAAACCCGCATGCCAGCGACAATTCCTGCAACGTCATCTAACACGAGTACGTTTGTATTAGTTGCCGGCGCAATCACCGTGCTTGTGATTGAGCCATGCAATTCCGTGCCCATATTCACAGGTATATTTCTGTGACCCGATTCCGTGACAGATCCTGGGGCGCCCGGAAATTCAAGTTCTTGATTTTCACCAGGAACAATCGGGGCAACTGATGTAATAGTAGGATTAGTGCGAATTTCCCCACTAATTAAGACACCCCCGGAGGGCAACTCTTCAAGGGCGTTGGCAGCACCGAATCCTTGAGACGTTACAAAAGACGTTCCTGAGTCTGCCCCCGGTATGGCTTCTGTAACAGCGGTAGGCGCGACGGGTATACCCGAGCCACCTATTTCTAACCGGTAGGTTTTATCTTTAGTATCAATCGCATTGTTAGCATTCAGATCCTCACCGGGATCAAGCACACCGTTGCCATTGGTATCTTCTGTTAATGTTGGAAAATCCAACGTAACACTACTTGTTGCAACCTCTGTATCCGTTGCGGGCGTATATGTGTACGTTGCTGCTGTAGGAAACACACTACTCACTTCCGCGGCAGTAACCTCATCGACTTCAATAAGCTGATAATGAGCTAGGGTCTCAACCGAGTCCTCATTCATTGGCTCACTGGCATCAAAGTGCACAACAATCTTATTCGCATCTTGTTGCAGCGTGAAATCCTCTGGATCACCAACAAGGCTTGGACGACTTATCGGTTGTGGCACAACAGACACAACGTTAGGGCCCAAATTTAAACGGAATGGAATCGTTGTCGATGCCCCATCATTAAATTGCTCAACGGCACCGGTGGTGGCATCCGGGAGTGTTGCGAGCCCATTGATTATAATCTGGTACGTATCATCGGGCAGACTGTTTGCAAAGCGGATGATAACCTGATTCTGGTTTGGAGCATCATCGACAACAATTGCACCAGGAGTTACTGGGACATCTGTGAAGGCCCCATCCGTACCAAATGGATCGTTTGCCTGACCACTTCTTTGAACTACTATTTGCCCGTCAACTGATAGGGGATCGATTTGTGTTTCTGGAGTGAACCTCAGGACAACTTGCTGAGGTGAAATATCAAGCGATGGTGTCGCCACATCTCCCGCCTGATGAAATGGAGATTCAGTTTCGACGTACGAAGCTACGTATTCGAAAGCCAGCATTTTTCGTGGCTCAAGTCCTTCGACTTTTTGAAAATCGTTTTGATCACGTTGGCGACCTCTCTTGTTGGCTCGAGATTGTTTCAATCCACGAGACCGTGAAGAAAAGAGAAAATGCACGGATCCGAACCAATCGGGAAACCTCATAAGTACTCAACCTTCAGATTTTTTACTGAAACAACAACAAAAATGTGTGCAACGCATCATTTTTTCAATCTACATCCCACCCTAACGAAGCTGAATATGCGATTATTGAATTTCGAACAACATCCCCAAGGGTCTAGACTCAATAAGAGTATCGATCGATTTAGGGTGCTTTGCAGAAACAACTTAGTTTTGACGTTATCACTTGCCTTCCCCAACATCAACAAATTGGTTTTGCCAAAGATTAAAGCGGTGTGAACCCCGCAACCAAAAAAAACCCCTCTATCTAGCTATTTTTGCCAGGCAACACAGGTCTTTTTGACCATATTTTTGTCCTCGAGACCGTATTTTCCCAAGTGAGTAACTCGTTCCCATGCGTTTTCGCTGAATGCCAACAGACTTTTGGTAACGTTGGGACGGAAAAAACGTTACAGCTTTTTGGTCCCAAAAAACACAGTCTGATCACACCAACCACTCACTCCCGACGTTTCAAATTTTCATGACGCCAAGTTCATTGCAAAAACCATCTGTTTTCCCAAAAACAGTCTCTTTGCTTCCCGCAGGAACAGAACTTGTTACATCAATCGCGACAGTTGATTGTCTGGTTGGGCGAAGTCATGAATGTGATTGGCCACCGCAAGTAAAAAGCCTTCCAGAGTTGACTGCGGCACGCATTGATCCGATGGCATCAAGTTCGGATATCGATCAGCAAGTGAAATCCTCGGGTGGAAACCCGCTGTTCTCGATAAATGAAT
>WLWG01001234.1_pt1 | contig 23728 bp, 51 predicted proteins | sample 6712871 | NCBI WGS metagenome assembly WLWG01 (sample SAMN12718693, study PRJNA515312) | sponge metagenome | isolation source: marine sponge | host: Mycale hentscheli | place: New Zealand: South Island, Marlborough, Capsize Point | collected 2003-05-01
AATATAATTACCTAGGGTATATCGACTATACGCGTTTATATTTACTTGTTTGTTGTTATTGTATAGTGGCTAAAATATATAGTAATTTTAAGTAGAGTGCAAGAGATTGCGTAGTGAATGTACGTATTTCGACGATGTAGCGTTTTATTAAGTAGCTACTGATACTTGGGCTGCAGAACCCTCAATTTTATTTGACTGATGAGCGTTTTCTGCTTCGGCCATTTTTATATCGCTTATGACCTCTCTTATTTTATGGTCTATCTTAACCATATCGAGAGTATATCTACCCTCTTTAAGATGCTCCTGCTCCCAGTTCAACTCCAAGGACCTTTTTGCTTTGTATAGGTCGTTCAAGTTTTGCATCGTTAACCTCCTCATAGGTTATCCATTTTTTTGACAGACTTGTAAATCCGTCTTTTTCCCACTTTACACCTTTTTCTCCTAGTTTGTCAACTATTGCGTTTTCAATAGATTCAGCAGTATCTTCACACACGACTTGAAAAGTCGCATGATGTCCATATGCTCTGATATTAACTAGAAATTTTTTCATGATTATCTCCTCTTATACCACAAAAAAAAGGGGCTCGAAAGCCCCTTTTTAATTTAATTATTGTAACGATTACACGCCTGGTGAACCGAAAATACCTCTAGGGTCAGAGAATCCGAATACGTATCTCTCTCTAGCTTTGTATCTTACGTTGCCAGTGTCAAAGTCACCTTCCATAGTTGTTTTGATAGGTGCTCTAACAAAGTGTTTCAAACCATTAGGTACATCTGTTTTGATAAAGAACGCATCAGTGTCAGTTAAGTAATGATTAATTACGTAACCTTGTGGGATCATTCCCATTGAGTTGATTGCGTTTACATCGTTGTCAGCTGTTCCAGGTCTGCCTTGAGATTTCATCAATCTCTCAGCTGTAAATTGCAGTTGAGGTGGAATTATTAATTTCATTCCTCTTGCTGCTATTTTTAGACCTCTTTCGTCTGTCATCGCTGCTATGTCAACAATAGATTGCTCTAAAGAAGCTTCAGATAAGTCAGCTGCTACTGCAAGCTGATTTCTGAATGTTCCTGCTAAAGTTGGGTGAGTTGTGTTACCTGCACCATCGTTTCCGAATAATGCTACACCATCACCACCTGCGAATGCTGAATTGAAACCATTGTTCAATACTGCTGCGCCTTTAACTTGTTTAGTGTTCGCCATAGATCTTGCTAATGCTTTTGTATATCTAGACGCTAGTCTGTCATACAAGTTGTCCTCGATCGCTTCTTCAGTGATCGCGAAAGCAAGTGCGATTGTTTCGTTTGTGTAACGAGCTGTGAAAGTTTCTTGTGCATCGTCAAAAGTAACACCCTGTCCTTCAGGTTTTACTGCTGCGTTTGCGAAACCAGATAACATTACTTCCTCTTCGAAAGCTCTGTCAGATGATTCTGAATCAAAAATTTCAGCTGCTTCGTTAGCATATTGTTTGTACTCAAGTCCAAATAGTGCATTTAGACCTGGCTCTAGTTCTTTAACTAGTTGTGCTCTTGATATTGCCATTGTTTATATACTCCTATTTAGCTTAGTTGTTTCCGTTGTACAAGTTCGATGCTGCAGATATTGTAACTATCTGATTCGAATTTGCTGCGGTGTTGTCGTTGTTTTCAGGCGCATTTGCTGATCTTACTAACTTCACCATTTTAGTTGAAGCTGCTCCACCAGAAATATGTAATTTTACCAAAGATTGACCATCTGTTACGTTAGTTGATGTTCCGTCTTGGTTAGTGCAGTTATATCCTGCATCTCCATACATTGCCTGAGTAACTGCTGCGTCTGCTTTGATCACGTATTCCTGTGAAGGATTATCGATTACAAAACCTAGACCGTCAGCGCTACCTGTATTGTAGTCAACTGCAAAAGTTGTTCCGCCTACAAATGAGTTAGCAAATGTCGGTTTCTTTGTAGTCGTAGCTACGAAGAAAGCTCCATTAAATACACCTAGTAAAGGTGCATGACCAGAGTTGTCAAAAGATTGACCACCTGATCCTGTATCACTTGTTGTTGCGAACGCTGCATCTTGCAAATAACCTTGGTCTCCACTCGCGTCTTGAATAGAAACTGGGTCATTTTTAAAAATGCCTTTTGCTGTACCACTTTTGATTTTGTATTCCGACTGACCTTGAGTAGCAGGAGTATTACCTACTGTCATGGTGCTTCTGAAACCAAAACCTGTGCTGTTTGCGTTTGCCATTGTTTGTTTCCTTTATTGTTAAGTTAATGTACTCGATGGATAGGAATTACTATAAAATAGTTATTTCTTTGTACCACCAAAAGTTACACGAGTCTGCCTTTCACTATTGATCGGCATACTAGGGTGTTGTTCCTTCAATACATCGTTCTTAATTGCGTCATCTTTTTCCTTAGTTTGCTTAGCAAAATAAGCTTCTCGTTGACGCGCGATTTCTTCCGGTATCCTTGCCAACACAAGGCCTCCTACTCCAATTATACCTGCGTACTTACCTTTGTCTTCAGTGGGAAAGTTCTGTTCAGGATATTCATCTGCTCTCACAAATTCAAATCCTTCTCTTAATCTTGACGCAATATTTTTACTGTCGTCAGTACCAAGTAATTCAGCTCTTAACCATCTGTGCCTGTAACCGGCTGGCGCTGGTGGTGCATCGAGTGTTGAGGGTGGAGTCCATGTTTGAGTTTTTTGTTCTTTAACTCTTGTCTGACTCGCACGTGAAGTTTTCTGTTTATCATTTTCCATATGCTATACTCCTTCCGTGATGTTTAATTGTTTTGCATAATCTTCTAGTGGCACACCTAATTTTTTAGCAATTGCTACCTGTGAAGGTGTGAGTTTGACAGTTTTTCTCCGACTAGTTCTAGAAGAACGAGTAGCCGAGGCTACATTTTGAGCAGGTTTTGCTCTTTCTGTAGTTTTGCCGTCTATCTTATCAAATTTGTGCGGAAATTCAAGTCTTATTCTTTTATCAACTTCCTCATAATATTCGTCAGATTTAGGGTCATAACCTTCTTTTTCTACCAATGTTTTATGGATATCAAAAGAGGTATATGTCATAGCAGTGTCATTACCAAACCATGCATTTCTAGATGCCCAATCTTCTGCTTTCGCATCAGTTGGTACATTTCCATACGGATCTGGTTGTCTTACTTGTTGAGGAGCTATGTTAACCTTTTTAGGTTGTTCTTCCTCAAGTGCTTTAAGTGAAGATAATCTTACTGCATCAGCATTTAATCTTGCGATATTTTCTTGTGCAGCAACTTGACCATCAACATCTGCGGCTTCAATAGCTGTTTTTAAAGCTTGTCTTGCAGCAGCCATATTTGTTGTGACTCTGTTTTCAAACTCTGAAACATAAGATTTATCAAGTTTAGAAAATTTCTTTTCTAAAGCTTCTTTATCTCTTTTTACTGATTGAGCAAAAGTTAAAGCTTCTTCTTTTTGTCTTTCAGCTTCTCTCATTTTACGAGTAAGTTTAGCAATACGTTTTTGAACGCCATCACTATATTCTTTTAGCTCGTCTTCTTTTTTTTCTTCTTTTTTAGTTTCAACAGGTTTTTCTTCTTCTTGAACCTGTTCTACTTCTAGTTTTTCTTCTACAGGTGCTTCCACTTTTTCTGGTTCACCTTTATCATCTAAATTAATTTCAGCACCGGTTGTTTCACCGACATCAATTAATTCTTCAGATGCTTTTATGTCTTTTTCGTTTTCTGGCATAGTTCCTTCCTATGTTGTTATATATGATGCAACAAAGCTTCAGGATCTTTTACAGTTCCTATAACTTCATCGTCGTTTAGTATTCTCACTTCTCCACCTTCAATTGGTAGTCTTGAACCCGCATAACGAGCAAAGACAACCCAATCTCCTTTTTTGCACCAAGGACCACTTGTAAACTTCTCTTCCGTGTAAGCTAACGGTCCAACTTTTAAAACATAACCACATGTTGTTGCAATTCTGGCTTTGTCTAAAGTTTCTTGTGCGTAAATTAATCCACCTTTACTTTTTACAGGTGGTGTAAATGGTAAAACTAATAATCTCCATCCTGATGGTTCTGGTAACTCATCAATTGTTTCCGTTCCAATATTTTCTGGATTTAATGGTTCTTTGGCTGGAGGTAATTTTGGTTCGTTCTTATATTTTTCTTCTAATGCGTTAATGTGTTTCGGAACTTCCGTCTTTTCCATTTCCGATGTCGATAACGTTTCCTTTGTCGTCATTTTGCTCCTTATTGTTTAGCAGGTTAGAGATTTCCCGTAATGTTATTTGATAGGCTTGTGCCTGTCCAAATAAATACTTGTATTTTTCCATATTGTCAACCCCACCTGTCATCATTGTAACTTGAATTGATTCTAGCGTTGAATTGATTCTTCTTCTTAATTTTTCAATAATAATTAAATCATCCATTATTCTCCACCTCTCCATCCTTCTAACTCTTCTAGTTTTTCTCTAGCTGTTGCTATTTTTTCAAATAGTTTATCCATTTCATCAAGGTGTTGAGGATGTTCTCCAATACCTACTGAATGATCTAGATATATTTCTAATGTTGCTTCTGCTTCTGCGATTTGTGCTTCGTATCTTTTTACTAATGCTTCAATTAACATTTCCACCTTTTTCTAGCCTGACGTAGTCTAGAATTAGGATCTTTCGCTGCATTTGGGAATTTCTTCATTTGACCTGCGCTTCTTGCACAGTACGACTTACGTCGGTTTGCAGCTTTTGACCCTTTTTTCACTTTACCAGTCACGGCTGTTTTTAATTTAGAACCGGGATTTTTTCTTCTATAGGAAGCGACACCGGCTCGAGTCATTCCTGCTCCAGATTTTGTAGATCTGAAATTTTTCTTATTTCTTGCAGGCATGTTATCCTGTTTTCTCATTATCTTTTCTTTTTAGGTTTTTTAGCAGTTTTTGCTGCTCTCTTAAAGTTTGCTGCAGTTGGTGCTCCTTTAGCTCCAGGTTTTCTCATCTTCTCACCTGATCCTGCTGCGATTCTTTTTTTCTTCGCGTGTATGTTCGCGTATAGTCCACGTTTTGCCATTATTTTTTTCCTTTTCTTTTTAGTTTTAGTTTTCTCTTATACTCTTGTGTTTTTTTTAAACCTAATGTTGGTTTAACTTTTTTTATTGCTTTCATTATCCTCTCATTTTCTTAAAGGTTTTAGCAAGTCTTGCACGTTGACCTAACTTACCACCTTTTTTCGCAGCTGCATTTAACTTTTTAGCTGGAATCTTTTGACCTTTTTTAACACCTAAAGATTTTCTTAAAGCACCTGGTTTCTTAACTGCTTTTTGAATCCACTTCTTATCTGATTTCACAGCCTTTGCCTCTTTTAGCTAAGCCACCACTTTTCATTTTAGCTCTACCACCTTTTTTCATAAAGCCCATTTTGTTTCTGACTTTAGTAGGTAATTTAGCTAAACCTTTTTTACCGGCTGGTACAGGTTTTAATGAACCACCATCTTTAAGTTCTCTTACGATTCTTTTTTTTTCATCTCGAAGATTTCTTTTACCTTTTTTAGTATCTGCTTTTTCAGCATCTACTCGGCCAAGTTCTTCAAGTCTGTTCATTCGTTTTGAGTTCATAATTATTTATCCATTGTTGATACAGCTGAATATGCTCTTTTGCCAGCTGCTTTTTTAGCACCTTTAGATTCATCTCTTCTAGCTTTTAAGCTTTGAGATTTTTTGCCTCTTCTAGCTCCTAAAGATTCATCAAGTCTAGCGTTGTAGCCTTGCTTCTTTGCTTTGCCACCTTTTTTCATGCCAGCTTTTCCATATGGAAATCTAACATTTGATCTTACTCCGTTTTGTCTCATTTTTTTGCTCCTTTAAATATTTGAGTTCCCTTTATACCAAAAATACTTGCAACTACAAGTATCCATAAATTTGTGAACCATTTCGGCAGGTTACTAAAATGTTCAAAGAAAATATTTACTTTGTCCATTGCAGATGGATCGTCCGATATCACTGCCCATGCCAGTACAATGATAGGTGCGCTCAATATTCCGAGCACAAATTCGTCTTTATAATCGTTTTGTCTCGCTTCAAGAAGTTTACCTTGGTAAGCTTCCTCTCCGCTAGCCATTTTCTGTGCATGCATTAGTTGTGCATCAGACATAGCCATTTTTGTTTTTTGTTTATTAGCGTAAATTTTGCTTCCTGCTTGTAAAGCAATTTTTGCTAGACCAAACCAAGCCATATTAGTACCAAGTAGCTTTTACTGGTTTCTTACCGGCTCTCATTCTTTTAGTTCCTTTAACATCTACAACTTGTGATGTCATTGGATCAGTAGCTTCGATAGTAACACCACCTGTTTGGTAACCATCTTTGCCAACGCCAAGTTCTTTTTCAACTTTAACGTCTTTGTCCATGAATGTTGAACCTCTTTGCCAATCTTTTGTCATATTTATCTCCTAGGGTTAATTATATCTACTTTTTTCCGAAATTTCTACCAAAATCGTGAACTTTGCTTTGATCCATCATACCTTGTTTAGCTAATGTAACACCAGCTCTCATTTTTGCTAGTTGTTCGTTCTGTTCTAGCTTATCTTGTTGGTTTTCTTGGTTCATAAGTGCTTTTGCCTTGTCTAAATTCAATCTTTGGTTCTCATTTTTCTTTTGTTGTTCTAAATCAGCTGCTCTTAGGTCAACTTCTCTAGCTTTTAGCTTAATTAATGGATCTCCACTAAACTCACCCATTATTTTTTGTTCTTCATCCATATAATCTTTAGTCATTTCAGCAATCAACACAGCTTTTCTCGCATTTACCGTTTGAGTTAGCTGAGTTACTTGTTGAATTAACTGTTGATTCTGTGGTTGTTGTTGTAACATCTGTTGCATTTGTTGAGCTTGTTGTAATTCTTGTTGAAATTCTAATTGTATTTGTTCTTGTGCCATTAAACTAATTCTTTCCAATATATTTTTTTGTAAAGCAGCCATAACTGCAGGTGAATTTTGTATCATATTAGATTTCATAAAGTTTAAGTGTGCATCAATGTGTGCTTTGTGGTCTTGACCAGGAAAAGCTTGAAAAGGTTTGCCACCCATAGCTGCAATTTCTTCTAAACTTGGATCTAAAGGTTGTGGTTGTACTGGCGGTGGTAAAATTGCATTTATATTTTTAATACCAATCGCATTATACATAGATCTGTAAGCTTGATAAAGATCATGAACTTCTGGATTTGATTGAGCTAGTTGTAATTGTATTTGAGCTAAATTAATTCTTTGTGTTTGTGAGAATATGTTTGGATCAGCTACAGGAACAATATCTACTCTGTCATCAAAGTCTGAAACCTTAACATTTCTTGTGGCTCCTGGAACATCATATGGATATTCAGCTGGTAAGTAAGTTTTAAATACATTAGCTAATAATTTAAACTCTTCTTTTAAACCTACGTATAATCTTTTGTGTATAGCTGACATTACCCGCGATCCACGCTCCAATAACGCAACCGTCGTTCCGACTGCAGCGGTTTGGTTCATGTCGCCAACTTGTGCATCTGCGATGGACGCGAAGCGTTGGCCTGCTTGTACTACAACTCCCATCAAAGCTAATAAAGTTTGATCTGGGCCTTTGAATGGTAATTGCATAAACTGATCTTTAATATTTCCGCCAGGTGCATCTACATCTCTAAATTCACCCGGTTGTAATGGTTGTGCATCATCTCTAATTCTCATACCTCTAGTTTTAAAACCAGCAGGTAAGTTAGCTAAAGTTCCGGCATCAAGTAATTGTCTTAAGGCAGCTGTTGCAGTTCTAGATAAACCACCAATCATGTGAATTAAACCAAAACCATAAAAACCAGTACCTGGTAAAAATTTAAATTGTACAAAGTAATGTTTTTTCTTTTTTAATGGGTCATTAGGTTCATAGTTTCTTCTAATAGATAAAACTTTTTGAGAAGCTTCATCAATTGTAATAATGTAAGGTAATTTAATTCCTGTTTCTTCTCCTTTATTATCTATATCTGGATAATCTTCTAAATCTAAATCTGTATGTATCTCTAACAGAGTATACATGTTATCGTTTTGTTGATCGTTTCTTGTAACGCCTTCTAACTCTAATTGTTTAGTTTTAATTTCACTTTCGTTAATTGGTGGGTCTCCTAATTCTATATCTCTATAGAAACCACCGACTTGTTGTTTTCTTAAATCGTTTTCTGATATTTTAATAACGTGAACAATAGATTCTGCATCATCTAAACTATTTGCAGTGTAAGGAACAACTAAATCTTCTGCTTGAACAAATTTAGAGACGGCTCTACCTAAAAGATCGTCATAATAAACTTTCTTAAAAGTAGAACCGGTTAGGGGTAGATAGAAAAGCATTTGATCAAACTCTGGTTCATATTCTTTCATCTGATCCATAAGTTGATAGTTCATAAAATCTTTAACTCTATTAGCTTGGTCTTGTTTTTCATTTGTAGCGTCACCTAAAATTTGTGCACGCACAGGACCGTCTGCTGGTAATAATTCTTTGTAAGCTTGTGCTTGAAATTGTGTAACCGCCTCAGCAAGTACAGGGTGAGTTACACCTGATGCACCTTTGAAGGGTTCTGTTCTTCTCTCGTATTTAAAACCTAATAAATTTAAACCTTCTCTATAACTGTCTGCCCAGTCAGCTCTTGATTCTTTGTATTCTGTATAACTATCAAAAAGTTTACCACCAATTTCTTCTAGTGATTCGTCTCCCATAAGTTCTGCAAGATTATCAAAATGACCTTTAGATTCTAATGCTTCTGCTGTAGGGTCGAACGAAATTTCCGCACCACCTTGGTCATCCATGGTGATTTCTGTTTCGTCTGTTGTGATTACTTCTTCTGTTCCTGGAACAGCTACTTCTACTTCTTTTGATTTGTCCTCAATGTCTACATTGGGCAATGACTTATCTACGCTATCTACCATATCTCTTTCCTGTTAATTAATTTACACCTCTTCTTCATATATACCTGTTATTCTAGGATTTGTAAAGAAAGAACCAATACCTTCTTTTTTAGGTTTGCTTACTCCTTGTGATTTTAGATAAGCATTCTTCCTAGCTTCTAAAACATCTTGAGATTCTGCAACCTCAATATCATCATAAAAATTAGGCATGCTTTGATCATATCTAATATTAGCTTTTCTGTAATCTTTAGTAGCTGTAGGAGTTTCGTCTATTTTTCTTTTTAAATAATTATCTGCAAATTCAGCTTTGAAAGCATCTCCCAATAATCTATCTTTTTTTTGACCAAAATTTTTAAGTGTACCTTCTTCTGTTGCAAGATAAGCTAGATCCTCTATGGTTCTAGGTAAGTTAGCTATATCCTGAATAAATTTACTACCAGCAAATATTCCTGATTGTCCTCCTGACAATCCTTCTTCCTGTGCTTTAGAAAAATCCATTGCCGCAAACACTGGATCTATAACTACAGCTGCTTTTCCTAATCCTTTAAGAACAGGTTTTGCTTTTCCTAAAGCTTTACCTATAGGTTTAAGAAGAGGACCAATTTCATCTGAAGTTCTTATTAAAGTTCCTATTCCTGTTGCATCCGACATTAAAACAGGTGTTCTTCTAAATACTTCTTTTATTTGTTTAGGAGAACTTGCTTTAATTATTTTTTTTGCATCAGAAAATGAATCTGCATTAAACGCCTTTGTTATAGAATTTTGTACACCTTTTTCAATTTTTTTAGCATTATTAAAATCATACATATTAAGAGTATTTTTAGGAACTACCGCAGAAAATCCAAATTTTTTAGCGTCATTAACAATATTTTTAATTAAAGCTGGATTTGTTTTTTTAAGTTTATTTAAACCAGGCATTGTTTTAAGAGGATCACCTTTGTATTTTAAAGTTACAGCTTTAATTTTTTTAGCTCCTTTAGGTAAAGTATTATTAATTTGATTTGTAAATTTTTTAGATATTTTATTAAAATCAGTAATATCTTTTAGTGTAATTTTTTGTGTTAAAGCTTTTTGTTTTAATCTTGAAAGATATCCATCAACTCTACCTGCTTTTTGAGTATTTAAATTATCTATATTTTTATTTCCAACTGTGGTTATAATTTGACCAAAAATAGAGTTACCAGCACCACCTCTTCCTTTTGTCCCAGAAGCTAAATTAAATAGTTCATCTACAGAAACCCCTACTCCACCTTTTTTACCTATTCCTACTTTTTTAGTTATACCTGCATCATCATAAACTTTTTTTACAATTTTTACTCCTTTTCTTCTTTGAATATCAAAAAATCTTCCACTTGGTTCTTTTATTTGTCTAGAAACATTCAAATCATCTAATGCTCTTGTTTGATTATCTAGGCCTTGTCCACTTGTAAATTGTCTTTTTTTTATTTCAGTGTTAACGGCGTTTATTCCTTTTTGACCTAACTTTATATTTTCAACATTATAAGTTTTTTTGCCTTGAGCAGCTAACGCAGTATCTCCTATTATAGAACGAACTTTTGTTGGTTCTACACCTAATAATTTAGCTGCGTAATTAGTATACTCTGGTTCTAAAATTCTACCATTTTTAAATCCCTCTTGTATCTTTAAATCTTTAGCTAATGTTTTTATATTTTCAATTTGTCTAGCTTTATTACTTATAAAATTTTTATTATAAAACTTTTGTCCTCGCTCTCTTACGATAGTTCTACTAAGAGCTTGGTTTCCTTTGAACCCTACTTCTTTTGCTATTTCTGTTAAAGAAGGCATTTTTCCAGTTCTACTTCCTTTATCAACTATTTTTAAAATTTTGTTATTTATCTCATTTACTTTAAATTGAGGTAAACCTGTTCCTTCTGCAATAAGAAATTTTTTATCTAATCTTCCGCTATTTACTAATCCTTCTATTGCGGGAGCTATATTAATATTGTCTGGTACATTTCTAAAACTTTTTTTTAATTGATTTATAGTTTGTCTTTTAAAAGTATTAGTTGTATCAAAACCTTCTTTTGGTATTTCAGCTTTTTTTACTAATTCAATTACTTTTTTAAGAACAGCAGGATTATCATAAATATAACTTACTCCAGGTTGTTCTCTAGCAAATCTTAAAGGATATATTACTGATTTTACTTTTTTAGCTAAAAATCTATTCTTTTTTGTTTGAATTCCATAATATTCTCCAGTTCGTGAACCAGAAGCTTGTTTAGGAATATTATCAAAATCTAATTGTTTAATTTCTTTTGTAGAAAATTTACCAGTTTTTTTTAATCGTGGAATTATACTTTGAAATAAAATATCTTCACCTTTAAATTTTTCCATTATGAATAATCACTAAATGTTGATGCGTCATTAACTGATGAACCAAATGTTCCTTGAGTTGTTTCACCAGGTCCACCACTCATAGATTGTTCATCTCTTAATTGTCGTAGTGCGTTTAATCTATCAAACTCACGTTCTGCTGCTTCTTGTTCTGCCAGTTCTTTTTTTATTCTTCGATCTTTAGCAACGTCTAAACCAAATTGATGTACTTTTTGTAAACCTTGTTTTCCTTTTTTAAAAGCTTGAATTACTAAACTTTTATCTAATAATTTTTGAAGAATGCCTTTATCTTCATTAGCTGCTTCATATTCATAATCAAAAACATTTTTACTTAATCCTGTTGGATTGATTCCATAAGCTTCTGTTTCATAATCAAAATTTTTATTTCTATTTATATTAGTTATTCCTCCTCCACCATCACTTTCAGATCCTGGTATAATAATAGGTTTTACAATATTAGGTGCTAAAATTCCTTGAGGTGTTGATGTGTTTAAACTAGCAGGTGCAGATTTAGTTGTTGGTGTAAATTGATTTGTATTTAAATCAAACAAATCTATGTAATCTTGTTGATCAGCAAATTGATTTTGTAAACTAGGACTCATAGCATAAGTGTTCATTAAGTTTTGTATTCTACCACCTACAGCATAACCCATTAGACCACCTTCTCTCATAGCATCGGGATCACCTTTATAATCTTTTAGTTTATCTCCTAAAGATTTTTCTTTTTTCATTTTTTCTTTAAATCTTTGAGCAGACTCTTTGTTTTGTCTATTATATTGTTTTATTCTATCAGCTTGATTTTTCATCCAGTTATTACCTTTGTCAAAATTAACTTTAATAACTTTTTGAGCATCAATAGCTTTTTGTCTTGCTTGTTGTTTAAGTTTTAATAAATCTAGTCCTTTAGGTGAAACACCCTTAGCTATCTTGTAAGCTTTGGCTAGTGCTGCGAATGCTATTGCATATGGATTCATTAATAATATTCCCTTTGTATCTTAGGTCTCTTTTCTTCTTTTTCGTCATCAGGATGCCCAATAAATCCACCCTGTCTAAATCTCATTATTGCTTGTGTTGTGCTATCTACTAAATCGTCATTATCTCCATACGGAAATGCAGCACACTCCTCTATAACCTCTTCTGCAAATTTTGAATCTGGCGCCCATATCATACCTGATTCGAAAATAGGCGATACGGCGTTTACTCTAGCATGTTTATCGTTTCCTTTGCTAGGAGTGAAATTTATAACAGGTATACCCATTTTCCGCAACTCATATGTTAAAGGAAGACCACTAGCTTTAGACTCTATGATGACTGTCTCTGGATTCCAATATCGGTATTGTTCTAAAGCTTTAGTTCTAAGTTCTGGAAACTCTAGTCGTTCTTTTAGAGAATCTAATAAGATAAGATTAGGAGGACTATCTTGATCTGGGTAAAATACACCCCATGTTGTAATAGCTGAAAAGTCTGCCGTTTCTTTTTTTAAGAAAGCTGTATCGTAAGATTGTATGACATGTTGTAATGGCGGTATATAATCCTTGTCCCACACGTTCCACCATTCACGTTTAATAAGAGATCCTTCTTCTGATGTTGGATTCTGCATCCACTGTGCATTCCACTTACCTAAACTTAGTGATGCCTTAACAGATTCTAATTCATCTAACTTCCAATACCCAGGCCACACAGGATCACCTGATGGCATGATAGCTGGAAACTCAATAACTTCCCATTGATCTGACTTTAATTCTTTTTGTGATTTCAACAACGCTCCAGTTAAATCTTTCATACTCCATCTCGTCATTACCACTACAATCGCTCCGCCTGGTTGTAGACGTTGTCTTGGACCAGATGTGTACCATTCATAAGCACGTTCTAGTGCAGTCATGTTCAACGCATCTTGCTCAGAGTGTGGGTCATCGATGATAAGTAAATCCGCTCCACGGCCCGTGATTGCTGATCCAACACCAGCGGCGTAGTATTCACCACCTTGTTGTGTTTCCCATTTACCCGCGGCTTGCGAATCTTCTTTTAATTTTGTTTTAAATATTTCTTGATACTCTGGACTATCAATTAAAGTTTTTGCTTTACGACCAAACCTTACTGCAAGTTCTGTAGTGTGGGTTGTTTGAATTATTTTTAGATCTGGTTTACGACCTATCATCCATGCCGGTAATAAGTTAGAGGCAAACTCTGACTTGGTATGTCTTGGTGGCATATTAATGATAATTCTTTTACATTCACCTTTTGCCAGACGGTTAAATTTTTCCGCAATTTTTTTGTGATGATCACCTTCTATAAATTCAGGCCATACCTGTTTGACAAAAGTTAAGAAATCACCGTGTGCCGCGGATTGCTTTTTCTTCTCAGCCAACTTAATGGCATACTTCATAAATTGTTTTTTAATGTCAGGGGGTAACTTACTTATGTCTTCAGTTTTCATAAAATTTTTTGCAGAATTTTTTAAGACTCTGTTTTATTCTCATAATGGTTTTGTAGCTTATCTATATCTGAAACTGGGTGTAAAGACAAACCTCATGGGACCCCTATATATAAAAGGGGTGTGGGGGGCAATTGTGGCAAAATTGTGGCAGATTCCCTTGGGACCCACTTGGCCCTGGCGCACAACCTGTGGTTGTAGTCCGCCCCCGTTAGGGGGCGACCCATTATGGACACATAGATGCTTGACATCTATGGGAAAATATGCTAGTCCAATTCCTTATCCATGCCACTCCGATTCTATTCCATTCGGTATGTATATTGCGTCGCCTACTATAATATCTGCGTCGCCGTATTTATCTGCGTACATTTTAGATGCAAATTCATTGACAGGTTTATCTTTTAACTTGCCCTCTTCATCTATAATTAATATGCCGTCATTAACTGCCACTACTTCAACCCAACCACCTACAAACTTCTGTGCCTCTGATAGTGATGGGCTGTCTTCTTTTGATTGTATCTCTTTTGTCGTAGTCATATTTCCTTTCTGTTTATATGGGATATTATACTATAATTATTCTGTTGTGTCAACCCCTCTTTCAGTTATTCTCCAACCATAATATCCGTCAGTTTTTTCTGGGTCATTAATCGGTGTTTCAAGTGGCTCGTGCCTCGGTGCAATTGCAACGATACGGTCTGCGTTTGCACTTGCAAAGTTATTATAACAAATGTTTGAACAGAAGTATTTATAAAATGAATTTTGATTCCATTCAGTTTGCTTTACCTTTCTAGTTCTTAAGACCTTGCTACCTTTACTTCCTCGGACTCGGTCAAGTGTTTGTGACTCATGACACTTAGGACCGTGGCACCAATTAAAATTTGACATTATATTTATTCCTTTCTTTTAATTCCCATAACTTTCTGTCGTAGTGTTGTTCCATTATTATTGCGACTACAAATAATAAAAAGCCTAGGGTAATAAACCCTAGACCAATATATAATATTATATTCATACTTTAATTTTCGCCTCGCCTGTCGCCATTCTCCAACCGTCAGCGTCTAAATCCCAATACACTAAACAAGGGTTTCCGTTTTTAGATACAAAAGATTTTCCCTCAGTTCCGTCTGGTTTATTGTATTGACCTTTTCTAGTTATAAACTTCTTATGCTTTCTAGCAAAGTAAGTTATAAAAAATGTGTCTGTTTTTTGCATATTTCCTTTCTGTTGTTTATGGGACATTATAACATAATGTCCCATATGTGTCAAGTGTTAATTATTCTCAGCTAATCTTTCTTCTGTAATAATTGCATTATTTCCATTGTCATCACTATCTGACATAAACTCTATTGGTGTTCCATTATTAACTATTACATATGAAACATCTTTACTGTCATTTAATGTTTCCAAAGCTACTTTTTTTTGTGTAACTTCTGTTATTGAGTCATAGCCATTCTGTGCTTTCGCCTCAATACTGTATTGGTCTTTGCCCCAGATTTTTATTTTTCTTAATATAAAGTATTGCATATTTTCTTTCTGTTAGTGTTTATATGGGATATTATACTATATCCCATATAATAAGTCAAGTGTTAATTTACACTTTCTTTTTGATATTCCATTCTAGCTTTTATCTTATCTTCTCTAGTCTGATTTTTATTCTTCATACCTTTAATCATGTTAGCTAGATTACTAGGGTTATAAATTGTCAAGCCTGTTGAATTAGTTTTAATAAGTTCTGCCTCGTCAACTTTTATTCCTAACTCACTTGCCAACTCAATACCCTCGGACAAATATCTATATGCTTTCAATCCGATTTTTAATTGGTCGCATTGTTTCATTATAGAATTAATCCACGTTTGATGAGTGCTAACAACTTTTGCTTTTGCCATTCGCCATTGTTCAAACAACTCATATTCATTTTTAGTACAAGCTATGGCACGACTTCTGCAATAAGAAGTACCAATGACATCAGCATAAAATGGTGCGTTGAAATCTTTAGTCATTCCAATGCCGTCATCATTATTACCACTTTTGCCGAGTGCTTTATTACACATATCAACGTGCTTTGTTTTATGTGGGTTGCTATCTTTGCCAGATTGTTGTGCTATGATATCTGGGTTGCAACCTTTCTCTTTTAGTTCTTCTCTAAAATATGCGTGTGCAAAATGGTCTGTATCTTCGCCACCACTATACTCGTTGCCATTTAGATTGCCATATAAACCAAAATCAAAATGCGATTTATTCTCTATTGGTTTACCCTCGTCGTCTGCATTATCAGTATCAGTATAAGCAAAGTAAAAACATTTATCTTTTGCAACAACATCACAGGGGTCGCCATATCTTTTTTTAAATACTCGTAAAGTATTTACATCTTCAATAGGATATGACCTTTCAACAACTGCCTTTGCAAGTTCAAAACCCAATTTTTGTTGGTCGTTGAAATCTTCTCTAGCTTGTAGAAACGCCTGTTGCTCTTGCGTATTTTCTTTCTCAAATACATCTTTAATTCTATTGTAGAATTTGTTTCTGTATTCGGTATTCATTCTTATTTTTGCTGACATATTTTCTTTCTGTTAGTGTTTATATTTCCCATAATATCCCTTGACAAAGTCTTTGTCAAGTGTTATATTACTATTATGAATTGGAAAGATAAAAGAATAAACGCAATAAACAGACAAATAAAAAAGAAAGGTAAATACGGAAATCGTCCTGCTATTACAGAAAGTTATATTGATGAACATTATAATATAATTAACTCAAAAGCAAAGACAAAGAAAGAATATAAGTTACAAGCTTGAGCCCAGAGTACAGAGTATAAACTGCGGGTATAAACCGCTACAAGAATGGTTAGACTTCGGAGGTGGCCTCTTCTAAGACCGCTAATAAATTGCAAGTCGCGGACCCATTCTAGCTTCTGTATTCTGGGGTCAAGCTGGAATGTTAGGAGGTAGGCGCGAGCCGTAAACTTCAGTTCCGGCTTGAGCCCTGATCCCCCGAATAAATAGGGGTAATGCCATACAACGTTAATAGCGTTGGTATCGTACGGGGATCTGGGGTCAAGCGATTGTGTGATGTTTACTCGCAAGAGAATAACAATTACATCGCTTGGCCACTTTAGAATGATTCTAATGTGCGCGAGGCGCGCAGCGCCGAGCGTCAAGCGTCAAGCTTCTAGCTTGACATTGCATCTGGGATAGTATAAGATGTGTACATAAACAAAAGAAAGGATACAACATGTCACCAAAAGATGTAAACAAAACAATAGAAAGACTAGACGATCAAGACTGGGACAACATGAAGAAACATATGGATAAAAAATTTCCAAATATGACGCTTCCAACTGTAGAAGACTTTAAAGAATTAGTTAAGCTCTACGGAAAATTTAAAGAATACAAAGAGGGGAGACTAAACTAATGCACACATACACAAAAAACAAAGATGATTTTATGGGTTCTGAAAATAGAATAGAAAAAACAGAACTAGGTAGAATAGCGGATGCGATGGAAGAGATCCTGAAATTGGTGAAGGCTGATCAGGCACAGTCTCAGGCACAAAGAGAAAAAGATGAAGAAGAGAATTAAACACAATGACTTGCTGCCATGGTTCACGATGGACCATGGCCAGCTGCCGGCCGCGTACCTGCGCAAGTGTAGGAAATTTTTTGAGGGTATACAACATATGTTGATTACAAAAAAAGAAGCTGCTTTTTTATTCAAGCATCGAGCTACAAGCGACAAGCGTCAAGCGCCAGGCTACAAGCTTGACAAATCAACTGGGAAATTATAAGAAGTATATATGAATATAAAACAAAGTAAAAAAATAATAATATCACTATCGAAACCTGACAAAATGCCTGGTTACGCCTACGGGCTTCCAGCATGGGAATGCAAAACAGGCGCTAAACTGGTGAAGGTCCCGGGCAGCGTATGCGCTGGCTGTTACGCTCTTAAAGGTAACTATGCAAGATTTCCAGAAATAAAAAAAGCACAATACAAACGGCTGGCCTCCATCAGTAGACCTGAATGGGTTGAAGCGATGGCCGTGGTTATTAATTCAAAAGCCGTAGCTCAACATGGTTATTTTAGATGGCACGACGCTGGAGACATACAAAGCCCTGAGCACCTGCAAAAGATCTTTCAGGTGTGCAAGCTCACGCCAAAGGTGAAGCACTGGATGCCAACACGCGAAGCGCAATTTTTAAAAGATATAGATCCTGCACAGGTCCCTAACAATCTAATCATTAGAATGTCCAGTCATATGATTGACCAGAGCCCGGTGACCTTCTGGCCACACACGTCGACCGTTGGAAGCTCAACACGTACATGTCCAGCACCTGACCAGGGCGGCAAGTGCGGCAGCTGTAGAAGCTGCTGGAGCAAGGACATACCAAACATAGAATATGGCAAACACTAAATACAAATACGCTGCCCGGCTGGAAGCGATCCACAACCAATGGTGCGTGGACAACGGCTACTCAATCCGCAAGCGACCAACTTTTACGAGCGCCAAGCTACAAGCGACAAGCGACAAGCTGCAAGCTGAAGAGTTGAACGCGGACAACAGTGCGCGCTTCGTTAAGAATGCAAAGCGGCCAGTTTAGAATCATTCTAAACTAGCAGCGTCAAGCGGCAAGCGTCAAGCGTCAAGCAACAAGCGTTCGATTAAATCCCAATCGTCAAGCGCCAAGCACGGCGTTGCGCGGTGATTGGTCAATAGCCCGTGGATCGCGGACGAGTCATAAAGTTTTATGGATCGGGGAGAGCCCTTTAGGGCTTGTTCAACAATTATAAAGTTACGTTTTGTATGAGTCAGAGCCCATAGCTTTTGATGTGGACTAAAAGATAGTTTTGGACCATGTGCAACCTTAAGCTCACACATAAAAAAACCGCATGAATCATGATAACCAATAAGATCTGGTACACCATAACTTGCCCATGATTCGAGTCTTGTCCAGTTAATTTTTGGGGTATTTTTCTTGACTGTAAGCCACAGCTTTGACTCTTTTTTCATCGTACACACCCTTGATAATTTGTTTAGAAATAAAGGTTGCAGGGTCAACAGCTTTGTCTGTTGATGCACCAAATAAACCAAGTATCATAACTAATATCTCCATAATTGACTTGTACGCTAATGTACGGTATAAGTCAATATATGCCAGCACCAGCTAAATTAAGTGAAAGACAGATTAAGTTTGCAGAATTACTTGTATACAATGAAGGACGTATGTCTCCAGCAGAGTGTGCAAAGCAAGCAGGTTATGAGACAAGGCCTAGACAAGCAGCATCAGAATTAAGAAGTCCTAATAGATCTCCATTAGTAGTAAAATATATTGGAGAGCTAAGAGCAGAAGTACAAGAAAAGTATGGTGTAAGTTTTGAAAGACATATTACAGAATTAGCAAAGATAAGAGATGACGCCAGAAAGAAAGGCGCATGGTCAGCAGCTACAAATGCAGAAGTTGCAAGAGGTAAAGCCGCTGGATTATATATAGATCAAAAGCTAATCATGACAGGCAACATAGACAATCTATCTGAACAAGAACTAGAACTTAAGATGAAACAAATTCTAGAAGATAATAAAGGTTTGATTGATGTTGTGGATGTAACGCCTGAGTCTAAGACTGAAGATAAATCACAATCAACATAACAAATAATACAATACCAGAGTGAGTATTGAAAAACTTATTTATCATTGCGTAAAGTGTTTTTAGGTTTGTAAGCATATTTAGTGGGTTTAAGTGGAGCTGATATACCTTGAGAGTCTGGTCCTTTTACAGGTGGTATAGACTTCCATTTTACATTAGGCATGTTCTTCGTCAAGGTCTTATTCTTCACAGAATTGTACCTTTGTTTTTACCTTTAGTAATCATATAACCTTGTGTGCCATTACGGCCAATTTCTACTTCTTTTTTTAAGACTCGATTTAAGTAGACTTCATTCCAACCATTTTTATAGGCTTCATTAGATACTCTACTCTTACCATCAAATCTTTTACCTTTTTCTTTTTTCATATAATTATTTTCTCCATCTTAATTATACACCCTTTTGGGAATACATTTCTATCAGAAAATACTTCTTCTTTTTCATCATAGGAAGCAAAAGTCCATAAGAACTTATTTGTTTTCTTGTACACATAAGCTTGCGTAATCATTACAGCACAACCAAACTTATCAAACTCTTCTATTGTTGCGTGCCCGGCATCTCCAGTGATATCCAACCAACGGATAGAATAGAAGTAATATCTTTTCTTATTTATTACTGCGTGTCTGTATTTGGATTTTTTAGCTGTCATAACCTGTTTTAACATATAAGGGAGATTTTAGGGCAAAAAAGTTTTTAAAAAAAACAAAAATGGCCTCGCGCGCCGAGTACCAACTTTGAAACTGTGCCACCTGTGCCACCAGAAAAAATCGCTCTGGCACACCTATTATTCGCTTATACCAACGCTTATAAGCCAAAAACACCCCTTGTGCCACTGTGCCACCGACTTTTTTTTGATAGAAAAAAAAATTTAATCTCAGAAATTCCAGCCTTATGCTGGCACACCTTTGCCTTATTTCTGCCATATTATGTCTTGTTAAAAGTCAATGATTTGCCAAACTTTCTATCATTGTCATGTTTTAGTACTAATCTTGCTGGATTGGGGTCATTTATTAATACTGACTCTTGTATCTCCATTCTTCTCAAATCTTCCAAGTGTCCATCTTGGGTTTCAATATATACATGGCAATCAGATATCATTGTACCTTTTTGGCCATCTGTAAATTTTTCAAGTATTTGTTGTAGATCTCTTAGTCTCATTTTTTCTCTCCTTGTTAGCCCATTGTTTTACTGCTTCATACCATAATGACTTGAGCTGTTCATTTTGGGTCTTATGATACTGCCTTGCTAATTCGTCTATTCTATCAATCTTTGGGTCTCTGCTCTTCATAATATTGGTCCACCTTTTTTAGCCATTGATGCATGTACTTCTTCATCTCAAGTCCTTGTATTATAAACTCTTGATAGAAGTTATCTTTACTGCACATCATAATCACACCTTTAGATATGTTTGTTTTGTGCATATAATTGTGGGCCATTGTATACGCGGCTAACTGATGACAATAGTCCTCAATCCATTCTCTCTTTTTAGGTTTATTAGTTTGTTTAAAATCTATTACAGCCATATCACCTTTATGTAATCCAATTAAATCTGTTTGCCCTGCATATAATCCAGGATAATACAAAGTACATTCTGATCCATAATACTCTGGCACATGACACAGACCTTGTTCTATTACAACTTTGGCCATATTGTGTGCTTCCTTACCTACTTCAGTTAAATCCATATAACCATCGCCTAGGATATACTTCTCTAGAATCTTGTGCATTGCTGTGCCTCTCGCACCACTAGAAGCCACGATCCGCGCTGCTTGGGCCTCGCCCTCCCGTTGTCTCCACGCTGCCAACGATTCGCGCTTCTCGGCGCTTTGGGTAGCTGACAGTATAGTAGTGACTGAGGGTAGTTTATAGGCGCCATCATTGATGTCGTATACACGTTTACCATCAACAGTGGATCTAACGCATTTTGGATAGCGGTATTGTCTATTGCTTTTCATTTACAATTAAATTCTTTAGTCTCTCAATTTGTGATCTAAGTCTATCAATCTCAGCTATTAACATCTTATTATCTTTAACTAAATCACGAATCTCCTTTTGTTGTAGTTCAACAACTTCACCTATATCAACGTCAGCGTTTTTATACTCTTCTTCCGTTGTCATAGGAACTGGTTTATCAGTCATAGTAGTCCTCCTCTAGTTTTCTTTCATCTATATTATATTTTTTAATAAGTTTACCATACAAATCATACTTACTTTTTTCTTTACATTTTTTAAGTAAGTTTAATAACTTAAAGGTAAAGGCAGTTTGTTTATTCATTCTTACCTTTAAAAAATAATTTTAAAAATTCGGCATAAGCTTTTCCACCGTTATACTCTTCTTCATTATCGTGAGAGGGACTTCCCTTCGAATCGGAACTCGTCCCTTCTACACGCCGAGATTCGTCGCTAGCTTGCGCATCATCGCTAAGGTCCAGGGAAACGCCTTTGGCAGGATTTGTACCCCTATCTCGGTCCATTTTGTTAATTTTGTTCTTCATAATACACCTTTCTCACGTAATTCCTCTGGTGTGAATTTATCATCAATCCACAACTCGCCTGTTCTCTCACAGTCATCACATTGAGCATGTGTTTCTTCTCTCGTCAAATGATAAGGTACTCTGTAAAAACCATTTCCCTTACATTTTGGACAGAAGATCTTATGCTTTCCCGTTTTTGTATCCATGTTTCTTTGCCTTCTCGTTAATTATACTTTCGATTACTTTACTTATACTTAACTCTGTGTCTGTTATTATTTTATCTTTCAAAAAGTTTGCCTTTACCCAGGCAGCTTTTGGTACAGATACAGATTTGTGTTTAGCTGGATCAGCCATGTTATTGTCCTTTCATTGTTAGTGTTTACTCTCTGTTGGTTGTTCTTTTAATTCGATAAAGATCTTCCAATGATCTCTGTGCATCATCCCACACATATCAAATTTTTCCATAGCTTCATCTGCATTCTCTGCGTTGATGAATAAATTAAAGTTAAAGAATGTATTATGAAATACATAAACTCTAGTGCCTAAAGTTTCCATAAGGTCTTCTTCTTTTGCTATCTCGTCTCTACATATACTTTTTCTTTTTGTCATGTTGCTCTTCTTTCTGTTGTTTTTGTTATTGTTTCTTCTCTCATATATGGGAAGATATATTAAAATAACAAGGGTTGTCAAGTAATTTTTTTTAGTGTATTCTGTTGTCCTCTTCTCACACCTTTTGTTTGCCGTGAGCGTTCTTGCTCCGGCAGACAATTAAATGTCCATTTTGGGTTCACACTTAAAACCAATAACAATTCTTTCGTTATTAACTCTATCACTACCAAGTTTATTTAACATATCAAAACTACGTAAGTAACCTATGGTTGCACAATCAAAATGAGTTTCGTAAAGGTAATCTTGTTCTAAAGGTGGCAGACATGTGGCATAAATCTGTGAACAGATTGTCATTATTAAGGTAAACTTCATAATTATCTACCTTGACCACGATATTTTTTAGGATGTGATTTTCCTGGTCCTACTTTTTTACTTATTCTACCAGGATTTTTTTTAGGTGTTCTTTTGTGGTAATTAGATACCCCGAACATTCCTTTTTTCTTTGCCATTATTCTAGTATTAACGCTTTTATAGATTTAGATCCATCTATATTTGTTTCGAGTTGTGCTTTAGATTTAATACATTTGTATGATACGTTTGCACTAATTGGTGGTCTGCTAGCTTCACGTTTATGCTTCATACATATTGACATAGAGGCTTTCCCTGTCTTTGGATCAATCTGTATTCTGTGCTCTTTGATATCAGGGCCTACAAACATCAAAAGGGCTACAATATGCTCGATCATTTATGACTCCCATTAGCTCTTACTTTATCTTTTAATACTTCTATGTCTTCTAAAGCTTTGTCCATTTGTTTTTGTACGTATTCTATGTTTACTTTGTTGTGCATCATGTCCTCGATCCGCGTCTCAATCTTCTCTACGGACTTATAAAGATCCTCCAACAACATCAGCTGTTCTTGGTCCACGGGTAACTGTTCACTTTTTTTTAGTAGATCTGCCTGGAATAGTTCTCTTGAAGTCTCTAACGATACTAACCTGGCCGTTAGTTCTGTGTATGCGAACACAGCAATACCTACAGCGGCTACGATTGATAAAATCGTTTTAATGTCTGTGCTTACTCTTGTTCCTTCATTTAATTTCATTTTGGCATTGCCTGTTCCATGATTACAATATCTGGATTATCTTTTAGATATTGTATTTTTAAATTTTCCCAATGACTACCTTCTGGTTTCTTGTCAATAAACTTAACAACCCCTAATTTATTACACATATTAAATAATTCTGCAAATTCTACAGGTGGAGGACTAATATTAGGTATTCTTTTACACTCTTTTATAAGTTCAAGTTGAGTTTTTATTTTAC
>WLWG01001236.1_pt1 | contig 23705 bp, 22 predicted proteins | sample 6712871 | NCBI WGS metagenome assembly WLWG01 (sample SAMN12718693, study PRJNA515312) | sponge metagenome | isolation source: marine sponge | host: Mycale hentscheli | place: New Zealand: South Island, Marlborough, Capsize Point | collected 2003-05-01
CAAAAGAAAAACAAAACTTACAAAAATTACTTTCATTATATCACCCATTAAAAGGTAGATTATATGAAGAGTTTAGTGCTGTTGAAGAAGCTGCTGATGATTTAGATATTTTAGATCTTCAAATTGACGCTTTAAATGCAGCTAGAAATATGGATATTGATCAAGGTGAGGCTATATTAAGAGTTGAGCTTGGATCTAAAGTAAGCAGTATGAGTTCTAAAGAAATAAAAAGAGATTTATTATTGTTTGCTAGAAATAATCCACAATTATTTATTAGCTTGGCTAATGATGATAATGTTCAATTAAGAAACACAGCTATTAGAGCTGCTGAAGCAGGTATAATTAATTTATCACCAGATCAGCGTACCTTTACTTGGGGTTCTAACGGTAGAAAATTAATGAACGTACCTTTTGATGAAAATCCTTACTCTGCATTTGCAGCGTTTTTAAAGACAGATGAAGGTGTTGAAATCTATAAATCTATAGATAAAAAACTATAAAAACAAGTGATACTAATACAAGGCGGTTACGGCCGCCTTTTTAGTATATTAAAAAAATTAATATGGCAATAAACGTAAATACTGTTTATAATACAGTGTTGTCTATACTTAATAAAGAACAAAGAGGTTATATAACTCCAGATGAATTTAATAAGTTAGCTACACAGGTACAACTAGAAGTTTTCGAAAACTATTTCGAGGATATGAACCAACAATTACGTGTGCCACAGACTACTAATGAATATGCAAATCGTCAAAAAAATGTTGATGATTGCATTTCTATTTTTAAAACAATAGCAAGTCCAACATTAGTAGGTGTTGGTAGCGTTTTAAGTGCTTCGGTTACAGCTGGTGGTACAGGATATATACAACGTGAAAACGTAGCTACTACAGGAGGCACTGGATCAAGCCTTACGCTTAACACTTTTATTAATAACCCTACTTTTTCTATAACAACTCAAGGTACTGGTTATTTTAATTCTACAAACTTATCAACTACAGTATCACCAGCAGGTGGAACTGGATTAACTGTTGATATAACTTCAGTGAGTTCTACAGGTCAAATTCAAGGTGTTAATATAAATAATCCAGGTTTTGGTTATACTGCCACAAATGTCCCACCCGCACAAGTGGCCGCAGCAGCTCAAACCCAATCTTACACAATAAGTGACCTTGAAATGTTACTTCTTCAAGTTCAACCACCACAAGCTTATATTGAAGGTATGATGAAACAGATTCAAAGCGGTTCCGGATTAAATATTGATTATAGAACACATTCACTTTATAGATTTAATTTAAACACAATAAATGGTTTAACAAATCAGTTAATCCCCGCATCACAACAAAGAGCTTATTCAATTTTTAGTCTTCCATTAGGACAAAACTCACAGCTTGACATTACTCAATCAGCTTTCCAAGGTGCCGTTGATGGATGTCAAAATTATCAATATGTTTTTGGTGGAAGTCTTATTCCAGACCGTCCAATTGATTTGTTTAGATACACCCAGAATCCCGCCAGAACTGATGCCCTTCATCTTGTAGAATTAGAAAAAGCTTTAATAAATGCCAATTATGGTGTTAGGAATCTTTTAAGAGTTCCATCAAAATTTTTAATTGGAAGAGCATTTTCAAAATACGGACAAATTTTTAATTTACAAAATGAGTCACTTTCTCTTCGTGTTGAATATCAAGGAGCCACACAACAAAAATTATTTGAACACTTTGTTTGTTACTTAAAAAGAATTAATATTTCACAACAGGGAGTCCAAGCATTATCTTAAATGCCACATTTGGCATGATTTATTTATTATATTTTTGCCATTTTTGGCATTTTAAAAAAATATAAAGAAATTAATAAATTTCAAAAATATTTAAATTTATTAATTAAAATTATTTTTAAAAAAAAAATATCTATTATTATATTAAAAGATGTCTATCGTTGAAGTTGAAAGAGTTGAAATTCTACCACTTAACCCACCCGCCAACAATTCATATTCATTTAAGGAAGGTTTTCCCATTGTTCAATTCCTTATACCAAACCAACCAAAACTTTTAGTTGGTTCCACTGTTAGATTAAATGGAACATTAAGAATGAACATGCCTAATTCCACCGAAGCCGCACCCGAAATCGTTGATAATAATCAAAATAAAGGTGGAGCAGATGCCAACCGAAATGGTTGTTTATCTTCTCGTATTGGTGTAGCCTCAACACTTGAACAAATCACATTATCTTCTATGACAAACCAAACCTTGGAAGTTGTTAGAAGTTACGGCCGATATTTAGCCTCTGCCCAGTCAATCACACATTCACAAGATGACTTTGACACTAATGTTCAATTAGAAAGCTTAACAGCTTCAAGAAAAATGAACGGTGCCTTTTTAGTCAATAATGATGTTTCTTTTTCAATTCCTTTAAGAACCGGACTTCTTTCAGGAGGAAACGAAGTTCCCATTGGAACAAATGGACTTCGTGGAATGATTGTTGAATTAAGACTCGCACCAGATGCCCAAGTTTTTAGTGGTTTTTCGTTAGTTGATGGAACCGAGAAAAATGATAGTGGAAGCTCAACGGGTATGTTTTACCAATTAAGGAATTTATCATTATCTTATAACCTTCTTGTTCCAGATGCCGAAACTTCCGCCAAAATGAGTGTCCCATCCACCGGTTCCATGACTTATAATTCAATTAGTCATTTATATTCTGTAATAAATGCCAGTGACCAGACACAAAATTTTAATTTAGGAACTTCAAAAACTCTTTCAGTTTTCCACAATTTCCTTCCAACTCCACATATTAACAATTATAATCAAGATGGTTTTGAAACTCCACGATTAAGAAATGTTGTCGGTGGAACATATTCAGCAGATGCCCCAATTGACAGAGTTTCGTTTTTAAAAGGCGGAGTTTTATCACCTATTGAAAATGAAGTTGATGTTGAAACAGCTTCAAACAATGGAAGACCAAGGAGTGAATTGGCCACAAATTTCATTAATGCCATAAAACCATATTCCATGTTTAATCACTCACTTATTTCACCAAACACAGAAGTCCAGATTTCAACCGATGTTAATCCTTTAACAGGTAACGATTTAATAATCACAAATGGACAGAACAGACAACAGGCAGACCCCGACCCCGTTTTTGGTGTAGGTGTAGCAGAAGACCCATATAAAGCAGGGGTTGATTTTAAAAACACAAATTATGGTTTAAGAATAAAAAGTGACTTAAACGGTCAATCACCTAATTCTATTTTCACCTATGTTCTCGCACAAAATACACTCGCATATTCCCCACAAGGAATCGCCGTGATGTCATAAAATATTTAAGAATATAGGAATTTATTTTTATTTAAAATTTTTTAAAAATATATAATTAAAATTATTTTTAAAAAAAAAATATCTATTATTATATTAAAAGATGTCTAATCAATCGCTTCCCGATGTTTTAAATGTTCAACCATTGCCATCAATTCAAACTATGAATATTGAAACCAACCAACTTGACCCAATTGTTATAAATCAAAATTTCGCACGATTTGTTTTGGAAAGAAAAGGAATTCTTGATGTTGGTTCAACATTCACTTTTTCAGTCCATCCAACAGACACCGCCAATGGTGATAAAAAATGTTTTCTTCCAGTAAAAACCGGAATCCATTCACTTATAAAAAGAGCAGTTCTCAAAGTTGGAACAAAAGTTTTGGCCACAAGTGACGATTATAATTTTTATCAAACAATTAAAAGAGCTTTCAAAACAAATGAAGAAAAAGCACAAAAAGACCTTGTGAAAGTTGGTTCCCTTGATGTTATGGAACCAGACAATCAAGGAACCGGAAAATATCAAATGAAAAGTGTTATTTATAGTAATGCCACAACCTCAACCATTGACCCCGCACTTGCTCTCACAGTAAGTGAAACAGATTGTCCGGTTTTTTCAATAAAATTAAGTGAATTATTTCCAATGATGAAAAATGTTCAACTTCCCTTATATTTAATAGCTGAAAATGTATCAATTGAGCTTTCTTTCTCTTCACAACCAGCAGGAACAGAAGGAGTCATTTCCGTTTTTCAAGATGGTTACACAAACGGAACAGGGATGAAAGTTGGCACTGATAATGTGAAATTCCTTGCCGATTATTTAACTTATGAAAACGAGAGAATGGATGCCACCGCCAAATTAGTCATGAGTGACACGGGACTTGTGATGCCTTACGAAGATTTAATTCTTACAAGCTCAACAGTTCCCAAAGTCCAACCCGCACCCGGTGCCACTGCCGTTGTTTCTCAAAGTGTAGTTCGTGATTTGGGTTTAAGTGGAAGAAATGTTCGCTCTATTGTTCTTCATGACCATATTGTCGGTCACAATCCTCTTGTTGGTGTTTATGGTTCAAATGCTTATAATGTTCCCGATGCTTATAATTGGAGAATTAATGACAAATTAGTTTATTCAAGGGATGTTATTAATGAAGCACGAAAACAAAATCAATTATCTCATGTATTCTCAACAAATATTAATTGTTTAAATGTTGAATATTCAAATGATTTAATAACTAATAAACAAGCCCCAAATCATGTGAAGAATCAAGATATTATTAAAAACAATACATTTGAAGGGAAAGATATGACAGAGCTTCAAGGACAACTTCATTTTGAAGGGGTTGATTTAAGTGTTTCCCCCCTTAATGTAGCAGGAGCGGGGATGATGGTTGGTCAAAAACCAGTTGAACACATTCGCACCTTATTTCGCACAGCCGCCAACAACAATGACCGTGAATTGAGATATTTTTCATTAGTTGAAAGAATGATGACATTAAAAGCGGGACAAGTCATGGTAAGTGCCTAATTTGGCATTATTCTTTATAAAATAATTGTGCCAAAAGTGGCATTTATAGGAATTAATTAAATAATGTTTAAAAAAAATATATTTAAAAAAAAAATATCTTTATTATATAATAAAAGGAAGATGCCCAGAAAATCAGGTTCCCACAATTCGTCAAATTACCATTATTTGGTTAAAATTTATAACAATATAAATAAAGATGAGCTTATTGAAAAAAAATATTTAAAAACTCAAACTCAAATTTCTCAAATATACGGTTTAAATCGTTCATCAATATATTTCATTATGAATCCAGATGAAAAAAGACTCTCCAAAAAATGGAAAGAATTTGAAATTGAGAAATTGTCACCACCAATCCCAGTTTATGAAATGGTTGAAAGACAATTTGAATAATTTTTATTTTTTAAATTTAACATAAAATTTAATATAATAAATTAAAATATTTATTATATTTAATAAAAGATGTTTTCATGTGTTTTATGTGAAAGGGAATGGATGGTTGTCCATTCATTGTGTGAAAAATGTCGTAGAATCAAGCATTTAATAAACTTATATGATGATAAAGTTTATCAAACATTGGAAAATTGTCTTGTAAGAAATCAAGAACAAATTCAAAGAAAAGAAAACTTTCAAATAAAAGAAGAAAAAAAAGAAATTGAAAATGTTATTGAAACAAGGTCAAAAAAAAAATAAATAATAAACTTTATTTTGATAAAAAACTTTTTTTTAAAAGTTTAACTTCTTTTTGTATTTTCATTTATTACTAACCAAACACCTTTTTTGTCATTTATTGAACAATGTGAAACACGATGTTCTATTCTATTTTTCAGGTCACCACCCGAACCGTGAAAATGGGTGTTTGGTTTAGCAGAGGAATAAATCCTCTTTGTTTTTGTGTTAAAGGGAGAATCAACAACCCTTCCATTCTTCAATTTGTAACAAAAAGGACATTTATAATAAATATGAATTTTGTCAATCATTGAAGCTTCAACCGTGATGTTATATTCATCTTCTTCAAGTATCGCCATTTTATATATATAATAAAGATTTTTTTTTTAAATATATTTTTTAAAAAAAAATAAATTAATATATATAATATGTAAAAATTAAATTGCCGACCAAGTGGTTCCCGAATCTGTTTTAAACTCCTCCCATTTATCATCTTCTTTTATTGTTTTCATTTTTAGAACTTTAACAAAGTTCATTATATCTTCTTTTTGTTTCTTTTTTTCTTCAATTATTTCATCAGGTTCAAGAGAACAATGAGAATTAAGACAACATGAAGAACGACATGAAAATCGTCTTAATAATTTTTTGAACCATGAATCTTTTTTAAATAAAGTTTCATCAACTATTTTTTCAACAATTGCTTCCATCTTTTAATATACTTATATATTTATTTTTAAAAAGTTATCTAATATTATAATAATAAAATGAAAGGTGTTAAAATTGGAAAATATACTTATTTTAAGAGTGACAAAAAAGATAAAAAACTTATGACCGAAGTCAATGGAAAAAAGGTTCATTTTGGTTCTTCAAAAATGGAACACTTTAAAGATAAAACGGGGATTTGGAGTCATAAAGACCACGGTGACAAGGTAAGAAGGAAAAATTATTTAACAAGGTCGGCAGGTATTAAAAAAAAAGATGGGACATTGACAAAAGATGACCCATCATCCCCAAATTATCATTCAAGAAAAATTTTGTGGTAATTTCATAAAACATAAAAATAATATAGAAAATAAAACTTTCTATAAAATTTATTTTCTAATATTATATTAAAAAGATGAATGATGATTTGTCAATCTTACCAGTCAAGGAAGAAGGAAATGAACAGAAGCTCAAAAGACCTCTTCATCCCAATCTTCCCAATATTGCCACGGGACAAGTTGGGATTTTAATCTCACCAGTTAAAACCGGAAAATCAACAATTATTTCAAATTTATTATTAAACCCCAATTTTTTCAAAGACCAATTTGACCTTGTTTATATAATTTCAAATACTATTAATAATGATAGAACTTCAAGATATTTGAAAAAAGAATTTCCGGAAACTATATTTGATGATTTAACTAAAATTGATGAAATTATTGAAAATATCATTAAATATCAAGATTCATTTCCAAGAGGTGAAAAACCATTTATCGCCATTATACTTGATGATTTTCTTGGAGTGAAAAAAAGTGCCAAAATAAACTATCTTGCCACGAGAAGTCGTCACTATAATATTGGCCTTTTATTATTTGCTTCACAAGTGTTTCGTGGTTTAGAAGTTCCAGTTCGCCAAAATGCCACATTTGTCATCATAGGTTCTCCCAATCCAAATGAAAAAGAATTAAATAAAATGGCGGAAGAATATGGTGACATATTAGGAGGACAAAAAAAGTTTTTTGAATTATACAAGAAAGCCACACCGAATCGTTATGATTTCATGTATATTGATATACAATCAAACCCAACAAAAGTTTTTTCAGGATTTAAAAATTTAATTTATGAACATAAAGACGAATATGGTGGAATGACACAAATTCCCCAATCAGTTCTTGGAGATGAAGATTAATCGTTTTATTATAAAATGGGGATGCCTCATTTGGCATTCTTTCTTTTACATAATGATTGCCAAAAGTGGCACATTTATTCTCAAAAATAGAAAACCAAAAAATTTAATTATAGAAAATAAACTTTTCTATAATTTTTTTTTCTAATATTATATTAAAATGGACACTAACCTTCCAAATCTTGATATTGTTGATGATATTGAAGAAGTCATGAATGATGAACCAACCCCACAAAAAATCCAAAACACGATTGATGAAGTTGAAAAAAATGAACAAATTGAAGATTCACCTTTTGTGTCAAAGGTGACAGAAACAAAAAAGAAAAAAGAATTAAGTGAAAAACAAAAGGCACATTTAGACAGAATAAGAAAATTAGCATTAGAAAAAAAGAAAGAAAAACAGAAAGCCAAAAAAGAAGCTCTTGAAAAAGTTGAACAAGAACATAAACCAAGAAGTTATAAACCACGGAAAAAGAAAACAGAAGAAGAAAAAAAATATAAAGAAAAAACTTTAAAAGTTGAAGTTAATGAACCAAGAGAACAACCCGAAAATAATCCCAAAAATTCAACACCCGAAGATTTTGTTCCAAGTCACAAAGAGAATCTTGAAAAACAAAAAAAAACAAAAGAAGAACAAGAAAAATTATCATTTATGAATTTTATGGGAAATATGGAAAAATACATGATATTAAAAGATGATTATGAAAGAAAGAAAAATGTTTCAAGAAAACCACAACCAAAACCACAACAAAAACCACAACAAAAAATTAAACAACCAATTCCCGCCCCATTAAAACCCCCCGAACCAGTCAATCCATATTCTAATTATTTTGGATAGAATAAAACTTTTAAAAAATATCTATTATTATATTAAAAGATGAGTGAAACGATAATTATAGAATCAAATCGTGAAATATCATATAGTGAAGAAATTCAAGCTTTCAAAGACACTTCACTTGGCCGGGAAGTGGTTAATTTTCCAAACTATAAATGGACAACAAAAATTCAATCAGGAATTCCCCTTGAAATTGGTGACCAAATATCAGTTGAAGCCACAATGATTCAACAAAAAGGCTCACCCGAAGAAACCATTGAATTTAGTGGAGAAAATAACATTAAAAACCCGTTTGGTTATGTTGATAATGCGGCCTTATTAACAATTTCATTTTATATAACAAACAGACAACAATTTAATTGTCCTTTGCCACTTCGTGGAATGCTTATAAAAAATTCTGTTCCCGATGCTTCAACTTTAAATTTTGGTCTTCCAGATTTAACAACATTTGATAAATTTATTAATGCTTATCCATATCGTGGAATTGAAGGCATGTATAAGAACGGGGGAACTTATAGTGAAGTAAATGGTGGAGGAGTATTTTCAAGACCTCCCGCCCCATTAGATGACACCTCACCAATTAGATTGTATTTATGGAATACTGATGGTCTATTTAAAAGTTTTCAAACTCCCGATGGTGACATTATAGGACACGACCAAGTTCCAATTAAAACACAAGATAGTTTTGAAGTCTCGGTTCCCGCCGGTTTTAATACTCCCGATAATGTAGCTCAAAGAATCACCGAACAATTTCATCAAAGGGACGGTGACCCCGAATCTTCATTCTCCGGATGGGATGAAAGTTTTGTTGAAGGTCAAGTTTTTCGTTTAGAAAACAATTTAATTAATGCCTATTCAAGTCCTGTTATAACTGATAAATGTTATAAAACAATAACAACTTCAACGGGTGATTTATTATATGGAAGACAACAAGGTCAATGGGCGGTTAAATTTGCGGGTGAAGCAGGAAATGAAGGTGATAATTACACAGAACAACAAGGTCTTAATTTTTTATATAAAAACATTTTAGTTGGTGATTCTCAAAGATGGATAGCTTCAATTATATATATGGGACTTCGCTCAAAGAATTTTAATTCAACAAATGTTCCAACAGTTGGAACCCCCGCTTTTGACCAGGCAGGAGTTTATACGGGTCACGACAATATTGTCACAGGTGTTGGAACCTTGGGTTGTTTTCCATGTTTATTGGATAATTTAGATAGTGAAGCCACAACAATCATAAAAAACTATCCAACAAATAGAACAACATTTGCCACGGTTAATAATTTAACATGTCTTAAAATGGAAGTGAATGAATTAATTGTGACAAACATCCCTTTTTCATTTAAAGGCCGAGATTATATAGCCCAATCTTTACTTTATGACACTGTTCCTTCCACAGGTTTCAGCCCAGAAACACCAGTCACCCCAGAAAATCAATTTCAATATTATAATTCAACCATCCAATTTGGAAGGGCAGATGATGACCTTTCACTTGGAGCCACTGCCAAAAAAGTCCTTCTTCCATGTCCTCGTTCAATAAAATCCCCCGCAGGACTTCCCAATTCATATCAAACAATAAATGGACAAAAAGCTTTAATTGGATTTAATGGAAATGGTAATTATGACACCGCTTATTCAATAAGAGTAAAAACATATTGGAAAGACTCATTAAATCAAAATTTAGTTAATAAAACAAATTTAACATTTCCAACAAATTCACTTTTTACATTAAAAGATTCAAAGGGAAATTATGGAAATTTTGATTTATCAGCAGCCACGGGAACGGCCATTATACCGGTTTTTTATAAACAAACCGCACTTCCCGACCCAGCTTTGAAAGATATCCCATTTTGTGCTTTTATAAATGCGGACTTAATTGATTCAACTTTAAAACAAATACCCGTCCCAGTTCAAGGGGAATTCATTGGTTGGTCACCTTCAATGTATGACCATTTATTGTCAAAAATTGTGACCACTCAAAAAGTTCTTCCTTTTGGTGCCGGAAACACGATTTCATATCCAGACCATACCGAACCAAACACGAGAACATATTCTTATTATCCATATATTATGATTGGAGCAGATAATCCAACGATGGCATATGATGACACCAGTTCAAGAATAAGCTTAAAAGATTTTCACACATCAGTCAGGGCAGGAAATGGAATTTTTCAAGAACCACTTGATAAAGCCAATGAACAAGCTTCAATTGAATCAATGGTTGTTAATGGGTTTGAAGCGGCCATTTCAGGAACCGCCACCGATAATTCAAAAACTCCATATAAACAAATTGGTCAAACTGACAAACCTTTTCCGGTTATATCATCACAATCAGGAATTGGTTTGGAAAAAATAGAATTAAAAATTAGTCAAGGGGAATATATTGGCACACTTACACCTTCAATTCCTGAAACATTCACGGGAACTCTTTTTGAAAAATTAGGTTTTACAGCTGAACAATTGATTCCATTCACAGGACTTCCACAAAATCAATTTAATCGTTCTAATTATAATCTATATTTAGGAAACAATGTGAATTATTCCTACAAATATGTTAATATGGTTAAACCTTTCACAACAAATGCTTATATTTCCGGAAGTGATGCTTTATCAATGACAAGAAATGTCAAGGGACAACAAATGGAAAATCTTGGAGGTATTGTTCTAAATCAATCAACTTTTGTTAATGCGGAAACTGATGAATTAATCGCCGTAAATCTCCCCTCTAAATTAGATTATCCATATTTAGTGGTTTATTCTAATATTGTTAGAAATACAAAATTTTTGGGTGGTGCCAATGGACAACAAAAAATTCCAGCCATGGGTTACATTTCCCGAAATTACTCAACAGGTGATTATTTTTATTCGTTTGCCACGGGTTGGACTTACACAATAGATTCACCATATATTTTAACAGATTTCACAACACAAATCATGCTTCCAGATGGAACACCCGCTCCAATTGAAAGAAATTCAAGTGTTGTTTATAAAATTATTAAACAAAAAACACTTCCACCGCCACCATTAAGTTTGATTCCACCACCTAAAAAATCAGGAGAACAAGAACAAAAAGAAAAAACAAAAAAATAAAATGCCAATTTTGGCACAATTATTTTATAAAGAATAATGCCAAATGAGGCACATCAATAAAATATAATAATTTAATGATTTAAAATATAATAAATCATTAAATAAATTTTTAAAAAAAGTTAATAGTAACCCCCATTTGATGGCCTTTTATTAAATCTAACACCTCCTTTTTTCCGGGGTTTGGTTTGAGGTTTTTTAAAACCAACAAAAATGTCTTGTGGTTTTGTTTTTGGTTTTTCTTGTTTTTTTACTTCTTTTTTAATGTCATCATTAAATTTTTTTAAATTTTTCCCTTCCTCAATATCTGTTAATTCATAATATTTCATTGAATAATCCATTTTTATTTATTATATATTAAGATATTTTTATTTTAAAAAAAAATATCTATTATTATATTAAAAGATGTCATTATTAACATTAGAAAGCACAGACAATGCCCAAAATCCCAGTTCAACCGACCCCGCCATTATACGAAACAACTTCAAAGATGGTGTTGATTTAAGAAAAGGGACAGAAGTTGGACTTGTTAGTTTATCAATAAACAAAATAGCTTCTTTTGAGATAATTCAAGGGGTTAATGATACTTTCACATGGAGAATAGGTGGAAGAGGTCAATTTAATCAACACAAAGTCGTTATTCCACCGGGAGAATATACGGGTGACAGTTTAGCGGAACAAATACGAATTAAGCTTAATGAATCCACAGTTCTTGGAAATTATAAAGGGGCATGGACTGTGTCATTTGACTCCACAAAATTTGAACAGGATGGAAGTTTCACCATTGACTATGGACAGAATGAAACCCCAGATTTTAACGAAATAGGAATTGACCTTTATGAAGGAAATCTCGGTGTTATTATTGATGGTAGTGAAACCAACAATGTTAGTGTTAAAGGAGCCTCGGGAACAAATAATCTTATTAATCAAAGCGGAGCCATTAACATTTTAACCGGTGACCGTGGAATTTTTCCAAATGATGGAGAGGCCGTTTATAGACTAAAACCAGTTAAAGGTTACCCACTCGCCTCTTGGGTTCAAAGATTTATAACCGATTCAATAACTGTTCAAGAAAACAAGCTTGGAGTTGTGAGAGAATTAACTTTCATAACCCCACCGCCCGGAAGTGATGCGGAAACCAATGGTTGGACATTTATAACCAATTTTGCCAATGGTGACCCCAATGAATATTGGAGATTTGATGATGAAGATGAAGGAGTTTTTGGGGTAGGTAGTGATGCCACAACAGATGCCACCGATGAGTTAAATTGGGATGTTGCCATTCTTGAATATAACGAAAATGTGGAATTTTTACAAAATGCGGCCGCAGGTGGAAGAGATAACACCACAGCTCCAAATACAGGCACAAAATATTCAGGTAACCCAGAAGGGACAAAACTTGCCATTCCAAAAGTTGGGGTTGGTTATGGTTCCACAAGGCTTGGTTATGTAAGAAATCAATTATATAATGGAATCAAGGATTATCCCGGAAATCCAGATGCCAAAATTCTCACCTCCACACCAAGTGGTTTTGATGTTATGTTTCAAATTACAGATACCCCAGATTTTGACAATATTAATGTGAAACTGTCACAAATGCTTCAAAATGGAGCCATTCCATTCCCAAACCCAAATTGGAGAAATCAATCAAAAGATGTTTTTGTTGGAAAAACACCTCAAAATTGGAACACAATCGCAGGAACCAACCCTTCACCGGCACCTTGGACAAATTTTGATTATGCCCAAGATGACATTCAAGTTAAATTTCAATTAACAAACATAAACAATGTTAGAATTTTTATTCTTCATGATAAAGGTGGAAATGGAAATTGGGAAGAACAACAAATGTTAATTTCAATGATTCAAGCCAATAATAACATGACTAAAAACATTATTGAAGACCATTTTCCATTAAGACCATGTTTTGTGATGGCCAATGGTGGAAGATATGAACGAAAAGAAATTCAAGTTTCCGGAAGATATGATTCACAGCTTAACGAACCACCTCTTGGTTTTGTTTATAGGGAAGGAGAGGAAATGGATGATAATAATCCCGATTTTGTTAATAGTGAAGAATTAGAGGCAGACCCTCCCGCCAATGCGGTCAAATTATCCGCTTTATTCTTATATGGTCAAATTTTAGAAGGTGACCTTCAATCAAACGGCGGAACTTTACCAGATGCCGAAGTTCCAACACCCGCTTCAAGGTTAGTGAATAATATTGCGGATTTAATAGGTTTTGACCGATTCAATATATATCCAAGTGGAGAAATTTCAAATCCAACATCAACCCAACACAAGCCACAATTAACAATAAGAGAACCAAATCTTTTAGTTGAGCTTGTAGATTTTAACATTAAGGGATATAATGGAGCCACAGGAGACAGGGGAAAAATTATTGCCAGTATTCCAGCCGAAGAATTATCAACAAATTCCAGAACAGGAACACTAAATTATTTTTCACAATATCCTATTATGATTGATTTAAATCTTGTTCATGATATAACAACATATGATTTAAATGTTATAATTAGAAGACCAAACGGTCAAGTGGCGGATGATTTAATTCAAAAAACACATATAACTTTATTATTCAAGGAAGGTGAAGAAACTAAACAAAGAAGATTAATGAAAGAACAAACCGAATTATTAAGCTCAACATTATCAAATATGAATCAAATAAAAACCGATTCCGTGGGTTACGGAATGCCCAAAATATAAAATGCCACTTTTGGCATAATTATTTAATTAAATAAATGCCAAATAAGGCACATTTTAAATTTATCATTTAATTTAAGAATATTGAAATTAAATGATTTTTTCATTCTTGCCATATCATATATAAAATAATAAAAATTCAATATTCTTCATTGAAAAAATCAAAAAAAAATATTAAGAATTTTTTGATTTTTAAATTTAATTAATTATTTTTAAAAAAAAATATTTAAAAAAATAATATCTTTATTATATATATAAAATGATGATTCAACAAAAATCCAAAATTGACTTAAATGAAAATTCAAATTGTTTAAATAAAAAAACACTTAAAAGAATATCACCATTATATTATAAAATGATGAATTGTGATATTTGTGAAAAAGAAGTTGGTGAAAAACTCGCCAAACATTATGAACATTTTAAGGAAAAGTTTTGTGGCACTTGTATAATTAAGGCCAAAGATAGCGGATATTGGACAAAATGCCCTAAAACAGGACATAAAATTCTTATTCCAATAATTAAAAAATCAAATAATATCTCTAATATTAATAAAAGCATTATGGATGGATTTGTGAAATTTCAATTAATCCAATATTCAAAATCTCCAAGTAACGAATGGAAGACATCAAACAAGGAAAAATATTGGAATAAAGAAAAGAAAATTGAAAATAATTGTGGAGTTGGGATTCCATGTGGTAAAATTAACAATATTGTTGTGATTGATTTAGATGATTATAAATGGGATGAAAATCATTCATTTATTAAAACATTTGGCAGAGATTACACCAAATTTGGAACTTATACTCAAAAGTCAGGAAAAGGAGGGATTCACCTTTTTTTTGAATATGACAAAGATTTATTTAATAAATGTTGTTCTAATGGAATTGACATTTTGAGTGACATTGACTCAACCGGAAAATATGCCAAAAAATATGTTGTTGGAGCAGGAACAACAATTCGTTATTCAAACAAAGACAAAGAAAAATATAATTTAACCGAAGATTATGGAACTTATGAAATTTTATGTGACAAACCAGTTATTAAAATAACCGATGAACTCAAAGATTGGTTGATTAATAATTGTTACACAGAACAAGACAGAGAAAAAACAACAAAATTCAAAGCTCAAAAACAAATTCAAGTTTCCAATGAAGTTGGATATTATAAATATAATTTAACAAATGGGAAAATTCGTGAAATTTGTGAAAAATTATATAGAATTGAACCAAAATATTTCACAGAATACAGAGTTCAAGAAAATTGGGGATGGTTAATCTTCACAACTGCCATGAAATCAATTGGAGCTTTTGAAATTTGGGATGAATACTCTAAAAAATATGGTGGTGAAAAATATGATAAAACGGAAAATATTAAAATTTGGAATGGATTAAAAGCATTTAATGAATATAATTGTTTTAATCATATTTTATTAAAGATTGAAGAAAGAACCCTTCTTGATTATGTAAAATATAAACCATGTCACACACCAAAAATCACATTTGACAAAGTTGGTGAATATGATAAATTAGGAAAACATATGATTCTTAACATTGAGAAAGATTATGCCATTATGTCAGGAACAGGAACCGGAAAAACAACAATTGTGAAAAAAGATATTCTTCCAAAAACAAATTTTATTTCAATTGTTTCAAGGAGAACTTTGGCCTATGAACAATATAAAATTTTTCAAGAAGACGACATTGATTGTCTTTGGTATGAACATTTTGAAAAAGAATTTATTCCACATAATAACAATGTTGTTATTCAACTTGATTCATTAATGAAATTGTCACATTATAAAGAATATATTGGAGATTACACGATTTTTCTTGATGAATATTCTTCATTGGTTGAACATTTAATCAGGTCACCAACTCTTTCATCAAAAAGAGCTTTGATTTTCAAGATTTTCACAAGACTCATTAAAGATGCCAAACAAGTCATTTGTGTTGATGCCGATTTAAATAAATATACTTTGAAATTGATGGATTTTTGTGGAAGGGATTTGATTAAAATCAATAACACATATAATCACAACCAAGATGTTCCATGTAAAGAATATTTTGACATTAATGACATGGTTGAAGAAATGAAAAAAAAGGATAAATTTCTTTGTTGTCTTGATAGTGCCAGACTTGGGAAAGCATTAGTTGAAGAACATTTCAATTCTATTCCTCTTGAACATGTAACCGAAGAAAAGGTTGTTATTAATGGAAAAGAGATGAACAAATATGAAATGAACATTTATCAAGATGAAAAGGGTTTTATTGTTTTTATTTCTGCGGAAAATGATTTCATGCCCAATCTTGATGAATGGGATAGAGTAATTTTCAGCCCAAAAATTGTTTATGGTTTAGATTCAACAATGAAAAGGGATGTATTTGGTATTTTTAAGGAACACACCATTTCACCTCGTTCAATGCTTCAACAAATCGCCCGTTGTCGTGATATTAATCAACTTCATTATATTTTCTTTAAAAAGAAATTCAATGAACCCAAATTTATTGACATTAAAGATGTTGAAGAAATTAATAAAAGATATGATGAAATGTCAGCTTGGGAAGAAATTTGTGATGAAGAATCTTGTGAATTATTCATGAAAACTCTTTCAATTATGGAGTATAATGAAGATTGTCAAAACACAAATAAATTTTGTCACTTCAAAATTCTTCTTGATGAAAGAGGTTTTAAACATATCAAATCAAATGTTTCACAAACCAAATCAAGTGAAATCAACAAGCTTGAAAAAAAACAGAAAAACAAAGATATTGATTCATTTGACAAGAAACATCCAAAATATTCCAAAATTAATGAAATTCTTCAAATTCCAGAGGATAAATGGGAAGATTATTGTGACTTGTTTGTGAATCAATCTTCACTTCAAAAATTCTTAAATATTAGGAGTTACATGACAAAGAGTGGAAATGATATTGATTCAAGACTTCAAGAAAAAGAAGAATTCAATGTTCTCAAAGTTAAATCAAATGAATTTAAAATTCTACTTCTTGAACAATTCATGAAATCCATTGGATGTGAAAACAAAATTGATATTATTCCAAAAAAGACTTTGAGTGAAAGTGAGGCCACGGCATGGATGGAAAAATTGGAGCTTTCATTTAGATTCAGGATGGAACAAAAACCAGACTTAAAAAAGAAAGAAGATTGTCAAATGATGATTGAAAAAATAATGAAAAAATTATTTGGTGGAAATAATAAAATGAGATATTATTCAACAGAAGCTCAAATTGAAAGTGGAAATGATAAAATGAAATTTACAAAGACAAATCTTTTTAATACAGAAAGAAAACAAATCAACAAAAAAAGAATTACAATCAACACACTCAACAAAGACTTTTTCAAATATGTTTATGATGTGATGAGTTACTCATCCAATAGAATTGTTGATTGGGATAATTATAAGTTTGGATTCAATGACAATAAATCAACAAATAGAAAAGTGGAAGATTGTTTGTTTCTTGATGATGATGAGGAAAATCCTCTTGACAATGGAGTTAATGTTTAAGTGCCACGATTGGCATTCTATCTTTTAAAATAATTGTGCCAAATGTGGCATCTCTTCATTATATTATATATTGAATATATATAATATATTGGTTTTATTCTCATTTTTTATATTATTTTATATATATTTGGTTTTATTCTTTGGTTTTATACTTAAAAAGAACATAAAAAAATTTTTTTATTCTTTAAATACTCATAAATCTAATATAGATAATAAATCTAACATAAATCTATATCTTCAATATATATATTATTGGTTTTATTCCCATTTTAAATGCCGAAAATGAATTTCTATTTAAAATTTCTTTCTATATTATAAAACAGAAGATGAACATTTCTTATGAAAAATTACCGTATGAAATTATTTGTCATATTCTTTATAAATCGGGCGGTCTTGAACACCCGACATCTAAATTAATAAAAAACCACTTTAAAGATTTAGATGATGAATTTGATATTTTCACACATATTGAAAAAGTAACAGAAAAAACATTTATTGAAAACAGAGATGAAAAAGTTTTAATAACTTCTAAAACCGAGTTCATAAAAGATATTCGTGATTATCCTCGTGTATTTTTTCCGCCACAACTTGATTTAATAATTGAAAAAATAATCTCTAATATAATATAAAAGATGTCAAGTGATGAAAAACCTATTCCACTAAATAAATCATTATATAATAAAGTGTTGAGTGAAGCACGGAATAAATTCAAAAGATTCCCTTCTTTATATGCTTCTTCATGGATTACCCGTGAATATAAATCAAGAGGTGGAAAATATAAAACCCCGAAAGGTTACAAATCAGCTCAAAAAAAATGGTATGATGAACAATGGGTTCAAATTATTCCATATGTTAAAGATGGAAAAAAAATTGATTGTGGTTCTCCAAATAAAGATTCCAAAGCTTGTCGCCCATTAAAACGAATTGATAAATCAACACCACCAACAATGGGAGAAATTGTGAAAAAATATGGAAAAGATAAAGTTTTAAAATTAGCAGGTCAAAAGAATCGTGACATGAAAGGAAGATTATCGTGGGTAACTGGAACATTTAAATCTTCAAAATAAAAATATATAAAAAATATCTTTATTATATATATATAAAAATGATTTATATAATTCCTAAATTTTTTGATGATAATTGGGAAAGAATGATTCATTATGTTTCCAAATTAAATGAATTAGATATTAAATATAATTCAAAAAAAACAATATTTCCAAGGTTGGAAAATACAGAAAAAAGAGGAAAATCAGCTTGTCAAGAAATATTAAAATTATTAAATTGTTACTTTAAAACAAAAAATTATAATGAAGAATTAATTTATTGTATAAAAGCAGATTTTAACATTTTGGAATTAAATGGAAAAAAGATTCTTTTAACATTGTATGAAGATAATAAAATTTTTGATATTGAAAATTATTATTTTGTTCCAACTCTCATGGAGGCACGAAATAAGATTGATGAAATCGTTGAAAGTAATAATTTAAAAAGTATCTTTATAAATCCCGTTGAATATTTCAAGACACATTTGGGGAATATGGATTTAAATAAATCCCAAAAATTAGAGTTAATAAAATTTATATTAAATTAAAATATCTATTATTATATTAAAAGATGTCAAGAGGAAAAGTTCAAAATAATCACATCATTTCCGTTTCAAATAATATATTGAGAAATATTGAAGTGGATGGTGAAAAATCATATAATACATTGACAAGAATAAAAAATTTTGAAAAAAAAAATGAGGGAAAATCACAAGTTAATTTAATCCATGGTTCTTCTGTTTGGGCGGATTCAAGTCCCGACCCTCGTGAAGATGTCATGAGAAGAGATGGTTGGTATTATCAAAACCAAACATTAGGAGATAAAATGAATTTATATTTTTTTGATGGTAATAGTGAAACATTCACTTTGGGTGATGTTAAATATTTATATTGTAAAATGTTTATTGATTCTTGGGGAAAAGATGTTCAAAAACTCCCCTTTTTTCATATATACACCAAACCAACCGGTGTCAATGATGCTGGTTCCTTTTATCATTCAAGGGTTACTTATGATATGACCCTAAACACTCCAAAAATTGGTTTGGGTGAAGAATGTTTTTTCTTTGCTGAATCAGTTCCCGAAGATAATGAAAAATGGTTTGAAAATAGAACAATTCAAATGTTAAATAAAACTTTAAATGGTGACTGTGAGAATGATGAAGAAATTGTTTTATTAGCTTTATCAACTGATTCATCAGCCATCCCATTTGGTGTGAATCTTTGTGTTCAAGAATTAGGATTTTCAATGGGTGAATATAAAAGAAAAATGGAATTAATTGGATTTATTAATGACGATGTTCTTCATCATGATAATATTTTAAGGGGTTTCACTCTTCCAAGTGGAACAAATACTTTAACAAAATCCATTCGTATTGATTCAGCTCATGGAAATATTTCTTGGTGGGTTCAATCCAACGGAGTCATTCTTTCCAATCAAATTGGAGTTGAAATTCAAGTGTCACATGATGGCATTATTTATGAAACAATAGCTTTGAATTCTAAATTTGTTGATGCCCAAGATGGGACATTTTCAAGATTTGGAAATATAAAAGATTTTAAACCGACTTTTGTCCGTTTAAGAGTCACCAACAATGATAATTCAAATAGTGACAAATTTAGTGTTTATTTATCTTATTAAAAAAAATCTAATAATATATATAAAAGATGAACTTGACAGAATTAAGAAAATTAGTTTCAAGATTAAATAAAGATGACCGAATTGTTGGAGTTTGGAAAATGAAAAAAGATGATATTATTAAAGAACTTGAAAAGGTAAAATATAAAGTTGATGAAGATTCAAAAAAATTAATTCCAACCGTTGAAATGAAAAGAAAGAAAATTATTAAATTACCCAAAAATTAAAATGTGCCTCATTTGGCATTATTCTTTTAAAATAATTGTGCCAAAAGTGGCATCCCTAATTTATAATAATTTAATGATTTAAGTTTTATTTTAGTTTTATTATATAAAAAAAAATATCTTATTATATAATAAAATGACATTCTTGGAAAAACTTAAATCCCAAATTGACGAGAAACGAAATATTCGTGAATCTTCATTAAATGCTTATATTTTTAATATTAATAAACTTCATAAATCAATTTATGACAAAGAGGTTGAATCACTTGATTTTTTAAAAGATAAAAAAAAGGTAATGGATGCCATTAGTGAAAAGAAGCTTTCAACAAGGAAATCATATTTGGCATCAATTGTGGTTTCTTTAATGTCCATGGATTATGATGAAGATTTAATTAAATATTATAGAACAGAGATGGAAGACTTGGCCAAAAAATTCAATGAAGAAATGGAAACCCAAAGAAAGAGTGAAACACAAGATAAAAATTGGGTGTCACTTGCTTCTTTAAGGAAAGTTATGAGAAAATATAGAAATGAATTAAATGAAAAGAAAATCTTTCAAAAAGAAGATTTAACAAATAAAGATTTTGACCTTCTTCAAAAATGGGTTGTTAGTTCATTATATATTCTTGATGATAATCCACCATTAAGAAACGATTATTTAATGAAAGTTATTTCACAACAAGATTATAAAAAATTAACAGAAGAAGAAAAAAAGAAACAAAATTATTTAATTAATAAATCAAGAAATACAAAAACATTTTCTTTGGGTGAATATAAAACAGCGGGGAAATATGGAACAAAATTGATTCCAGTTGGTAAAAAATTAAATTCCGTTTTAAATATTTGGTTAAAATTTAATAAATCGGGTCACTTACTTCTTAATAGTAAAAAAGAACCTATGACATCAAATGGTTTAACAAAATATTTAAATAAGGTTTTTGAACCAACAGGAAAAAACAACATTTCAAGTTCCATGATTAGACATATTTTTATAAGTGAGAAATTTCCCCCACAATTAAAAGAAAAACAAGAAGTGGCGGATAAAATGGGGCATTCAGTGTCACAACAAGAATTATATTCAAAAAAATAAACTTTTAAAAAAAAATAAAAAATAAAAAATAATATCTATATATATAATAAAATGGCCAATTCGTGGATTGAATTTGTGAAGAGTTATGCCAAAAAAAATGACATGAAATATAATGAAGCACTTAAAGACCCAAAGCTTAAAAGTGCTTATGATAAATCAAAGGGAACTTCCAAAGGTAAAAAAGGAGCAGTTAAAGAAACGGGAAAAGGTAAAGGAAAAGAGCTTGATTTCACCTCCAAAAAAGGTGGGTCACGAAAGACCGCCCGAAAAGCATTTGATAAATAAACTTTTAAAAAAGTTTTATTAAAATTTATTTTTTTAATTTTTTCACTTAATAAATATTATTTTTAACAAAAAAAAATATCTATTAATATATTAAAAGATGTCAAAAGGACTTGAAGATTTACAATCCACAATCGCCAGTTATCAAACGAGCGGTGATGCCATAAATCAATATGTTTCAAACTATGATAAAGATTTTTTTGATAATTGGAAAGCCAAGGTTGATTTAGCCAAGGATAAATTGGAAACCGCCCAGAAATTAGGTGATGGAGTGGGTGAAGCATACATTGGCGGAAAAGCCCTTCAATATTCAATCAAAGCTTTTAAAAATAAATATTTCAATAATGATTCAAAAAATCCAAGTGATGAAGATGGGAAAGGTGATGGACAACAGCAGGAAGGGGACACAGACCCACAGGGTGGAGATGATTCAGCCACAGGAAATCCAGATGACCCAGATGTTGGAGGTCAAGAAACTCTTGGTGATGGGAGTGATGTTGTTGATATGGGTTCAACTGTTCGTCCTGCTGAAACTGATGTTGGCGGTGAAAATGGTTTTGAGCTTCAAGACATGAACACAAGTTCTCAACCAGCTCAAACCGGAGCAGATGGGGACACAGTTGAAACCTCATTTAGTGACCAAACATCAGCTCAACCAACAACCACACAAAATGTTCAACCAGAAGCGGAAGATTTTGTTGAAAACCCACCACCTTCACAAGAAATGACACAATTGGGTCAAGGAACCGAACCAAATGTTTCCACAAGTGGTGGGTCAGGAACAACGGCAGAATCGGGAAGTTCAGGTTTAACAGAAACAACCACACAAAAAAGTATTTTAGAGAGTGACCCAGAAGCGGGACTTGGGGGTGATGTTGGGGCCGATGTGGGGGCAGATATTGGAGCAGACACAGCAGTCACAGCGGCCACAACAGCAGTCACAGAAGCAGGGGCGGGAATTGGTTCTGCTGTTCTTGGTGGTTTAGGTGTAGCCGCCGAAGCTTTGGGGCCGATTGGTTTGTTGGCGGGTGTTGGAATTGGACTTTATGAACTTTTTCATCATCCTTCAAAACCACCCCCACCACCCACACCAGTCACCGCATCTTCAAAGGGTGAAATGGTTCTTCCTTCATATGATGCCGTTATTGATACACCCGCCAGTGCTTCCGCTTTTTAATGTGCCACATTTGGCATTATTTATTTATTAATATTTTGCCAATTAAGGCATTTTTAAAAAACTTTAAAAAAAACTTTTTTTAATCAAAATAAAAAATAAAAAATCATTAAAATATTTTAATTTTTTATTTTTTTATAATTTATTTTAAAAAAAAAAATATATTGTATATATATAAAAGACAATGTTCAAAGCCAACCAAGAAACTCAATTCGTTCCCACGAAAACAATCTCAATAAAGCCCGAAGCTCAAATTGACTATAATCCTAAAACCCAAAATCAAGTTAGATGGTTAATTCCACAATATGTGGGATTTTTTGACCCAAGAGGAACCATGTTGAAATATAAAATCCAGATGTCCGGAAGAGGTCACCCAAAGCCAGATTTTAGAGGTGGAGTTCATTCACTTTGGAGAGATGTCAGGGTGAGAGATGGCACAGCTTCAACAGAAATGGAAATGTTACAAGATTATAATGTTTTTGTTTCTCAATGGTGGAATTACACAAATAATGAATCCATTAATCATAAAAGGGATTTATTTGAGGGCAGAAGTGCCAATGAAGATTTTGATAATCAATTATATTATGGTTCAATGGGGGATTGGAGTCAAGCGGAAGTTTCCACAACTTTTGACAGAAAAACCCTTGGAATTAATCAACCGGTTCATTCCGGTATTTTAGGAGGACAAAAAGTTTTT
>WLWG01001238.1_pt1 | contig 23678 bp, 17 predicted proteins | sample 6712871 | NCBI WGS metagenome assembly WLWG01 (sample SAMN12718693, study PRJNA515312) | sponge metagenome | isolation source: marine sponge | host: Mycale hentscheli | place: New Zealand: South Island, Marlborough, Capsize Point | collected 2003-05-01
GATTGAGAACTGTAATTTGTTGGGTTAATCCTAATTGCGCTACTTGTTGCTTAATGTATTGGTATTGCTGATCTGAAATGGTGGTGGTGGTGACTCGGCAACCGTAATGCTGCGCGGCGTAAAACGCCATGCTACCCCAGCCGCTGCCAATTTCCAACAAATGGTCTTGGGCATCAAGTGCTAGCTTTTCACCAAGACGTTGCAAGGTGTAGTGAGACGCTTGGGCTAACGTGGTATCAGGTGTTGGAAACATCGTACATGAATACAGCATACTGCGATCCAACCACGAGGCAAAAAAATCATTGCTCAAATCATAGTGGCGTAAAATGTGTTGTTTGCTTTGATTGATCGAATGCCAACGAAATTTTTTCAGCCAACTGCCCAAGCGGCGCCAACGATAGTTTAACGATTGAAACGCGGGGAGATTGCGTAAATACAAGCGCATCAAACCTGCTAAGTCGTTGGTAGACCAGCCACCGTGGATGAAGCTTAACGCCACTCCTTTGTCGCCGGCTAAAATAGTATGTCGATAAAAATTAGGGTCGTGCACATTCAATTCAACGGGAGCAAGATCAAGATGGGAGTTGGGTTGACCAAACGTGTAATGTTGTTGATTTTCTCGCACGATGATTTCCCCTTGTTGCAAATGAGATAAGTGTTGCAAAAATAAGTTGCGCCAAATAGACATATTTCACATTCCTTGCGTTGATGAATCATGAGGTTGGCTTCGGCGGGAATGGATAAGTTGCCAATACAAGCGTGGCAAATGAATCAGGGTATTGCGTGGATAGCGCCACAGTAGTTTAACCAAATTAAGCTGTGGTAAAGGCAATGATTGTAAGGTTAAATATACCAATGAATGCATTTGATCACGCTGTCGATCCTGCAAGCTCAAAGTTAATTTCTCATCAAGAACTTTTAGCGTGACGTGGTGGGCATCGCCAATGTTTAAAATGGAAGAGGTTGGTAGAGGCTGTATCAATTGAGTGGTGTAAGTATGAGCAAATGATTGGGTCAGCGGTGGTAAGACATAATGATGACGATGCCCCCCCGGCGTGTGAGTGATTTCCAAAACCAAAGCCATAATTCGAGTGTGATCAGCGTTAAAAATAAAATAAACACTTAATGGGTTGAATACCCAGCCGCAGTAAGCCAATTGGGTGAGCAAATAAATGCGACCGGTTGGTTGCTGTTGGATCACTGGTTTGGCACATTGCTTCACCGATTGATACCAGGATAAAGTGGATGAACTTAAATGATGGCGGCGTTTTAGACTGAGCCAATGAAATCGTTGGTAGGCACAAAACCAATACGGTTTGCACAAGGATTCAAGATGTTCGAGATCCAGACAAACCATTTCCAAAGGATAATAAAATCGATGTTCGTGTGGCAGTAAGCGGTGGTGCACGATTTGACCGGAATACAATGCGTTGGTGATCACCGGGTGACTCCTAAATCATGAAATGAGTGAGGTGCGATAAATTTTGAAATTTTGTACGACTTGGTAAGGTGTTTGCACCAAGGTTTGGTTTGGTACGAATAGGTTGTAGCTAGCCAATCTTGTGCGAGCAAATTTCCCCATGGTTGATGATGAGTGGTTCCATCGTGACCCCGATTTTCTAGAGTGGCGCATGGCCAGAAATGGAAGGAAGCATTCGCTTCCCAGGCGGTTGTGTGGTAAGGTGGCGCGACTTTGGCGCTGTAACGCCAGTCAATGCTGCGGGAAATCATCCGATTGCAATCCTGCAAGTTAAGTGGTTATTCAAGTGTCATGATCCAAAATCATTTGCGTATTATACGGCAGTGAGTGGGTTTTAACAGCAGGTATTGAGGTAATTTTTTCTTTATGAATGTACGACGAATTTTCGAAGCGGTTGTTACGTGGTTTGACAGCAGTCAATTTGATAAAAGTAAAATAGAGGCCAACCCTGACGGCATTGATTGGGTGCGGGTGATTCCTTATATCTTGATGCATGTGGCTTGTTTGTTGGTGCTGGTGGTTGGATTTAGCTGGGTTGCGCTGTGGGTCGCCGTGTTTTTATATGGCTTACGGGTGTTTACCTTGACAGCATTTTATCATCGATATTTTTCTCATCGTGGTTTCAAAGCCAATCGATTTTGGCAATTTGTGTTTGCCTTGATTGGGACCATGGCGGTTCAACGTGGACCGCTGTGGTGGGCGGCGCATCATCGCTTGCATCATAAATACTCGGACCAACCAGAAGATGTGCATTCACCGAAACAATATGGATTTTGGTGGAGTCACACGTTTTGGTTTCTCGCCAATAAAAATTTCCCCACCCATTATGAACGAGTGCAAGATTGGATGAAGTTTCCAGAGTTGGTGTGGTTGGATCGCTTTGATATGTTGCCGCCGGTACTGCTAGCAATCACCTTGTTTAGTATCGGTCAATTATTGGCGGCCTTTGCCCCTGGGTTGCACACCAATGGTTGGCAATTGTTGGTATGGGGCTTTTTCATCTCCACCATCGCGGTGTATCACGTTACTTTTTGCATCAATTCTTTGGCGCATGTGATTGGTCGGCGTCGTTATCGAACAACGGACACCAGCCGCAACAATTGGTTGTTGGCACTGTTTGCTTTTGGCGAAGGTTGGCACAACAATCATCACTATTATCCCAGTGCTGCGCGCCAGGGATTTTTCTGGTGGGAATTCGATATTTCTTATTACGTATTAGTGATTTTGTCCAAATTCAAAATAGTCAGTGAGTTACGTCAAGTGCCTGCTGAAGTCCGTGCCAGCAATCGAATCGCCGATGAAGATCAATCGACTTCGGAAGAAGAGCCCCGCTTGCAGCCCGACACTCAATTGGAATGAATGATTTTTGCACGAGAGCCTCTATTGTGAAGCTGTGAATTTCAAGCTCGTGCCAGACAGCGCCTTTGCTGGAAAAAATCTCGAATATATTTAAACGAAAGTGGTATTTCAAAATACTCACATAGTCATCAATGCTCCGCTTTTTCAGCACCCTTTTCGTTCAATTTGCACTCAAAGCTGGTTTTTCCCCGAGATTTAAAATTTTGGTGAATAATTACCATTTTTTGAAGTGGAATCATTGGAATTATGCATCACCCGTTTGGGACGGTGAAGCATGTAATCTGTTTTTATTTTAATCATAATGGAAGTTAAATTATTTCTATATTTTTACCAAACAATCCATTTTATTTTCTTTAAAGTGAAATAAAAAACAAAATTTTATACAAAAATACTTTTTGATTGACTGATGATCATTTAGCTCATATTATAGTCTCCTTGAAAATATAAAGACCTTTATTAAGGAGAGGCGATGCACCATTTTTTTTCCAATGGATATTCGCAGGTGCATGATGAAGTTAAGATGCATGATCAACATGATCAAGTTGAGGTGCATGATCAAGTTGAGGTGCATGATCAAGTTGAGGTGCATGATCAAGTTGAGGTGCATGATCAACATGATCAAGTTGAGGTGCATGATCAAGTTGAGATGCATAATATTCAGGTGTTCTCTTCACCTGATGGGAAGGAGTCCATTTCAGAGGTTGACTCTGACTTGTTATTCGCAATTGAAAGTGCTCGGCAGGTTTCATCTCCATCATATTGTGAGCGAATATTACGCATGTTGGGAACAATTATCCCTGATCCTTCCAATCAAACAGATGGTATTTGTTTGAAAACGTTTTCCTTCAATCCAGATGAGCCGATGCCTGATATTTTTTTAAATGAAAGCACTTTGAACCCAGATCATAGAATTATATTGGCTGCGGCGCCATTGGGAACATTGGGAAGAAATAGGTTGTTTACAAAATGCTATTTTATTGATGCCAGCAATGCAAAAAGCCTTAATCATCAGAGACAAATTAACCAACTGCTAGAGCATTTAGATGATGGACTATCTGATCAAGATAAAGGAATGCGCATTAAAATCGTTGCGCTTCCTTGTGATGTATTTAATTTTCAATCGTCGCCAACAGCGACTGTATAGATAAGCTGTTTCATCGATTGCTGAATGATAAAACTGAAAATAATAAATATAAGGAGTTAATATATGAGTACTCGTACAGGTGGAGAGAGAAAACATTTTTGGCGCAGATGGGGAGGGAAAAAAACCGGTAACCAAGATAGTAAGCAGAATGAGTTTTTACCGATACCAAGCAGTCGTATAATTTCAGGTCTTTTGAGTGAGGGTGGTAAAAACAGTGAATTTTATCAAGCGTATAGTGAATTGCATCCTCAGGTGATTGCTTCTATGGAAGCATTCTATAGATCCGAATATGAAAAAGCGTACGTATCCGTGGGTAACGTTGCAGCTATGGATGAAGTTATGGATGAAGCTATAAACAGTATGGTTCATCAAAGTGTGAACGATGATTTATCTCGTGTACTTTTACCAAGGATTTGTAAGTCCGTTTTATTAGACTCAAATGATCTTTGGGAGATGACTAATGATGATCAAATTTTAAATCAACTTTATCAAGTCATTAAGGAGTTTCAGCTTGTGAGAACAGGGGGATCGACCCAATCAGAATCAGTTGTTTCTCAATTATTATCTAGTATCCAGAAAACGCAGTCCGCTGCTGAAATGGTGACATTCAGAGAGAGTCCAGATGCTGTTGTCATGCCGTTACTATTTGAACTTTGCTTAGATGACACGGCTGTTTCTGTCTTTTTAACCGCTACCGAGATGAAACAATTGGGAAAAAATAGTCAGCAGGGAAGAGACTCAACTTTGAAAGAACAGATAAGAAAAATATTGCGAGTCATCCAGTATAATCAAGAATATTCAGAATCGGAAAATGTACGACCGATAAAGGCTTTATTTCCTCCAGAAGAAATAGTAGTGGTGGAAGAAGTAGTAGCAGGAGAAGGGGAAGGAGAAAGAAAGAAGGTAGAGAAAGAGGTAGACGTAGGCGTAAAGGTAGAGGTTCATATGAGAGCGATTCCTTATCAAGCGCTCTTTGATAGATTGAATCTCCGCAATGCCCATCACTTCATTTCTCCTGTTACTTGCTCGACAACCTTACCAACGGCGGGTTTCTTTACGTGTATTTCTTCCGGGTCATCATCCCTGGTAACTCAGTTAGATGAAATAATTTCTCCTTCTCCTTCTGCTCCTGCGCCACAGCAGGGCTAAAAATTTCCTCCGCTGTCTGGCCGTTAGCCAGACAGCGGATCCCCCGGTTTCCGCCTTCATCGATTGCTGTTATAATGCGCGCCCATCTTGAGCTGTTCATGAAAAGAGTTACGATTAATATGTCTTGGTTACGTCTATCGATCTTTTTGAGTTTGGCTTTGGTGACCAGTGGTTGCCAAATGCTGAGTAATATCACCCGTGGTTCCGATAATGTTGAACCCCCAACCCCGTTGCAGGCAGTTGATTCTAAGGTGGAAATTCAACGGTTGTGGAGTGCCAGTGCTGGGCGCGGTACCAACGATTTGTATTTGCGATTGCAGCCAGCCGTCACTGCTAAAGCAGTGTACGCCGCCGATGGTTTTGGCCAAGTGGTGGCGGTGGATCGACGCACGGGTAAACCTCAATGGCGCACCCATGTGAAAGATCGCATCAGTGCAGGTGTGAGTGCTGATCGACGCCATGTGGTGTTGGTTACTGGCACTGCGCAAGTGGTGGCATTGGATGCAAATACAGGCCAAGAAGTTTGGCGTGCTCCGGCAACCACCAAAGCGTTAGCGCCGCCAACCTTGGCGCACAATTTGGTATTGGTTAAAACCATGGACGATGTGGTGGTGGCGCTGGATGCCCATACGGGTAAAAAACGCTGGCAATATCAACACGATACCACGCCTTTACGTTTGCATACCAGCAGTGCGGTACAAGTGCACGATGATTATGCCATTGTCGGTTTTGCCGATGGCAAAATTGTCATTTTGCAATTGAAAACGGGACGGGTCATGTGGGAGCGTCGCATTGCTCAGCCACGCGGTGCTACCCAATTAAAGCGAGTGGTCAGCATTGATGCCAATCCAGTCATTGAGCGCAATGTAATGTATGTGGTCACTTTCCAAGGGTATTTGATGGCGATTGAGATGCGCAGTGGTGAAGTGCTATGGCGCAAATCATTTTCTTCCAACACTGGTATGGCCATTTCAGGTCGATACTTGGTGATCACCGATGAACAAGGGCACGTATGGGCGCTGGATAAACGCAACGGTCATGTATTCTGGCGCAATCAACAATTGCAAGCCCGTCATTCCACCGCGCCGGCGATTGCCGATCGCTTAGTGGTCGTGGGTGATAGTGAAGGGTATGTGCATTGGTTGGCTTTAGACAGTGGTGAATTCGTCGCGCGCAATCGATTGACCACGCGCGCGCCGATTTATGCGCCACCGGTGGTACGAGGTGATCAAGTGTTTGTGTTAAACAGCAAAGGGGTGTTGATCAGTTTTAAACCCAGTAAAAAAATCACTCCTGCGGGTTAATGCTGATGACATCCAATATGCCCACCACACAATTACCGGTGATTGCCTTAGTGGGGCGACCCAATGTAGGCAAATCCACTTTATTCAATTACCTGACCCGCAGTCGCGATGCGTTGGTGGCTGACTGGCCGGGGTTGACGCGTGATCGTCAATATGGCGAAGCGCAGATTCATGACCGTGAAGTGATTCTGGTGGATACCGGTGGGATTGGCGATGAACAAGCGGAAATCGATCACTTGATGAGTCAGCAAGCACAATTGGCTATTGATGAAGCCGATGTGGTTTTATTGTTATTGGATGGTCGTGCGGGTTTGACGGCGGCCGATCAAACGGTGGCTGAACAATTACGTCGCTTGGGTAAAGTGCTGTATTTGCTGGTGAATAAAACCGAAGGGTTGCAAAAAGACAGTGCCTGCGCGGAATTTCACAGTTTAGGCTTGGGAGAGCCCTGGCCAATCTCGGCGGCGCATGGACACGGTGTGGATGAATTATTGGATGATCTATTGCAAACCTTGCCAGCACCGGAAATCGAAGATCAAACAACCGCTAAGGGGATTAAGTTTGCCGTGATTGGACGACCGAATGTTGGCAAATCCACGCTGGTGAATCGGATCTTAGGCGAAGAGCGGGTGGTGGTGTGTGACATGCCGGGTACCACACGCGACAGCATTGATAGTGCCTTTACTCGCCAAGGTGAATCATACACCGTGATTGACACCGCCGGAGTACGTCGCCGGGGGCGGGTGAGGCAAGTCATTGAAAAATTTTCAGTGATCAAAACGTTGCAGGCCATTGCTCGCGCGCATGTGATTGTGATGTTGGTGGATGGTCGAGAAGGTGTCACCGAGCAAGATTTACATTTGTTGGGGTCGGTGATCAAAGCGGGACGTGCCTTGGTGATTGCCATCAATAAATGCGATCATTTGCCACAAGATGCCAAGCAACAACTCAAACGTGATATTGATCGCCGACTGGGGTTTGTCGATTTTGCCAGAGTGCATTATATTTCAGCGTTGCATGGTACTGGGGTGGGTGATTTATTTCATTCGATTCAAGAAGCTTACCAATCAGCCAATCAGCCGATGACTTCCAGCCAATTGACTAAAATTTTGGAACAAGCGCTGGCGGCTCATCAACCACCGTTGAGCAAAGGTCGACGGATTAAATTACGCTACGCCCACCCCGGTGGCCACAACCCATTAACCATTGTGATTCATGGTAAACAAACCACGGCACTGCCAGCAAGCTATCAAAAATATTTAATCAACACTTTTCGCAAAGTGCTCAAGGTGGTCGGTGCACCACTGCAATTAATTTTTCATACCGAAGACAATCCTTACGTGACTGATAGCGGTTCTCGTCATCATCAACGCGGTTAATTCTTTCTCCGCGGTTAATATCTTTCTCCCGCGTATCGGTACCTATTCCACCTGATGCTTACATGGCTCTCTGTGATGCTTTTTGAAATAGATTGTTCGTCCAGGTAAGCCTGCAAAGCAGGTTTTATCTCGAGATTTAAACTTGAGGAAAATATTCCCATCGTATCTGAAACTGCCAATGGATAGAGCTATCACCCACAAGGATCGATGGTTATTTTTGGATCCAACAACCGTTGTGGATTGATCAACGCTTGATTGATCAATCCATGCCAGATGAGTACGCCCATCACTTCACCCGGCAATCCTTTTATATAACCGATGGGTTTGCCTTGGGCAATGTATTGACCGGGGGTAACTTGCAGTTTGGTCAATTGACTGTAGGCGGTGATCACACTTTGACCGTGATCTAAGAAAACCGTTTTACCTAATAAAGGCAATGATTTGATCGCTAGCACCACCGCGTTGGTTGGCGCAATGACTTGCGTACCCACTGGGGCGGCGATGGCGATATGCTGTTGGGGAATTTCATCCACCAGGCTGCCAAATTTATTCAACAGTGTGCCACGCATCGGTGGGATAAAGGGTTGTGCGAAAGGATTGGTGGCAGAGTATTGATTGGCAATATGGATAATTTTTTGTTGTTGCGAGAGTATGGCCTGTGCTTGATCCGACAAAATTGGATCCGGTGCTGGCAGGGCTTTTGGCAAAGGATTGATGATGAAACTTTGTTGTTGGCGCACAGGGTTGGTAATGGTGACCGATTGTTCGCCAGAAGATAGCCTCAAGGGCAGCCCGACAATGGCTAACCATTGCTGCGGATGCTTGGGATCTGCCAGTACTGGGACGCGTTTTTCAGCAAAATACACCATCGGCTGATTGGGCGATTGAATGGGTAAAATGGCAATCCCCCCTGGTACCGTGGTGTTTTGCGGTAAATAATCGGCGAAGCTGTTGGGGATGCTTAACCACAGCAAGCTGCTCATCATCCAAAGTCTAAGTACCAACACACTCAACTCCATGCTGAATTTCTTGCCGATAGGCTAGTCTAATTGTTTGACTTGTTCAACCGTTGCATCAATTTCCGCATCGGATAATCGCAGGTTGATACGATCACCAAGGTTCACATCACTGGCTTGTTTAATGGGATGTTGATGTCGATCAAAGGCAATGGCGTAGCCGCGGGCTAACGTCGCCAGTGGGCTTAAGGTATGTAATTGTTGACTGGCTTGTTGCCACCGTTGTTGGTAAGTGGTTAAGCATTGGCGAATGTGCTGGCGCAATTGTTGTTGCAGCCAGTCGATTTGCTGGCGCGTGCGCTGCAATTTTTGCTGAGGATGTTGTTGCTGTAATTGATGATGTAGTTGATTTAACCGCTCAGTGCAGTGGTACCGTTGCGTGCGCCAATGCGCAATCAATTGCTGTTCGATAAAATCCAATTGTTGGTTTGAGCGTAATAAATAATCATGCGGATGCCGTAAGCGTTGGCGGTATTGATGGAGGGTGTGTTGATGGTGATTAAGCCAGTGCGTCATGGCACGGTGCAATTGTTGTAAACAACCGGTGAAATGATCGTGCCATTGCTGTTGATCCGGCACGACGGCTTCGGCGGCAGCGGTGGGGGTGGCCGCCCGCAGATCGGCCACCCAATCAGCAATGGTGACATCAACTTCATGTCCCACACCGCTGACAATCGGCAGATGACTGGCAAAGATAGCTCGGGCGACAGATTCTTGATTAAATCCCCATAAATCTTCCAACGAGCCACCGCCGCGGGCCAGGAGCAACACGTCACACTGATTGTGTCGATTGGCGCATTCAATCGCCCGGACAATGTGGGGAGCGGCTTGTTTGCCTTGCACTTCGCAAGGGTATACCACCACCGGGATGGCCGGAAAGCGACGTTGCAATGTGGTTAAAATATCTTGAATCGCTGCGCCAGTAGCGGAGGTGATCACACCAATCTGACGTGGCAAGGATGGTAGGGGTTGTTTGTATTCTGACGCAAACAATCCTTGGGCTGAGAGTGTTTGGCGTAATTGTTCAAAAGCGTGTTGCAATAAGCCATCGCCGGCCAACGACATGTCGGTCACAATCAATTGATAATCACCCCGCACTTCATACAAACTCACTTTGGCACGCAGATGGACGTGCTGACCGTTTTCTGGTGTGAAATTCAACAAAGTGCCGTGAGTGCGAAACAAGGCGCAGCGGATTTGTGCTTGGTCGTCTTTGAGTGAAAAATAAAGATGACCCGAATGAGGGCGCGATAGATTAGACAATTCGCCTTCTATCCAAATTTGTCCCAACTCGTGTTCCAGCAACAACCGGGTGGTTTGATTCAATTGGCTGACGGTCCACAACGGTTGCTCGGGCATTTGGATTGTGTCGGCTGTATCAACCACAATGACGACGTTCCCAGCATAAACCACCCAGCAAGCCAAACAACATCAGCAGTAGCCAAGGTGTATCGCCAGTGCGTACCCAAGGGGTGCTCCCCACTCTGGGTTGCACGATGGTTTCCAACACTTGAGCTTCAAATTGAGGAATGCGATCTAAGAGGCGGCCGCGAAAATCAATCGATGCCGTCACGCCATCGTTGGTCGCGAACAATTGATCACGTTGAGTTTGCAGTGATCGAAATTGCGCGATTTGCAAATGTTGATAAGGCGCCAATGAATCGCCAAACCAGGCATCGTTGCTCACGGTGACCAGCAATTGTGCGGTTGGCAAGGTTTGACGCACCGCACTGGCATAGGCAATTTCATAACAAATGAATGCGGCAATGGGAATATGATGCACGGTGATCGGCGTTTGTTGGCGTGCGCCGACGGTGAAACTGGGGCTGGGAATCTCCAGTACATCAAACACATTGCCCAGCCAACGTTCAAATGGAATGTATTCCCCAAAGGGTACCAAATGTTGTTTATCGTATTGACCTTTGGCTGCACCCAATCCGACCAAGGCGTTGTAAAAATAAGAAGTATGTGCTTTTGCCACCGGAATACCGATTAACAAAGCGGTATCATTAGCCTGTGCCGCTTGGAGTACTGGTTGTAAAAAATCAAGTGCTGTATCCAACGGCAATGGAATGGAAGCCTCTGGCCAAATGACAAGATCACTGTGCCAGTGATCGGTTGATAATTGTGTGTACGTATCAATGCTGTGATACACATATTGCGGGGACCATTTTACCGTTTGTTCAATATTGCCTTGTACCAAACTTGCCGTGATCGACATGCCGTGTGGTTGGCTCCAAGATGCCGATTGTAAAAATACACCGCCTAAGGGGATGAGGATCAGCACACTGATCAGCAGCCATTTGGTTTGGGATGCTAATGTTTGTCGCTGACAATACAGATAGGTCAACGCTCCCCCCAGCCATGCCACCAGCGCACTCAAAGCATAACCACCTAAAATCGCTGCGTAACCATTCAGAGGACCGAATACTTGGCTGTAACTGAGCATCATCCATGGAAATCCTGTAAACAACCAACCGCGCACCCATTCCATCAATGCCCAACTGGCTGGAAAGACCCACAGCCATTTGATCGCGCTGTTATGCGGCCAATAGCGAGTGAGGAAAAATCCTTGTATGGCAAAATAGCTAGCCATTAATAAAATCAAGCCAAGGGTTAATCCTAAAGCGATCGGTAGGGGAGTGCCACCATATTCATAGATGCTGATGAAAATCCAAGACACACTGGTAGCAAAAAAACCAAAGCCAAACAATCCACCCAGCAAAGCCGCGTGCCAAGGTGTTGACGCGCGTGACCACAACCACGCTAACCAGGCCACACACAGTGGCGCCAACCAAAATTGTTGAAAGGGGGCAAAGCTTAGCGTTAACAAAGCACCGCCAACCAGTGCGGACCATCCTAACCAATCGAACAAGCGGTAACAACGTAAAGTATTCAAGGGAATAAACAGTGATGAAATCAACCAGGCGGCCATTTTGCCATAAATGCTTGGGGAATTGAAATGACTGGAATTTTTTCATGGGGGGATTCGCAGGAATTTGTTAAAGAATAAGTTTATTAAAAAAAAGAAGATGGTTTAATAATTTGTTAATCGATATTCGTTATAGTGTATGAAGTGATTTAAGCGTATAATGGGAATATTTTAACCGACACCAGTTTGTTAAAGATGCTAAATACGAATGTAAAAATCGAATGGCGGCAACGTGTTTAATGGTGTATGTAGATGACTTCAGGTCAGGAATAAAATAATCATGCGTAGAAGAGTGCTTCAATCTATATCTGATTTTTTGACAAAGCCTTCAAAGCCGCTCCCCGCGGATTCAAAGCCGCTCCCCGCGGATTCAAAGCCGCTCCCCGCGGATTCAAAGCCGCTCCCCACGGGCGCAAAAGATACGAGTCCAGATGCTAAATTCAAGTATCAGCAATACACCTTTTTGAATTCGGAAGACGACTTAGCTGTTTCTGAAGCAAAGCATAACGCTGATGATCAGAGCATGCCTTTGCAAATGCATTCTACTCATCAGCAAAAGGCGTGTATCTTTACGAATTATCAGGTCGATTCTTTGAGTGGGCCTACAACGGCTGATTTTAAGCGTCGATTGAACTCTTTGTATCAGGCGTCATTAGCAGCAATTACACAGCATGCGTCAGATGTTTCTGATGATGCAGTTAAGTTGGTAAAACAACAAGCCGAACTATTCTTCGAGCAAGCAAGTGAGTTTATAAACACACATGCAAATATTGACCAAACATCATTTCTTAAAGACGGCGGTGTATTTTTGCCAATAGAACGTGATCGAAAGGATGAACAGCAGGATGAATTGCTTGCTGACACAGCCTTGAAGCGTGCCTTGGAAGGAGCCTCCATGGGACCTATCTTGGCTGGATCATGGCATTCTCGCTGGAATCGGTTGAAGGATGCGATTGTTAAAACTTATCGCCTTCCCAATCAGTCTCAAGTACATCTGAACAATGTTGATGCTGCTAAAAATATTTGCGGTGACTATCTAAGCAAGCTTGTGACTTTTGCCAATCAGCAACAGATCCCTTTAACGGTTAAAGACATTCAAAGAGCCGAACCTATTGTAGTGGAAAACGAAGGTTGGCCGGCACTTTTTAACTGTTACCAATTATCATCGAGCAATCCTGACAATTCAAATCCACAACAAGTATTCAGTTACAGCGAGCCTGTGGGAGAAAGAGGTGTTCCCAGCACCAATCGCACTGGGGAAGACGTGGTTAATTTTCGGAAAGTGGTGGTTGGTTGTGTCAATAAAGGAGATGGAAACAGTCAAGCAGAACTGAAACCATTATTCACCGGCTATCGTCATGGTTCCTTGTTGCCGATTGGCAAAAAAGGGTCAGCGAGTGCAGATGTAAAGTCTGCCAAAGTGGTGCTCCTGAAATTTTTACAGCAGGTATGCAAGGATTTAGGTCCAAACGATGTTGAAAAAGCCAACGAGAAGAAGAAGGTTCGAGTCTTACTGCTTGGGTTGCTAAGCTATGAAAAACGATGGCTTCAATCAATTATTGACACTGTTACCAGTGAATGCAGTGGTCGGCGCCAAATAGAAGCTTCTGCCACAGCAGTGAGACAAATCGATGGTGGAACCCTAAAGACCATCGTAACCGAATTACGCTCTCAGGGTGAGATGGTATTTGACTTTAAAGAGTTTGGCGATGATGTTCAGCTTGATCTTGCCTTTTTGAATGTCCCAACCAATCCATTTTCTTTGAAAGCGATTCGATCCGATGAATTTGATGCTGTGAATGCAGCAGCTATGAAGAAGTACGCCGGATGGATGGGCGAGCATATTAACACTTTGTTTGATAACGTAATGGAGGATAAGTTCGATGGCAGCGATGCAGACCTGAATCTCGAGGGAATCAAGCTCGAGGGAATCAAGACTGACTTATTGAAGAAGCTGCAAGAAGTTATTGAGTTGCGACAAAAACCGGATAAAAATTCCTTGTCGACCCTTTTAACTCGGATTGGGGGGGTGCGTGATAACCAACAGATTGGCCGTGATACTCCACGACGAAAATTAATTAATTTTTGTCAACTTGTAATAGAAATGTTCATGGCTTATGCGGAAGATCCTGCCGAGCAAGCGATTGTCAATGGTTGCCAATTGCAAGTGTTGCTACTGTTAATTGCGCAAGAGATGGGTGTTGTAAAAAGTGCTCATTGTAAAAGTGGTGAAGATCGCACTGGCGTGGTGATGGCTCAGGTAGAGTTGTGGAGTCTGTTAAGAGAACAGGATCCAACGGGTAATTTCCCATTACGCTGGCAGTTGGATGAGTGGATTGATGACAGTGATGGAACCTTGACGCCGGCTGCGAGACGGTATGTGCAGCAAGCGCAGCAAGTGTTTAAGTATTCAACCAATCGACCGATTACCGATGCGAATGTCCCAGGCGCTGGGCAGTTGCAAATTCAGACGGTGATGCCGATGTTTTCACTGTTTTCGTCACCGGCGTGTATGGCAATGGCAAAATCGGCCAAAGCGGTGTTTGGCCATGCGCAAAAGACATTGGGATGGTCGGGACGATTGCGAATTTTGATCAATCGATTACGAGTGGCTTGGCGTCAGTGGCGTGGTAGTCATCAAGCGTATCAATTATTACCAACTGATGAACCACTACCAAAGGGGCAACAGCAAGAAGTTGAGAGGGTAGATGAAAGTGAAAGTTTATCGAATCGGAGGGCAACATCACTTCACCAACCCCAGGTAGCAGAAGAAGACTCTTCTAGGCCGCGAGAGCTGCCTATTACTAATACTACTCTATCACCTGATGATTATGATAAGACTACTGCTTCTCCATTGGCGCATGACACGAGGGGCAAGGTGCATACGGAGCAATCGAAAGCCGCCGGTCGCTTTTCTGCACACCGGCAGCCTACTACTGATGAATATGCAGAGATACGTAAAGAGAATGATACTGATTCTTCTCGAGAAGAACGTAGGTGGCGGCATACTCAGCCTCTATTTACTGAGCGTCGTCGTGCATCGCTTTCTACCCAGCGGCCTACTGGTGAGCCACTTAGTAATGCTCGCACCACCAAGGCAGAGTTATATCTTGGGCATCAAAGGATTCTTGAAGCGCAACAGTTATTAAATACATCAGGAGACACCACATCGCAGCCAACGTCGGGTGAACGTGATTATCCAGAGCAATTACAAGATGTTTGCCAAGTGATTAATACACGATGGCGGGATAATCGTAGTAATGGTGAATCGCAATCAGATGAAACAGTGGTTGAAGTTCGCAAACGAAACAATCGAACCATGGTGATACTGTCTGACGCTTTAGTAGAAACCACCGCACAAACGGCGGATTCGTTACCAGCAGCGTCAACCGATGAAGCTGCTCAAGCGTCGCAGACGTTGCAAGCAGAACTTGTTCGATTGTGCGTGTTGACATTACTCAATAATGGGGTTGCGCCGGTGGATGATGTTTATCAAACTGAAACTCAAGATGGACCTGCCAAGTCACCGGTGCTCAAGTTAACCATCGGTCGAAAATTCAATCAGCCCGAGATGGTGCGCAAGGTGTTTCTGGTCATATCTGCTATTCAAGAGACACTAAATAAAGTGAACAGCAGTTCAGAGCAAGCGATGCCTGTCACCTTGAAAATCACCGACAAACGGGATCAGATCCCGCGTTCTTGGACTTGCTCTGGTGAAAAAGATGAACGAGCGCAAGAGTTGCAGAAACTTTTGGGCTGTAAAAGTGATTCATCGCCATCGTTGAATGACGACTCTTTACAACAAGATATTGAAACGGTTTTTAAAGAGTTTGACTGGCCTGTTTCTACTGCTTCTACTCATCCCACCCTAACCATAGGTTAGGAAGATTGCCGCGCGCCACACTTTTTTTGTCCACATTGTGTTACAATAATCCCCGTTTATTTTTAGTAATCATCGGTGATTCAATATGGGGCGATCGTTTCAATCAAATCTAGCGTCATTGCTGACTTTTGCTGTGCGAGTTTCTCAAATGACTCAATCGGTTTTAGAAAAAAATGGCATTGAATGTTTTGCCAAAGACGATCAAGATAAAAACACTGACTCCTCACCGGATCAACTTTTTATCAATGCTCACAATGATTTGTTAAAAAAATTGGAACGATTGGATCAGATGGCCAGCGTGACTCAAGTCTCAGTGTTTGAGTTTAGTCGGCTAAATAATGATTTCTATCAGAAACTTAAAGTCGCTCATCGACAGATGTTTGCGAATTTAGATGTGGGGACCTTGGATGATTTTTTACTGGGACGTGATCGTGAAGAATTAATGGCGCACGGTTATTGCTTGGATCCCGATACCCCTCCTTTTCAAGTATTACAAGATATCGTTCTACGACAGCAACTGCATGAAATAGTTCGGGGTTACATTGAACAAGTTGAGCATCTGGTTCCTCGTAGCCCGGCTGCTAAGAGTTCATCGTTTCGCGAAACCTTATGGCGTCAATTACAACCAGTGCTAGGCGCTTATTTGGATGGAGACGGTCAAATGGATCGTAACGATGAGGTGGTGGCTCAAACTTTTGAAGAAGTGTCGGCAGAGGTTCCTCCTATAATGCTTGGTCTGCATAAGGTTGAATCAGGAGATCAAAAAAGTTCTGATGATTCCATAAGTATTATTGTACATGAGGTTGATAAGAAACAAGTCACACAGCTGGATGAGTTGCAACGATATTTTCAATGGTCAATCGATGAGAAATCATCAGAGACCAAGCCTCATCCGATGGCAGTGTATTATTTAAAATTAATTATTCAATACTGCGTGTATCAAGACCGGTTACCTGAAACATTTTTAATAAAAGATATTCATCGGTTTAATGAAGAAGAGGTAAATCAGATTTATCGAGCGGTAGAATACCTACAAGACGATGAGGGAATGTTAAAAATCCCATTTTTGCATCTAACGTTACTGACGTCCAATACAATAAAAAATTCCTCGGATCCAGAAACCGGATTGTTTAACTTGTTGCAACAGTCGACGACTTTTCAAAAAACAATTAATTTCAGGCAGATTTGTGAGTGGGCTGGTTTAGCAAAGTCAGCAGACTTAATTGAAGATGAAGATTCGGACGATGAAGCGAGTTTGTCCAGTGCTGGTGATATACAATTTATTCCCATGCAGATAGGCTTGCCTGATAGGATGATATCCAATGGACACGTTGTACAGTGGCCTGAAGCCAGTAATGATGCTGCTGTTAATCAATTCATTCAATTAGGGATGAGGTTTTTGAGAGAGTCCAATAAACACCAGTCGGCATTATTTCGGAACATAAGATTAAGCTTACATGTAGGGATGAGGTTTTTGAGAGAGTCCAATAAACACCAGTCGGCATTATTTCGGAACATAAGATTAAGCTTACATGCTATAAATGAAGAACTTATAAAGAAAAAAAAACAATCGAAAAGATTACTATCGACAGATCAAAATTCGATCTTGATTGAGACTGAAGATAATATTGTGGCATTAATGAAGTCTTTGCAAATATCTCAAGGTGTTTTAGCACAGATAAAACAGGACGATGAGGTAAGCTCCGATGCTCAGCTACAACTGGAAGCATTGACGCAACAATTAGAATCTTTAAGTACTTTATTTGAGAAAAATGAACAAGCCAAGGGTTGTTTTGCACGTCACTCTGAGTCGGTACATCACTACCTGAAATATCTCCAAGGATTTTCGACGATCATTCGTATGCACCGCCAACACAAAGCTAAACAAATTGAACCGTGGTCATTGGGAGTTTTAGCACGCTTGGTGTATTGTTGTAAACAAATGGGGATTGGCACTAGCATGGTCAGTTCCTTAGATAGTAAACGAAGTGAAGCATTATTTACCCGGCTAAAGGAGATGAGAGAATACGTAAATCAATACACTCTTTTACCACCATTACGTGAACCATCGGTGAGGCTTCATTTTGATAAACGAGTTAGCCAGCTCCCCGATGATGCTTTTTTTGCATTTCCACAGATTGAGAGCAGCGACGTACAACAAACGGAGGCTGTCCTGCCAGGCAAACCAAGCGAACGCTATCAAACACCAGACGACTGGTTTGCTGGAGAGGCGGTGGATTTGATAGGAAGCACTCAATGGTGGTTGGAACAAGACATGCAACGATGGTTCTATGATGAAAAAAATACCATTGCCTTGAAATCGCGTCCAGCAAGATCGAACGATCAGATTCAGCAACAAATACGGCAATCGATTTGGGTAGTAAAAGAAGGGGATAAAAAGCAAAACAAGTTGTTAAAAAACAAGGGAATAAAAGCGCAGGCATTGTCGCAAGTCGTTGAGCCTATTTTTACAGTAGTCAAAGAGTTTACAAGTGGGCAGGTGCATGTTTGGGTGCAACCAGAGGGGTGGATCAAGAAAACATTCACAAGCTTTGTTACTTACTATCCTTCGACCTCGGCTAAGGCAGCGTTAACCAGTGCCAAATCTGAGCAGACAACCAAGCCTACACTGTCTGATGAGCAGCAACGTTTGATTAAATTGGTCAAAGCGGTATTGACGACCGGTGAAAAAGATAGACAAGGGTTGCCAACCGGCAGTTTTCATTTGGGATTTTCTGATTATGCTGCCACCCAGCAACCTACCGATTCTATGGTTCAAATTATGGCGACTTTTCTGGCTATCCGCGAGTACAATGGGATTACCTCTAGCCAATTAAAACTGGCATTCTACGATGATAAAGCTGAGGGACAATACATAGAGTCCCTGGGTGATATTGAACAACGGTATCGACAAATTAGGGACTGCATTCAAGGGTCAAACTCAGACTTGTTGGATTTAAAGAGCAAACCACAAGCCGATGATCACCAAATCAGCTTCTCGGTAGAAGAACAAGAACAAAAGAGCCAGCCGGCGCCATCTGCACGAAGGTAACTCGTTCAGCGAAAAGTGATCTTTTGGGTGCAGGTTGAACTGAGATGGATGGCTATAAATGAAACGGTATGTGAGCGACGCTTACTCTACCATTCGTGCTTGTAATAAACTGATCCGCCGATTGTTGCCATTTAACACGGTAAATTGATAACGTCCCAAACGAATGCTTTCACCGCGCTTGGGAACGTAGCCAAACGTGTGGGTCACCCATCCACCAATGGTATCGAATTCACCGGTTGAAACTTCTTCATCAAAGTATTCATTGAAGTCTTTCACTGGCATGTGTGCTTTGATAATGTAACGCCCATCGGGATGAGTTTTGACAAATGCGTCTTCATCAATATCAAATTCATCGGCAATGTCACCAACAATTTGTTCCAACACATCCTCAATGGTGACAAAACCGGCCACGCTGCCATATTCATCGACCACGATGGCCATGTGATTGCGGTTTTGACGAAAATCATTCAATAATGTATCCAATCGTTTGCTTTGTGGTACTACCACCGCGGGGCGGATGATGTCGGATAAATCAAAAGCCTCCGGTTGCTTGGGATCGTAATTTAATAAATCTTTGGCGTGTAAAATACCAATGATGTCTTGACGGTGGTCACTTAACACAGGGAAGCGGGAGTGTCCATGTTGCGTCACTGTCGCAAAAATAACATCCAGGGAATCTTCTTCATTAATGGTGACCATTTGGCTGCGCGGAATCATGATGTCGCGTACACGCATTTGTGAAAACAATAACACGCCTTCCATCATTGCCAGCGCATCGGCATCAACAATTTCTCGTTGTTTGGCATCACGCAACACATCAACTAATTGATCACGATCACGCGGTTCCCCCATAAAAAAATGCAACAGCCGTTCTAACCAGCGGCGAGGTGGTTTGGAGGTTGTGACTTGAGCAATATCATTCATAAGGCGTCTCGGTGGTTTATTCATAAGGATTGGGAAATCCCAACTGAGCTAATAACTTTATTTCCTGCTGTTCCATGCGTTGTGCATCTTGTTCTAATTCATGATCAAAACCGGCCAAATGCAAAATGCCATGGATAATCAAATGAGCCCAATGCGCATCCAATGATTTTTGTTGCAATTGTGCTTCGTGACAAATGATTTGTGCACACAAAACCAAGTCACCTTCTAATTGGGTCGCAACATCATCATGATAACAAAATGATAAAACATTGGTCGGTTTGGTTTGATGGCGGTGTACCGTATTGAGCTGCTGACTTTCAAGTGGCGTGACAATGCGCAAACAAATATCAGCGCGTGGTGTCAGACTTGCCAGTACATGGTGTGCGCAATACTGCAGGTGATCATGGGCTGGTACGGGGTCTTCAGGTTCACAGGCAACTTGGATGGCAATGGTGTAGGCGTCTGTATTCATGAGATAGGATCCTGTTGGTAAGCTTCAATGATACGTCCTACCAACGGGTGGCGCATAACATCTTTGGCGGTGAAATAGTTAAAACTGATTTGTGAGTCAAAATCTTTTAGAATGGCTTCAGCGTGGCGTAGGCCAGACAGGGTGCCGTTCGGTAAATCCACTTGAGTAATATCTCCTGTGATCACTGCAGTGGAACCAAATCCAATGCGAGTGAGGAACATTTGCATTTGTTGCGGTGTAGTATTTTGTGCTTCATCCAAAATAATAAATGCATTGTTGAGAGTGCGCCCGCGCATGAAAGCCAGTGGCGCAATTTCAATGAGTTCTCGGTCGATTAACTTTTGAGTGGTGTCAAATCCTAACAATTCATACAAAGCATCGTAAATTGGACGTAAATAAGGCAAGACTTTTTCAACCATGTCCCCAGGTAAAAATCCTAGTTTTTCCCCAGCTTCCACTGCTGGCCGCACGAAGATTAATCGTTCGACATCACCTTGATCAAAAGCGGCCGCTGCGCAAGCAACGGCTAAGTACGTTTTACCGGTGCCGGCAGGACCAATGCTGAAATTGATTGGGTGTTGCTGTATGTTTTGAATATAGCGACTTTGATGGGGATTGTTGGCTTGAATGGTTTTTATGCGTGTTTTTATTGTTGTTGATGGTTGCGGTGTGGCATGCGGTGCGGCTTGATCGTGCTGACGAATCAATCGATGGACTTGATCAGCAGTAAGTGAAGTGGTTTGCTCAGTGGCTTGATAGAGGCTATGCAATAAATTTTTTGCTGTTTGAATGGCTGGCGATTTTCCCGAGATTTGAAACATATGGCTGCGTTGGTGGATGGCGACGCCGCAATGGTGTTCGATCTGTTGTAAGTGTTGATTGCAAGGGCCGCATAGGCTGGCAAGACGCTCGTTGTCTACCGGGGTAAATGAAATACGAGCTGAGTGTGCGTGTCTGCTCAAGATTGTTTAATAATCCTCTGTTACTTGACTCATTCTAAGTCTAGTCGAAGTTGATTTTACTGTGCAAGTGAAATCATGATTGCCACTGGCCACGCAAAGAATTGGGGTGGGCTTCAGTGATGGTCACATCAACAAATTGGCCGATAAGTTGCGTTGGGCCGGCAAAGTTAACCACACGATTGCATTGCGTTCTGCCAGCCAATTCATCGGCATTTTTCTTGGAAAGACGCGTGACTAAAATGTGTTGAGTGGTGCCAACCAGGCTGCGACTGATTTGTTGTGCTTGATGATTGATCCGCTGTTGCAATTGTTGCAACCGTTGTTTCTTTTCTGTCAGCGGTGTGTCATCGGTTAAGGTCGCTGCCGGTGTGCCGGGCCTAGGACTGTAAATAAAACTAAACGAATGATCAAAACCAATATCGTCAATTAATTGCATCGTTGCTTCAAAATCAGCCGGTGTTTCACCAGGAAAGCCAATGATAAAGTCCGATGACAACTTGATGTCAGGGCGGACTTGACGCAATTTGCGAATTTTTGATTTGTATTCCAATGCAGTGTAACCACGTTTCATCAGGGCCAAGATGCGATCCGAACCGCTTTGAACCGGTAAATGCAAATGGTTGGCTAGTTCGGGTACTTGAGCATACGCTTGAATCAACGTGTCGGAAAATGCCAGTGGATGCGAGGTGGTAAAACGAATACGATCAATCCCATCAAGAGCTGCAATATATTGGATCAACAAAGCTAAATCGGCGGTTTGACCTTCGTGCATGGGACCGCGATAATCATTGACATTCTGGCCTAATAAGTTGACTTCACGTACGCCTTGTTCTGCCAATGAGGCAACTTCGGTGAGCACATCGTCAAAGGGGCGGCTAATTTCTTCACCACGAGTGTAGGGTACTACGCAAAAACTACAATACTTACTGCAGCCTTCCATGATTGAAACGAATGCGGTTGGGCCTTCAGCTTTAGGTTCGGGCAAGCGATCAAATTTTTCAATTTCGGGGAAACTAATATCCACCACGGATTTGCGTTGACGACGTACTTGTTCATACAGTTCTGGTAAACGGTGTAACGTCTGTGGTCCAAAGACCATGTCCACGTATGGCGCACGCTGTAGAATTGCTTTGCCTTCTTGACTGGCAACGCAGCCGCCGACACCAATCACCACTTGCGGATTTTGCAATTTAAAATCGTGCCAGCGTCCTAATTGTGAAAATACTTTTTCTTGGGCTTTCTCACGAATGGAGCAGGTATTCAATAAAATCACATCGGCTTCTTCAATTTGATCGGTACGTTCAAATTGATGCGAGTCGGCCAATACGGCTGCCATTTTGTCAGAATCGTATTCATTCATTTGGCAGCCATACGTTTGGATGTACAACTTATTCGCCATGGGTCAATCAGTCACTCGAGTTAAAGGGTCGCTATTGTACAACGATTCAAGCGGGGATGGTACCCGATCACTCTTTGCCTCAGTGAAAAACAGTGGTTGCCAGTATGTTGCTGATTTTTGCATTTAACCAATAATGAACTACAGTGAATGATACAAAGCATTGTCGCAGGCAGCGTAGTTATCACAGTTCACTGCATTATAAAAAAATAAACTCAGTCACTGGAGTGCATGATGGACCATAAACACAAAGGAATGTTGTTGATGGATATTGGCAAACGGCTGTGCCAATTGGGGTTGTTATCACTACTACTATTATTAACGCATTATATGTACTCAGCGCCGAGTGAAACAAACTCGACAACGTTGGATTTGCGCCCAGCTTTTTTGGAACAACCTGCTTCACAGGAGATGGTATCCTTGGGAAACCTGGCAGCGGATCCGGTGGTTGAGTTGCTAACCAGCAATCCTTATTTTTCCCAACCCGTACGGATGGGTTCACCCGATGTTTACAAATTGATTCCCACTGGCCCGGGTGTCATTGGGATGATGGTGTTGGGTGAAAACCATGAGTTTAGAACCATGATTGGTGGTCATGTCAATACAGCATTTATTGCCATGGTCTATAACTGGGATTGGTAGTAACAATAGTCACGATTCATTGAAATCGGGGGACAGTATACTTAATCGGAAATCGGGGGACAGTATACTTAATTGGGAATTGAATTAAGTATACTGTCCCCCGATTTAATTAATTCAGCGAAAAGCTATCTTTGGCGCATCTTGAACGAAAATTGCACTTAAATCTGGCTTTTCCTCCAAGATGTGAAAGATGGCTGCTCGGGTCAATTGTGGTGAGTCGTTACTTTATTCTTTACTGCAATTTTTCACGTAGTAATTCATTGACTTGTTGTGGATTGGCTTTGCCTTGCGTGCATTTCATGACTTGACCGACAAAAAAACCAAATAATTTATCTTTGCCGCTGCGGTATTGCTCTACTTGTTGTGGATTGTTGGCGATGATATCGTCAATGATCGCGGCAATTGCAGTGGTATCAGTTACTTGTTGCAAGCCTTGTTGTTCAATAATTTGATCCGCGCTGCCTTGACCTTGCCACATGGCTTCAAATACGGTTTTGGCGATTTTTCCGGAGATGGTTTGATCGTGAATGCGATCCAATAAGTGCGCCAATTGTTTATGACTGATGGGACTTTCACTGATCGAT
>WLWG01001244.1_pt1 | contig 23647 bp, 14 predicted proteins | sample 6712871 | NCBI WGS metagenome assembly WLWG01 (sample SAMN12718693, study PRJNA515312) | sponge metagenome | isolation source: marine sponge | host: Mycale hentscheli | place: New Zealand: South Island, Marlborough, Capsize Point | collected 2003-05-01
TTGCATTAAGCAGGTCCCGTGCCGGCAGATTGTTATCCAGTACATGACGAAAAAATAATTGTGTTTCCTGCTTCATCTCTGACTGGAGATTTGAAGCATAGTATTCTGGAAATGTTTCGAAATCTGGCCGGGAGTTTTTGAATACATGCTCCCGGCCAGGAATAAACGACGCGAACTCTTCTAAGATCCCACGTGGTCAGCTAGCGCCGGAAGAATACGCTTCGCAGCCATTCATTTTTCCGTCGCTCGAGTTCGATGAGCTTCGCAAAGGGTCGGAAACGGCGCGTCGCAACAGATTGGCTCTGCCGAGAATAACGAGCTGCAGAAGCCTCTCCACTTGAGGCTAAAAACATTGTTGCCATGATGATAGCAATGAGAAACGCGCGGCGCATGAAATACTCCTGACTGGGGTCTTATGGTTTGGGTTGTCCTTTTCGCTTACGGGAACAATCGGTATTAGGAAAGCATGTCGGTCAGAAAGACTTACAAGCCTTCTTTAATCCGCACAACTGATACACACCAATGGGTGCGATGATGGCGAGAAACAGATCAATGGGTAAGCAGATTGAAGACAATGCTGCCTATTTATGAATTCCCTGACCAGTCAAGCATCTTCATAAGTAGCGGCTTAAGGGGCGCAGCCGCAGGGCCCAAACCATGCCCTCCATCAATCACCTTAATGTGCGTTACTCCACTCTGTGGATAGTCATACATAAGCAGCTTCTCTCCACAGGGCTTTCCTTCAGTGTCCGGTCTTTGATCTCCACGATATCCTTGAGCAGTTGCCCACGCGTATGCTGTGTCCTGAGCCGACAGATGAATACCGCCAGGCCCCCGCCCTCCGTAGTAGGGTACAACCGAATCTCCAGACCCATGAATCGTTATGATACGTCGCTTTCCTGACGGCTCGACTGGCTGATCATAGTTGCTTGTGGTCTCATCTATCCGTTTCCAAAATTGTTCATTGTGGTATTGACTGACTGTCATCGATGAAACAAATGCAATTGCATTTTGAACACTGAACGTATCATCTAATTCGATGAGCAGCCGGTACACCATGCCGGCACCATTTGAGGATCCAATAAGCGATACATTAGACTCGTCTGCTTGTGGATAACGACTCACTATATCCCGGAGCATCATTTCTACGAAGTTTACATCCGGAGCCTTTGATCGCTCTTTTGTAACATTCCAACTCCGCTCGTATCCCTGTGCTGAAACAAGAATATGATGCGGTAGTGTTTTGTCCCAATTGCGGATCATTGGTTCTGCAGATCCACCATTTCCATGAAAAAGTATGGTTATTGGACTGGATCGCACTGCTTTCTTCGGTGGACGAATAAGATACTCTCGTTCAAAACCTGTCGGCTCCTGTGCCCACGACTGCCGAATGGTAAACCGACGAACATCCAGTTTCGTACTTTTGGCAATACGTGGTGTCTCTTCCGGTTGGTGACCACCCGCTCGATGCTCATCTAACGTTACTTTTCCATCTCCATTTGTATCAATACGGTCAAACATCCGTCGAGGACCAGGAGGAACTTCTTCTCGTGTTAACGCACCATCTTTATTGATGTCCCAGGACTCAAAGTTTCCTGCTCCACGCGTCTTTACCTGACCGCATACAAACGACGACCCAAGAAGTACACATACAAAAGCTGCGTATGTACAAAACAATGTGATGCCGAAAAACGCTTTCTGAGATTTCATGCCGATCTATCTTTCATAACTTCATAAAACATGTGTTTCTTTCAATTCCAGTCTACCTACTAGCTCAATACGATTCGTTGAGAAGTCTTTTTTCAGCCTCAAACTCTTCTAAAAAGACAGGTTTTCTGTAAGACAAAACAGTTGCGAAGCGATACATTGAATGTACTCCTAGTCACACGCAATTATTCACAGAGCTCCCCGCTGATCGACTTTTTAAGTCCGCGATTATTTGATTTTATCATCATTAATCGGCGATGCGGGAACCAAACAAAACGTGATCCTAAAGGATTCGAATATGGTTCCCAAAAACTTTTTTATGACCCTATATCAACGGCACAATAACCATCATGACACCATCTGGTTACGAAGTCTTTTTGTACATTGTGCTCACCAAATTGCCATAACAACATTTCTGCTTACAGCATGCACCTATGCAGAGGACATACCCTCGCAGGAAGAAACTTCTTCACAAAATACAATCACATTTAATCAACACATTCGACCAATACTTTCAGAGCATTGTTTTGCATGCCATGGTCCGGATGAGGTGAATCGTGAGGCTGGGCTTCGACTTGATCAGCCAGTTGGTGCAACTGCATTGCTTGATAGCGGAATACACGCCGTCGTCCCTCACAACGCGAATAAAAGCGAAATCATTGCCCGGACCACATCTGATGATGCTGATCTTGTCATGCCACCGCCCTCGGCCAAACTCGGGCGACTATCGGTCAGTGATGTCGAACTTCTCAAGAAGTGGATTACTGATGGGGCCACCTATGAATCACACTGGGCCTTCGTTGCTCCTGAAAAGCCAAAGCTACCTCCTACAGGCAGTCATCAAATCGACGACATCATTTCTCGCCACCTCACGAAACGCGGCCTTCATCTTCAGCGGAAAGCGGGACGCGCAACGCTTATACGACGAGCGAGTTTTGATCTCACTGGACTTCCACCTACACCAGCAGAAATCGAATCATTTCAGAATAATTCTTCAGCAGATGCGTATACGCAGCTACTTGATCGACTCCTTCAGAGCCCTCGTTATGGCGAAAGAATGGCAATTGATTGGTTAGATATTGCCCGCTACGCAGACAGCTATGGCTTTCAAAGAGATAGACCACGACCAACTATGTGGCCCTGGCGAGATTGGGTCATCGAGTCCTTTAATCAGAACATGTCATGGGATCGTTTTGTACTCTGGCAACTAGCAGGTGACCTCCTACCGAATGCATCCAATGAACAGATTTTAGCAACAGCTTTCAATAGATTGCATCAGCAAGAGAATGAGGGCGGATCAGTTCCAGAGGAGTATCGAGTTCGCTATGTGAATGACAGGGTGACCACATTTGGGACAGCATTTCTAGGACTTACGCTTGAATGCTGCCGATGCCATGATCATAAGTTTGATCCATTATCTCAAAAAGATTTTTACTCTCTCTTTGCTTTCTTTGATGATATCGAAGAGGCTGGTCTTTACTCTTTCTTCACAGATGCTACTCCAACACCAAAACTTCAACTGATCGATGGCAAGCTCCAAGAACAAATCGATCGTGTGACTCAAGAAATTCATCAGAAACAATGCAGTCTTGAACAGCTCAAAAAAGAAACACAAGAAAAAATATATCTTTGGCTTTCCAGTGATACTCCATCACCGGGTGACTACGATTTAAACAATGACACGATTCGTGGAGAAATCGCTCACTATTCTTTTGACTCACGTTTAGAAAATGGCCACTTCCCATCTTTGATACATACAGAAGAGAGCAGTGAAACAAATGACTCTGAAACACAGCCTTCCGAACAAACAAAAGACACTCCAACAACTGACCATCAACAGAAACACTCCGTAATATCACCACCAGAAAACACGCTCGTTGACGGCCATATTGGACAAGCGATTCAACTGACTGGTGATCACCCAGTCACAACTCCGGTTGGTAACTTTAGTCAGTATGATCAATTTTCCATATCTTGCTGGATCAAAATTCCTTCTTCTTCTAACCGCGCCGTAATATTCCATCGTTCAAAAGCATGGACTGATGCGGGAAGCCGAGGGTACGAGCTCATCATTGATCAAGACCATCTACGCTGGTCATTGATTCATTTCTGGCCTGGTGATGCTGCAAGTATTCGGATGATTGAAAAAGTGCCGATCAATCGCTGGATACATATTGTTGTATGCAGCGATGGAACCGGTTTAGCAGACGGATTGACTATTTCTCTCGATGGCCACCAAACAAAAACCAAGGTTATTCAGGACAATCTTACGCGTACTATTTTGGGTGGTGGTGGAAACACAATAACGATCGGGGAACGAATGCGGGACCATGGATTCAAAAATGGTTCAGTAGATGAGTTTCGGGTCTTCAATCGAGTGCTTTCATTTCTGGAAATTCAGGAATGCTATGAACCCGGAACGTTGACAAAGACCATTCAATCGGGAACAGATTTTCATGGAATCAGCGACTACCTGACAAGCAACGATAAAAACGTTCTTCAACATCACAAGCAGTTGAGAAATCTCTGCGAGACACGCAACAAACTCATTGAAAAGAGTGCGGAGATTATGGTGATGCGGGAAAGTCCTCAACCCAAGCAAGCCTATGTTCTGACTCGTGGTGAATACGACAAACGAGCCGAACCAGTCCAGCCAAGCACTCCAACTGTTCTTCCTTCGTTTTCTGGTGGACTGCCTCGTAATCGTCTCGGATTAGCCCGCTGGCTTCTTGACCCTGACCATCCTCTCCTCGCTCGAGTGACCGTCAACCGTTTCTGGCAGGCACTTTTTGGTGAGGGACTCGTACGCAGTGCAGAAGACTTTGGAAGCCAATCAGTGCAATCAGAGTACCCCGAACTTCTTGACCTTCTCGCATGGAAATTTTCACACCCAAAGGATCAGGGTGGGTTTTCATGGAATGTCAAATCACTCTTGAGATTCATCATGACTTCAGACACATATCAGCAAAGAAGTCTGGCTGATGGCAAAACAATGGTAGATGATCCTACAAATAATTGGCTCGCAAGAGGCCCGCGGCACCGACTTTCAGCTGAGATGATTCGTGATGCTGCACTTTCAGCAAGCGGCCTCTTGGATGAAACACGTGGTGGGCCCCCGGTGAGGCCATACGATATTGCAGAATCATTCAAGCCCGAAAAAATCGACTCTGGGGCATCACTGTACCGCCGAAGTATTTACACATATTGGCGAAGAAGTGGCCCAGCTCCCGTGCTGGAGGCTTTTGACCTTCCGAATAGGGTCGTCTGTACAGCAAAACGCGATACGACGAACACACCACTTCACGCCCTTGTTCTGCTCAATGGCACACAGTTTGTTGAAGCATCGCGCGTGCTTGCTGAGCATGTTTTGCATACATATTCGAATGATTCATCCGCGGCAATTGAGCATGCATTTTATCTTCTGACAAGCCGACATCCCGACAACGATGAACAAAAAATACTTGTCCAGATGGTAGAAGACCAGAGGTCCTGGTATGAAGCGCATCCGGAAGATGCAAAGAAACTCCTTGCCGTCGGACAGAAATTAAACAATGAAAATCTTAGTGAGATTGATGTAGCTGCTCTCTCTGCAGTTCTGGCTGGCTTGTATGCACACGATGAAAGTGTGGTGAAGCGATGAGTGATCAATTCCATATTCCTGACTGTACAATCAATCGAAGAAGCTGGCTCAATACATTTGGGATGGGCCTGGGTGGTATTGCACTCAACGAAATGCTGTGCAAGGACGTGCAAGCCGACAGCGGAAACGGCGTTTTACAGCATCTGCATCATGCCCCCAAAGCAAAACGTGTCATTTATCTCTTCCAGTCTGGTGGGCCTTCTCAGCTTGATTTATTTGATGACAAGCCAGCTCTTGTCAAACACACAGGTCAGCAACTTCCTGAAAGTGTACGGAGTGGACAGCGACTGACTGGTATGAGTGGAAACCAAAGTTCAATCCCACTGGTTGGTTCGCCTTTCAAATTTTCAAAGCATGGTCAAAGCGCAGCAACGCTCAGTGAATTGTTACCGCACACCGCTGCAATTGCTGATCGGCTGTGTTTCATCAAAGCCATGCATACAGAAAGTATTAATCACGGCCCCGGTGTTTGTTTCATGCAAAGTGGATCCCAAATCCCTGGTCGACCAAGTATTGGCGCATGGCTTGACTACGGACTTGGTAGCATCACTGATGAACTTCCAGCGTTTGTTGTTTTGCTTACTAAGAACAAGGGAGGCCAGCCCTTACAAAGCCATCTTTGGGGATCGGGTTTCCTTCCATCACGACATCAAGCGGTACGCTTTCGTTCTGGAAGTGACCCTGTACTCTACATAAATAATCCACCAGGAATCTCTTCAGATAGTCGCCGACTTATGCTTGATGGCCTGCGACGCTTACATGAGCATCAATTCAGTGAAACGCCTGATAGTGAAATCACAGAGCGAATTGCCCACTATGAAATGGCCTACCGAATGCAGGCGAGTGTTCCAGATGCTACTGATTTGAGTGACGAACCGAAACATGTTCTTGAGCGTTATGGACCTGACGCAACAGATGCTGGAAGTTTTGCTGCAAATTGTCTTCTTGCACGAAGACTCGCGGAACGAGGTGTGCGGTTTATTCAACTGTATCATCAAGGATGGGATCATCACGGCGGACTGCGACGCGGTTTAAAGAAGCAGTGCAAAGAAACTGATCAGCCAACTGCTGCACTTGTTCAAGATCTTGCTGAACGCGGCATGCTCGATGATACGCTTGTGATCTGGGGCGGTGAATTCGGCCGAACCAACTACTGCCAAGGGTTATATAAACCTGGTGCTGACTTTGGCCGTGACCACCACCCCCGTTGCTTCACATCATGGATGGCTGGCGGTGGTATTCGGCCCGGCATCAGTTACGGAAAAACATGTGATTATGGATACAACATTCAAGAAGAAGGTGTGCACATACACGACTTTCATGCAACACTTCTCCACGTACTCGGCGTTGATCATGAGCGACTTACCTATAAATTCCAAGGCCGTCGATATCGCCTCACTGATGTTCATGGTCAGGTTGTAGAGGAGATTCTCGCTTAGCAGCCTAGGCTTTTTCAATTCAGCTACGAGAACTCTGCAACTCCTTCTGAGCAAATACCTAATAGTACTTTGCAACTAATTGCCTAACTTAATCAGTGTCACAAAACAGTAAACGATTTGGTAGATTCAGACGCTCTTCGATTCAATTGGGGGCAGATGACTGTGCATGTTTGTCATCAATATAATCTCTTTTTGGACGATGATTGACTTCCTACCATTTGATGGTCTTCCAGAGTCATCAGGCAGTGTCAATAAAACCTGAATTATGGCTGCCCATTGTATTCGTTATCAGAAGGTGTTCGGATAACCTTTCTACAACGTAAGGTTTCTATGATTCGCTTCCTGATAAATAATATTCGTTGGCTTTCTGTCGGATTTCTTCTTACGTTTGCATCCACTGGTGGGCAAACGTGGTTTATTTCCTTATGTTCCTCATCAATTAAAGAACAGTTTGATCTCTCTGATGGAGCGTGGGGGGGCATCTACACACTGGCGACTCTTGCCTCAGCTGTGATCATGTTCTGGCAGGGCTCAATTGTCGATCGTGTACCACCACGTTTTGTCACATTAATAACAGCGTGTTTATTTGGACTCGCTGCTGTAGGTATGGCAGTTGGCCAATCAATATGGGTATTAGGTTGCTCATTGTTTCTGCTCAGATTTTGCGGCCAAGGAATGTTTGGGCACATCGCAATGACAACACTTGGAAGATGGTTTGTAAATCATCGGGGTCGTGCGGTCGCGCTTGCTAATCTTGGATATCCCGCAAGTGAAATCTTGCTTGCAGCACCCGCAGTCATCATCATTGAGACCTTCGGCTGGCAAACATTATGGATATGTGTTGCTATCTTTTTATTCTTTATTTTTTTGCCAACTGCGGCAGGACTACTCCGAACAGATCGTGTGCCAGCACAACTGACTGAACACCATGTGCTATCTGGGCTTCAGGGCCGGCACTGGGCGCGTCATGACGCTATGCGTCACTGGCTCCTCCCAGCATTGTTGCCAACACTTCTTACACCCGGACTGATGGGAACCGTATTATTCTTTAACCAAACACATCTAGCTGAGTTGAGAGGGTGGAAACTCGTTACCATGGCACCCGCATTCTCCTGCTTTGCGCTTTCAGGTATTTTGGCATCATTCTGGGCCGGCTGGGCAGTTGATCGATTTGGAGGCCATCGGCTCATTCCTTTTCTATTGCTACCAATTGGGTTTGGTATGGCACTGATCAGTCAGGCGACAAGCATCACAGCCTGGTATCTCGCCCTCGGTTCAATGGGTCTCACAATGGGCATGTCCAGCGCGCTTTGGGGTGCCGTATTACCTGCACTCTATGGGACTCGACATCTTGGCTCGATACGCTCGCTCACAACTACCGTCATGGTGTTTTCCACAGCAATTGGTCCCGGGCTGACTGGGCTTTTAATTGACTGGGGTGTTGACTTTACCACCCAATGCATTGGTTTTTCTGCCTGGTGTTTTGTCATTGCGGCAGGTTCCTTCTTTATTGAACAGAAGCTAACGAAAGAACTTGCAGTTTCTTCTCAATAAGAACCGTGCCTCCAAGCGTCTGTCTACTTTCCATAGATATATTGCGGCAACCACAGAACGAGATATTGTCCGAAGAAAAAAACAAGAGCTAGTCCAAGGAGCTGAATGATGACAAACGGAATGACACCCTTATAAATGTCAATTAGTTTGACTTCCTGTGGCGCAACACTCTTGAGATAGAAAATCGCAAATCCGACGGGCGGCGTGAGAAAGGAAGTTTGAAGACAGACAGCCATCAGAACACAGAACCAAATCGTATTGGCCTGTGTTCGTGCAGCCAAAAAGCTTTCTTGCCGTTCATACATTGCTGGATCAACAAATTGAAAATCGAATGTACCAATCGTCGTCAAAATAAGCGGTAGCACAATGATTGTGATTTCAATCCAATCGAGAAAGAAACCCAAGAAAAAGATGATTCCCAAAACAATTGCAATGACACCAAATGGACCAAACGGGAGGCTTTCCAATCCATATTGAATCAGCTTATCACCGCCCAGCTCACGCAGAATAAATGCAAAGCAGGTGGCGCCAAAAAGAATACCGACAATAGAACCTGTTAAAGCAAAGGCGTCGACACAGGATTGCCATCCTTTCCGAATAATTGCAGCATAGTCCAATTTTCCACACCGTCGTTTATCCGTTTGCAACCAATGTATGATCGCCAAGAGACTTGCCCCAACTGCTCCCAGACCACTGGCTTCTGTGACTGTCGCTATACCCGCAAAAATAGAACCAAGCACAACGACAATAAGTGCCAGTACGGGGAGGATCGCACATATAGCGTCACGAACTATCTTCACAGAAATTGATTGCTGACTGCCACACGGAACATATTCTGGTTGGATATGACCTACACAGAACAAGTAGGCGACATACAGGCCCGCAAGCATGGCACTCGGGAAAACTGCCCCCATAAATAGATCACCGACAGGAACTGATGCCTGATCCGCCATGATCACAAGCATGATACTTGGGGGCATAAGAATGCCTAGCGTGCCCGCAGAACACACAGTGCCAGTTGCAAGGGACCGTGCATACCCCTGCTGGAGCATGACTGGCAGGCCAATGAGCCCAAGCAACACGACGGACGCACCGATAATGCCAGTACTAGCAGCCAGTAAAATACCAATGAACACCACACAGATTGCCAAACCGCCACGAATCTGCCCAAAAATTTGTTCCATAGCTGTCATCATTCGCTCAGCTATCCCACTACGATCTAAAAGAAGACCCATAAAGATAAACATGGGCAAAGCAACAAGTTCTGGTTTTCTAAGAAGTCCTCCGTATATCCGATGAACGAATCCTGCAGCACTGCCGAGATAGAGTTTTGTACCTGCAGATTCCAGAGTAAGCGTGTACCCAAAATAGTCAGCTGCATAGCCGACAAAGATGAATGCAACAGCGACACCGCCCAACACAAATGCAATTGGAAAACCGGTGAACAAGAGTCCCACAAAACTAACGAACATCAAGACAACTAAGGCATAGCGTGGGTCAATATTCCCAACGCGCCATGCAAGCCCAATGGCAGCGCAGACTATGGCCGCACTCACCCCGAGCTTCAATTTTCCCCACTGATTCGAACTCCTTTGACTCATCGAGGAAACGACAGCTTGCCGATCTTCCAAAGCAAACTCCATAAGGCGCACGAGGGCCACGACCAGCATAAGTGAAAAAGAGAGTGGTAACGCCAATTTCACAACGAAGGTGAACGGGAGACCCTGTTCATTCACTGAATGTTCACCAATAGAAAATGAGTGGCCCACAGCCTGAAATCCATACCACGCAAGAAGAGTGGAGAACGGAATGACGAAAAAGATTAGGCCAGCCGTTTCGATGATCGTTTGATCTTTTTTGGTAAAGCGATGATGGAACAAATCTAATCGAACATGATCATTTACGATAAAGGAAAAGACGACACCAAAGGTTGCGAGATAGGCATAGAGCTGCCAATGCAACTCTTCAAGCCACACGAAATTGATTCCAAATACATAACGCAAGACGACGTGAATCAAGATTGCGAAGGTCAGCAATGGAAATAAAAGAGCGACTGACCCGACTGCACGTCGCAAGGATCTTAAGAAAAAACTTGTGGGTTCATCGCAACATTCACCATGCAGAACCTGTTCATCGAGTATCTCTTCGATTTTCATGCCTGACCCTCTCGAGGGCCTGTCACCCTCTTCATCTACTTAATGAGACAAAGTGCTTCTGCGGGGAAGGAACGCACGGCCACCCCATTCTCGGTAATGGCTTCGAAAAGACTGTAAATTTTCCCAGACTTCTTTAAAAAATGCATCTTGGGATGCCTCACGAGCTGCAACAGCATGCCATGTTTCCTCGTAAAGGTCGAGCATCTCCTGTGACCATATGCGATTCTCAACACCTCTCTCATCAACATTTCGACGAATCGCATCTGCCTGAATCGCCTCTGATTTTGCAAAGCTATCAAGCATTGCTGCTTGACAGGCGTTTGTAATAATTGATTGATCGACTTGTGATAACGATTCCCAAATATTTTTGTTAATCATTAATTCGAGAAGGGTTGCCTGTTGATGCCAGCCGGGATAGTAGTTGTAGTTTGCAACACGAGCAAATCCAAGCTTTTCATCTATTGCTGGCATAGAAAATTCTGTTGCATCAAGAATGTTTTTTTCAAGCGCCTGATAAATTTCTCCTCCCGGCATAACAGTAACGGCCACACCGAGTTCTTGCATAACTTGTCCGCCAAGCCCATAAAACCGCATCTTCAATCCGCGAAGATCTTCTGCCGTATCAACGGGCTTCCTGAACCAGCCACTTGTTTCAGCTGCTAGCAACGCACACGGCAAGGACACAACTTGGAAACCAGCCTCTGAATACATTCGCTGCTCAAGCTCAAGTCCGCCGCCATGGTACATCCAGGCAATATATTCCCCTGCTTCAGGTCCAAATGGCACAGAACTAAACAACGGTGCTGCAGGCATTTTTCCAGCCCAGAAGCCAGCCGGACCAAATCCTCCTTCGACTGTACCGCTTGAGACTGCATCGAGAACTTCAAGTGCTGGTACGATTGCTCCTGGCTCTTGAACATCGAGGTCAATGCGTCCGGCTGTCATTTCACGAACACGATCCGCAACACCAAGAATAGCATCGCCGAGACCTGGCAGGTTTGTCGGCTGACATGTCGCAACTTTCAATTCAACTTTTACGCCACGAACTGAATCCGCCGTTTGACGAGGAGGGCTTCCTACCGGTTTACATCCGACAAGCAACAGTCCAGCAACATTGCATACCAGTATCACACAGCGATTGCCTACCATTATAAAATTCCAGACTGCATCACGTATTCTTGTGTCTGACTTCACTCCGCAGTTTGGATACTTGGTCATTCTGTTCTGCCCCAATCATCTTCAAGGCTCGGAGGAATGAAAAACCTATCACAAGTGACAAATGTATTGCGTACTTTTCCGAAAATATAGTAACGCGCGCATGAAACACTTCCGAGAGGACTGCGCACTGAAGATAGCTCATTCACTGAAGAAAAAGTCGTTGGCTATCAGACGGTATTAAGTGCATCCATTTTCATGGCCCATCCGACGTACCATCGGCTTCATCAGATGGCCAACCGGGTTCAATAATGGTTATCGATGGCTGGCCAGGTGGAACAAGAAAAATATCAATCAACTCAGCGTCTTCGGTCCCCTCATTTGCCGCCGACATGGGAGTATCTGGTGGCATATAGTACCAGTCTCCAGGCCCATGGGTCATGGGATCCATTCCTTCAACATAGTCTGTAATAGTGCCTGAGAGGACGAGCGTATATCCACCGTATTCATGAATATGAATACCGACTCGTGTTCCAGCTTCTCGAATACCTCTATGAATAACAACCTCTCGACCAAAGGAATCAATATAGCCCTGTGGCACCAGATCTATAACGTTTTGCAGAGCCTTCATTTCACCGGGTAGAGTCGCTCCATTGATTTCTGTTACCGGGTAGAAATGGGTTGGCTCAACCTTTGGGCCAGACGGCAAGGATGAAAGCCATGCAAGATCAAAATCACTTCCGAAGTCTGTCGTACTATCCGCTAATTCAACAACCAGATTATTGAGCTGTCCGAATCCAAGTTCTTGATTCGGAACATAGTTTGGCCACTCCGTATTATTCGTTCCTGAATAGTTAGGCGCCTCTTCTACGACTGAATTTCCATTGTCCCATCCAACAACTGTAAATGCCTCTCGCATATCCTGAAAACTCTCAGTGCGCCAACGGATCTGATCGTTAGCTTGAATAATTCGTAGCCTCAGTAGTTTTATTAATTCCCTTGGATTTGACGTTGTTGGAACAGCTGAAATATTTTTCCAAGAGTCTGACGTGCTGTCATACTTCTCAACAACACCATGAGCCACATGCCCGACAATAAAACTAGGAATGTTGTCGTTAAAAAAGTCGGCTTTTTCAAACGTTATTGGCAATGGACCAACAACATCCTTATTGATCATCACGACCTCAGTCGCCGTGATATCTCCACGCGAAATTCCGGGGCTACCGGTTAGTGGTAGTTTTGGTTCAAGAACTTCAAAACTAACTAGCGTTTCTTTGAAACCAGACATCTCGGCATCACTCTCGGTAAAAGTTTCCCATCAAACACATTCACAATTAAATATGTTCAAAACTTTTCAAAACCCCCTTAACATTCGTACCCTAAAAATGTTAAAGGGGCAAGGATTTTCTTCACAAAACAATGCAAGGGTGCACGTTCGTGAGACAGTATTCAACTATTTGGATTCGCACCGTAGAGAATGTGCTACATACCAATACAGACAAGCGGCGCGACTTTACTTTCCAGTGACCTGCTTCAATGCACTGAGTGCTTGCTTGCGGGCTTCCGCGTGGTCAACAATTGGTTCCGGGTACGTGTCATCACGAACAACCCAGCGATCAATATATTTTTCATCTGGGTCAAACTTCTGCTGTTGGCTCGTCGGATTGAAGATCCGAAAATACGGCGCGGCATCAGCCCCACACCCAGCAGCCCATTGCCAGCCAAGTGTGTTGGCAGCAAGATCAGCATCAACAAGTGTGTCCCAAAACCAACGGGCACCTTCCAGCCACGTAATGCGTAAATCTTTGACGAGAAAACTCGCCACAATCATTCTCACACGATTATGCATCCATCCTGTTTCCCATAGTTGTTGCATTCCAGCGTCAACAATCGGAAAGCCCGTGCGGCCTTTCTGCCATGCCCGAAGACCAATCGGATCATCCACCCAAGGAAAACGATTGTAGTCCTTCCGGAGTGGTTCATTCGGAGTGTGGGGAAAATGATAGAGAAGATGATTTGCAAATTCTCGCCAACCAAGTTCTCGGAGATACACTTCTGGACTGCCCACTATATTCTTTGCCGGCTTTCCACCTACTGCTTCCCGAACCGCATGCCAGACACGTCGTGGTGAGATTTCTCCAAAATGGAGATGCGGGGAAAGACTACTTGTACCCTGTTGGTCGGGGCGATTTCGCCCGTCGTCGTAGGAATCAATTCCTCGAGAAAGAAATGACTTGAGTAATTTTTTTGCACCGGCTTCACCCGGGTTCCATGTCTTCGTCATCACGCCCGACCAGTCCGGCTGAGGCAGTAGCTTCAACGACTTCACAGAGAGTGACTTCACGTTCGTGCTTACTGGCTTTATTTTTCTCGGTGCAGCGGTTGGCTCAGCTGGTTCGTCACGCGCAAGAAGCGCTCGCCAAAAAGGTGTAAAAACCTGATATGGATTCCCTTGCTTCGTTGCAATGTGTGCGGGCTCGTAAAGCAGACTGCCGCCGAAGCTTTCGGCATGTAACCCGTCTTTCGCAAGAGTCTTCTTAATTATCGTATCGCGTTTCACTACCGCTGGCTCGTATCGTCGATTCCAGACAACATCCGTTGCATGAACCTCTCGTGCAACCTGCTGAAGTGCCTTGAGAGTAGGGCCCCGACGAATCACAAGCGGACAACCAACTTTTTGTAGTTTCTCAGAAAGACTTTCGAGTGATTGATGCAACCACCAACGAGAAGCCGACCCTGGTTCCCACGGAGCTTCTTCCTCGGGAGCCCAGATAAAAATTGGAAGAATGCTGCCACGGCGGGTCGCTTCAAGGAATGCTGGATTATCATCCAACCGAAGATCGTGGCGAAACCAGACTAGAGTCACTGCAGACATTCGCACTCCTACTTTTTTTACGTTCTAGCAAGACACATGGATCATACCTGACACACTTTGAACGGAGTCCTTTTTGGGTTGTCGACGACCCAAGACTTCCATATCCATCAGAGCACTACAGCGTTGCGTATGTGGTCGTGTGCCCTCAGGCCGGGCGATAACACATCTACCGCAACTATTGTATTCAAACTTCTCAATGTGGCTGTCGTTTTTTGAGAAAGTCAGTTCGATAGACTGGCTTTCTTATGTCAGCAGGTCGTGAACAACTTCACCATGCACATCTGTAAGCCGGAAATCACGGCCCTGAAAACGATGTGTCAGTTTCGTATGATCGAATCCAAGCTGATAGAGAAGAGTCGCCTGCAGATCATGAATGTGCACTGGGTTCTCGGCTACCTGGAAGCCAAGATCATCACTCGCTCCATAGGTAAGTCCTCCTTTGACACCACCACCTGCCATCCATATTGAATAGCAATCTGGATAATGGTCACGACCAAGTACTCCACCTTTTGATGTTCGGCCTTCACGGAACGGTGTTCGGCCAAACTCACCGGTGCAGAGGACAAGTGTGTCGTCGAGTAAACCTCTTTGCTCCAAATCTTCAATCAGAGCCGCAGCTGGTTTATCAAAGCTTGCACCTTTTTTCGTCAATCCATCCCGAATATCTTGTTCCGGTCCGGTTCCATGAAAGTCCCATCCCCAATCGAATAAGTGCACAAATCGTACGCCCTCCTCAACCAGTCGTCTTGCCAAAAGACAGTTGTTGGCAAGACTTGATCCACCGGGCTCTGCACCGTAGGCGTCAATAATATGCTTGGGTTCTTGTGAAATATCCATGACAGCAGGCACGCTTGATTGCATGCGATATGCCAATTCATACTGCGCGATTCGAGTCACAGTTTCAGGATTACCGAGTTCCTGAGCTTGCATCTGGTTCAACTCATTCAAAGCATCAAGGCTTTTTCGACGCAGCTTTCGATCCATGCCCTCTGGGTTTGACACATACAGAACCGGGTCACCCTTTGATCGGCACTGAACTCCTTGGTACACACTCGGCAGAAAACCTGAACCAAAGCTACTCGTCCCACCGTTGGGCTGAACACCGGAGGATATCAAGACAACAAAACCTGGCAAATTTGCATTCTCACTACCAAGACCATACGTGACCCAGCTTCCAAGGCTTGGGCGGCCAGCACGTGGACTCCCTGTGTAAACCATTAATTCAGCTGGTGCATGATTAAACTGATCTGTATGCATACTCTTCACCAGGCACAGTTTGTCTGCTACACGGTGGAGATTTGGAATCGCGTCTGAGAGTTCCATACCGCTTTCACCACACCGCTTCCATTTTCTTCGTGTCCCCAGTAGTTTTGGTGTCCCACTTGTAAAGGCGAACTTCTTGCCTGCAATGGTGTCGGCTGGACATTCTTCGCCGTCTCTTTTGACCAACTGCGGCTTGTGGTCATACATATCAAGATGTGGCGGTGAACCCGTAAGATGAATCACAATCATCCGTTTCGCACGGGGTGCAAAGTGAGGCGGACGAATGGCAAGTGGATCAGAAGCCGAGGGTATCGGTGACGCTGCAGTGGCACCACTCCCTAACAAATCTGTAAGTGCTGCTGCACCGATACCACCAGCCATACTGCCAAGCAGATGACGACGAGTACGTAATAGCTTGTATTCAGAATATGGTTCCATTTCCGTCCTCCTAAGGACACATAAATGTCTCGTCAAGATTCAAGATAACATTCCCTACGACCGTCCATGCGGCGAGAGATGCATAAGCTTCATTGGTAGCTCCATTAAAAAGCTTCAGAACTGTTTCTGATAACGGGCCTCTCGGTTTCGTTGCCATCGCCAGTGCCGCACTCGAATCATTGAGAAACCCGTTTCGTGTCTCTTCGTAGAGTTTGACTAAACGCTTTACTTCATTTGGACGTGGCTCTCGTGTCAGCACAAGGCGAAAGCCTCGAGTTACCTGATCGGCTGTATCTGGCCCACTCTCGCAAACAATACGCCGTGCAAGTGCCTGCGCAGCTTCAACAAAAACAGGATCATTGAGTGTGACGAGAGCTTGTAGTGGTGTGTTCGTTCGAGGACGGCGGATCGTACAGACTTCACGATTTGGTGCGTCAAAGGTAGCCATCGACGGATAGGGATTACTCCGCCGCCATGTTGTATAAATCGCTCGCCGATACCGGTCTTCACCAGTGCTTGTCTTCCAATCGATACCAGCTCCAAACGCTGCCTTTAAACCAAGATCCGGCTGTGGCGGACGGACACTCGGCCCGCCCTTTTTTGAGGAAAGAAGTCCTGCTGCTGCAAGTGCCTGATCACGAATCACTTCTGCTGAAAGTCTGACCCGTGGACCACATGCCAGGAGACGATTTTCTGGGTCGTACTCCAGCAATTTTGAAGTTGGCTTGGATGACTGCCTGTATGTCGCACTTGTAACAATCAATCGCTGAACTGATTGAATATTCCAGTCGCTGTCGATGAGCTCACACGCGAGCCAGTCAAGCAGTTCTGGATGACTTGGCAATTCACCTTGGCTCCCAAATTCTTCACTTGTTGACACAATGCCGATGCCAAAAATCTGTTCCCATAATCGATTCACAAGTACCCGAGCTGTGAGTGGATTTTCTCGATCGACGAGCCATTCTGCCAGCTTAAGGCGACCGACTCTTTGTCCATCAGCACGTTCTGGTTGTCGAAAAATAGCAGGGACATGCTCTTCGATGACTGGACCAAGGTCTTGCCAGTTCCCTCGATACTGTAATTTGGTTACCCGCCGCTTATCATCCTGAAGCTCTTCCATCACAGGCACCGTCACTGCTTTCACAGCGGCAATTCTTCTTCGTAGCGTGTCTACATGCTTGCGAAGTGGTCGTAACTCGGGCGGCTCTCCTTGTGGTTGCACTTGCTTCTTAGGAGTACTCTTCTTCATCTCAGGTACCGCCTTGAGGATGGCGGCTAACTCTTTTTCCAATGGCCTCCGTTTGGCATCCAATGGCTCCCACGGTATCGAAACAAGCGGTGATTCGTCTTTTCGATCCGCATCAGCAGTGTTGTTAAAGATTGCATAGAGACCAAAGAACTCGTGCTGAGTAAGGGGATCATATTTGTGGTCATGACATTGAGCACAAGCGATCGTCGTACCCATCCACGTGCTCAGTGTTGTGTTCACACGGTCAACAACAGCGACTGAACGGAACTCCTCATCAATTGTTCCACCCTCATTATTTGTCAACGTATTTCTGTGAAAGGCGGTGGCAGTTTTGTTGTCTGGTGTCGTATCTGGCAGAAGGTCTCCTGCTAATTGTTGAACTGTGAAATCATCGAAGGGCATATTTGTATCAAAAGCACGAATGACCCAATCTCGGTAGGGCCATATTGTTCGTGGTGGGTCATCTGCATATCCGGCGCTGTCAGCATACCGAGCAAGATCAAGCCAACCTCGCGCCATGTGCTCTCCGTACCCCGGATGAGAGAACAACGTATCAACAAACTTTTCAAATGCATCCGTGGATACATCTGCTACAAATTGATCGACCTGCTCCGGAGCTATTGGCAGACCAGTCAAATCAAGAGCAAGTCGACGAGAGAGCGTCATCTGGTCGGCTTCTTGGCTTGGTTCAAGACCTTCTGCTTCAAGCTTGGCAAGGATGAACCGATCGATTTGATTTCGCGGCCACGACGGATCAGAGACCGTTGGAATCGCTGGACGACTGATGCGAATGTATGACCAATGTGGTTCGTACTCTGCACCATCATTGATCCACCGTTGAAGTAATGCCACTTCTTCAGCAGAGAGCGGCTCACCAGCTTCAGGTGGAGGCATGACCAGATCGACATCTTCTTCTGAAACCCGAATGATTAATTCACTCTTGTCAGCATCTCCGGGCACAATTGCTGCATACCCTCCAAGGTCGTCAGTTGCACCGTCAAATGTATCGAGCCGTAGCCCTTCTTCACCACCACCGTGACGAGCCTCGGCATCTGGACCATGGCATCGGATACAGCGATTCGAAAGAAGACCTTTAATGTCACGGGTAAATGAAGGCGAATCGGCCGAGATCGCTGGTGCTGCCGATAACGAAGACCACGTAATCAGCGAAAGTATAAACCAAACAAAGATGGAACGACTGGCGACTACCGACCACCAGTCTGCAAAGCTGTGAACCACAGGATCACTCCATGGAAACAACCGCTTCGCCACCAGATACCTACGCAATGCTCTGGTGCGGACCTGAAATGGTCGATCGGCGGATACCTACGTAACTATATCGTCATTTCTTTTGCAAAACAGCATTTCGTGCCATGACGTACTCCGAATGCCTGATTTCTGCACGTTTTTTCAGACCATTTCCGACACATCTGTAGAAAACGTATCTCCATGGGACGCATCATGCTCACTGACTTGTCACAACTTCCCAGACTGTTGTTGTCCCGCTTGTCTCATTTCCAACAACAACAAGATTTGTAGATGTTGGTGATTTTTCTGCAGGCACAAAAATCAATCCTTCGATCCCGCTGTCACCAGCTTCTGGATTTGCTGTTCCATCACCGAGGGTAGCAGGGACATCAAACCGCCGATTATTGAAATAGCCCACATGTTTGGATGACTCTGGCTGCGTAATGTCATACACCATGATGCCACCAATTCGCTCAAGACCAACAAAAGCATACGTCTTCTGTCCGACCGTGCCCAGAACGAGTCCTTCTGGCTCTGGTCCTTTACTTCGGCTTCGCTTCTCTTTTTTTAATGAGTCGTTACTCACATTAAAAAATTCTGGGTATCGCTGGGCCGTTATCTGTTCAAAGTCATCGCCGCTATCAAAGACAATGTCGCCTGCCGTAAGATCGAGGATCGAAAAGGATCGACTACCGAATGCAAAAAGACGCGTCGGCCGACCCTTCTCATCGAGATTGTCGTCAACCAAGTCTCGTACAAGTTTGAGCCTTCCGAGTTCTGCATCAGCGGTCTGGTTTTCAAACGGAGTCCCAGCTGTTGGCCAATCTTCAAGGCTTGCCTCATCTTCAAAGATGGCACCTTCGTCAAGCCCTGAAACTGCATCGTCTGACGTTGGACGAACACGTGAGTCACCTTCATTCGCTGTTACCAATAGGCGTCTGCCATTTCGCTGATAGATTCGCACTGTATCAGGCTGCAAGATGCCAAAGAGTCCTGAACGAGGGTGTATGTCGATGCGGTCATCTTCATCACTTGCATCAATTCCATTGCCAGCTTCACCAAAGTTTTTATAGCCCAGAGGTAGAATGCGAGAAACTGTTGCTTTGGCTATATCAATTTCTGCAACTGCATTCACTTCCTGCAGGCAGACATATGCAAAATGACTCTCATGATTGACAGCTATCCACTCGGGCTCAGCATCTTGTGCAAACGTGGCTGGTGTTTTCTGTTTGAGATCACCCGACTGAGACACCTGCCCAAAAATACGGAGCCCACGTTTTTTCAGTTCTGGAATCTGCTTCGCATGTTTTCCGTCTGAGTTCCAATCTCGAAATGTCACCGTCCGTGTATTCGGTTGGTTGAAACCATTGCGAACATCAATAACCGTGACCGTACCTTCGGGGTCGATGGTGTACTCCTCATTAGGCTCACCCTCATTCGCTACAAGAACCCACTGGCCATCAGGCGTAAACGTCACCATATCGGGTAACGCCCCAGCTTCGACAGAACCTTTTAGTTGAAGTGATTCGGTATCATAAAAAGCCACACGACCGTTTTCTGTGATAACGTCTGCCTCAACAGCTACTGCAAGTGTTCCACCGTAGACACTCACACTATTAACAGCCGACAACCCATTTCCCAAGTCACCAGCTGCATCGATGGAGCCAACCTTCGTCAAACTACCGTCATCACCAAGCCCAAGCACATCGACCCGTCCTGATTCAGCATTGACAACAAACACTTGCTTTGTCTTCTGGCAATACGTTGGAATTTCTGCCGCTGACTTGTCGTACAAACCGGTATGGAAAGTTCCTACTGGTCGAAGTGTTATTTCAGCAATGGCCAAACAAGGAACGAATCCACATATCACCACAAACAAAGACAAGGAAAACAATCGACCACACACAGAATCACTCACACCTTTCAAATACAACAATCTATTCAGCAAAATCAGACTCCAGATCTATCCTTTTGTCATTTTCAACACGACATTGCTTGCCTGCTCATCTAAGTTCATAAAGAGATCTGTTTCGAATTCATCTTCACTGACATCTAGATATTTTTCTGGTACTTGTCTTTTTAAACTTCTAAATTTAGGGTCATTCAAACCTACAAAAACCTTGTAGTTCGCAGCAATAATTTTTGTTTTTTCATCAGGTCTAATGATGAACGTCCCGTCTTCATTAATATTAGCCGCAAGTCTTCCTGCTCCTCGTACACCACCAAAGGGACGTAACATGAGCTTCCCTCCCTTCAGCGGTCGTCCTGTTGGAAGCAGGATTGTACCGCTGACTTCTGAAACGTCTTTCAAAGCTTCGGAGCTTGAGGTTCCACAACCCACATTTAACCAGCCTAGCGGGCCCAACAACATGACTAGGAAAATTACTTTTGCGTTCAACCAATTAAACATTTTCATTTTTCCTTACTCAAATACGTTTAAGAACTTTGACTACAAAGATTGTGGAAGCGACAGCACCCACATGCACGATCGCCTCCTCATTTCATTCTCATCAAAAAGACTATCTACATTGAAGTCATTGTCATTCACGATAATGACATGCTTACTATCCAGAATTGCCAGGCCCTCAAGTTTGAGGCCTGCGACTTTTTCACCGACTTCCGGTTGCCATTGACCAGCGGTAATATCTGACGCAAACGACGGAAGAAGGCTCGCGAGATCTGCCACAAGTGTTTTTTTAATTGGTTTCACACCAGCCTGTGCCAGATCATGCACCCCATCAAGATTTCTATCATCTCCGAGGACGTTGGTCGCTTTACCTAATTCGCAGCGATAAAGCTTTGCATCACCATCATCTGATTGCTCGAGAACGAGAAGCTTCTTTGGGCCGATTGCCGCCATTGCACAAAGCTTTCCATCATCAGGAACGACGCCTCCGGTTGGAAAATCAGCGGCAGCCGGGTCACCGAGACGATAAACGTATTCGTGCGTCGGCTTTTCATTTTCTACGTCAAAGCCAAGAAGCCGCACGTTCCCCGAACGCTCAACTGCTTCATCATCAAACGGACTCTGCATCAGTGCCCAGATTGTCGATTCATCTGGGCTTACTGCCAATGACTCAAAGCCTCTATTCGGGCGTCGTTTGGCGTAATGAGCCGGTAGGTTTTTAACAATCTGGATATCACTCGACGAAAGTTTCACATCTTCCGGAATGCATCGCTTGGTGACTGTGCCATCAGTCCCACAACATAAAATTGATGGTCGATATTCTTCACATAGCCAGAAGGTTCCATCAGTGAGAAGAGCACATCCTTCAGGATCAATCCCGTTGACATCATGAGCAAGCAATTCCTCACCAGAAGGGTTTGCAATGCTATCGTCACCTTCAAGACCGTTTGAACACCCCGTAATCACTTTGCCTAAAGGGGTTCGAAGTGAAAACTGAGACTGGAGGTTTGCTTTGAGTTTCTTTGATTCGCCATGGCTCTCATCCAGTAAATACCCTGAAATCTCAAAGACGAGTACTGTTGGAACAAAAGAGGGATTAAGGAATACTCTTTGTTTTCCATCTGCTGTCTCAATCTTGCGTGAGGGACCTCTGTCGGTTAGCAGTCGTATGACAAACTGGCCGCTATCATCAATCGCTTTTTCAACAGTAATGTCACTTATTCCACCGAGCACTACAGGAACATCGTGCGCAACAGATGGATCTTCTTTCGCAAGAATAATCTCCGGAAATACTGCGCTTGCGACAATCTGACACTGCAACGGTTCTATGTTGTCGTAAACTGGCTGAGCCGCTTCTCCAGTTGCTCCCCAGAAAACAAAAAAAACTACGACCGAGCTACAAGAAAGTAGCGCGGCCGCAGCCTTTAAATTTACGCTTGGTTGGTGACTATGTGCCATAAACCAATCAATTTTCCTTTTGGAAAACTACCATTCAATGTTTGGTTCACTAGCGCCAGTAGAACCAGGACTACCACCACCAGCGCGAGTTATCATTGACCCAAAAAGAACTGGTGAGATCGAGTCTGACAATACATGAGTTGCACCGTCCATACTGCTCACAACAATAAGGCCAGGATGAAAACTATATGCCTCACCGTCGTTCGTTGCATTAAAGGCTACATTCCCATCATCATTGTCACGCTTTAGGCCCGTAGCTGGATCAATACCATCTAATTTTGACGGCCCAAGAGAATCGAGCGCTGCAATTGTCTGATTGGTTGCACCGGTTGGCGAGAGGTTACCGCGGCCTTGGTAAACATCAGGGGCACCGGCTTTCTCGACAAACATCAAGGTGTTGCTCATACCATCAGTAACTTGGGCAACCCTTGTTTCAGCATCTTTGACAAGTCCACCCATACCTCGAGGACCTTTTCTTTCAGCTTTGGTTGGCCATGGGTTACCTGTAGCAACAATTTTATGTTTAACCCCAGTCATTGCTTCATAGTCACGCTGACCAAAAATATTTGGATTAAGTAATGGAGCAGCTGAATCACTATCTCTAGTGTTCCCGTTAATATCTGCATATCCACCCGCTGGCGGCAGCGCTGAAGGACATTTAAAAACGCTTGGCTGGATTGTTGCCGCAGCACGATTTTCAGTATCCCACCAATTTTTTGTAAAGTCATAAGGAACATTACCCTGCTCAAGGTTTGTCAGAACAAAAGCTGTCCACGCGTGTTCTTTTCCAGATGGATTTCCCTTTGTTGCTGTTCCGCCTGCAGATGGATCCGAATCAACGGTGTAACAGGCAGCTGGAAAATACTTCCGAGCATTCTCGTAGACATGCATTGCGAGGCCGTGTTGCTTCATATTGTTTGCACATGAAACTCGACGAGCAGCTTCACGAGCTTGCTGAACGGCTGGCAAAAGAAGACCGACAAGAACACCAATAATGGCAATAACAACAAGAAGCTCAATCAGCGTAAAGCCGCGATTTCGACTTCCAGTTGGCTGAG
>WLWG01001246.1_pt1 | contig 23612 bp, 18 predicted proteins | sample 6712871 | NCBI WGS metagenome assembly WLWG01 (sample SAMN12718693, study PRJNA515312) | sponge metagenome | isolation source: marine sponge | host: Mycale hentscheli | place: New Zealand: South Island, Marlborough, Capsize Point | collected 2003-05-01
AAACTGAATATTTATATAATAAATAAAGAATAACTATAATAAAAAATTAAAAAAAAGAAAAAATGGCAGATTTATTAATGAGAATGCCTGTTCCTTACGAACCGTTAAGAAAGAATAGGTTTATTTTGAGATTCCCCGATGAGTTAGGGATACAAGAATGGTGGGTTTCTACAACATCTAGACCTAAATATACGAGTCAGGAAGTAGAAATTCCATTTTTAAATACTTCTACGTATGTAATAGGTAGATTTAATTGGGATTCAATTTCCGTAACATTTAGAGACCCTATCGGTCCTTCCGCAACACAAGCGTTGATGGAATGGGTACGTTTACATTCAGAATCAGTAACAGGTAGACAAGGTTACGCTGCGGGATATAAGAAAGACGTAGAATTAGAAATGTTAGATCCAACAGGTGTTGTTGTACAAAAGTGGGTTCTACAAGGAACACAATTGAACGATGCAGATTTCGGTAGTTTGGATTACAATTCTTCTGATTTAGCAGATATCACATGTACACTTCGTTTCGACAGAGCAATCAACGTATTCTAATAGATTTAGAATATTTAATTTTATAAAAAAATCCTTATCATTAGTTTGGTAGGGATTTTTTGTTATTCAGTTATATTTATTATTATATAATATATTTAAAAAAAAATTAATATGAAAAAATTTAGTACATTAAACGAAGAGTTAAATAGGATAAAAAAACTTATATCTTTTGATATATCAAATAATTCTTTGGATTATCTAATAGAACAAGATGAAAAAATATATAAACAAAAGGGTGACCCATACGAATATAAAGTAGTAGATGGTGTGTGGTACACTAAAGGTGGAAAAATTAAGGACTGGAAAAGTTTAAAAGGAAATCAAAAAGCTATAGGTATTTTAAATAAAAGACATCCTGAGGCGATGTCTAAAAGTACTACAAGTAATACAGATACAAAAACTACTACAAGTTCTACTGATGGTAAAGATACAAAAACTACTAAAAGTACTACAAGTAATACAGATACAAAAACTACTACAAGTACTACAGATAGTAAGGATACAAACACTGGTGGGGGTGGTAAAACACCAACTTTCGACATTGAGGGTGAGACTGTTAAAGTTATGACACCTTTAAAAACGGATGTTTTAAAAACATTAAGTGATTGGAAAAAATATAATGAAGGTGTTAACAAACCATTTTTAAGAAAAGCTGGTAAAAAAGAAGTAAAATCACAAATTGAGAAAGCGGAAAGTATTATTAGTAGTATGAACCCAAAAGATTTTTGTTCTGACAAAACATTATCTAAGATTGAAGCAAATAGAAAAAATTTAGAAAGTTCAGAGAAAAAATTTGCTTCAGTTTTGACTGATGAGGATAAAAAATATATTAGTGAACTAAAAACGAAAATGAATTTATTAAAATCTGAATGTCAAAGACTTAAAAAAGAATTAGAAAATAGTAAAAAACAAACAACGAACACAAACAAAGAAGTCACTAAAGATACCGAAGAAGAAGTTACGACAACAGACACCAAAAAAGATGGTGAAGAAGAGGTTACTACAACAGATACTGATACAGAAGAAGTAGATTATAGTTCTGATGACCCTATGGGTGATCAAATAGATAAAGGTGAGTTTAAAGACGAGTTTAAAAAAGTAAGGCAAGATTATAGAGCCAATAAAAGAAAATATAAAATACAAAATAAAGAATGTGTTAAACATATTAAAGGTTTGTATAACGTTATGAAAAAGTTAGGATTACAAGGTACTGGTTCTTCTGAAGAAAAATTAAATAATTTTAAAGAAAAACAACAAGGTGAAATTATTAGGGCGGATTGGTGTATTGCACATTACCAAAATAGACTAAAAAAGGAAAATCTTTTGGGTGTAGGTACTGATGATAAATTAAGATATATTTATGATGTTTTAAAAGAAGATATGCCTTCACAAGTTACCACTAGAAAAGAAGGACAGAAATATACAATATATAGAAACCCAAAAGATCAAACAGGTAAAATTGCAGTAATTAAATATATTGGTAACGGACAATATCAATTCTCTGGTGGTAAATTATTATTAGATACTTCTAATAAAAATAAAACTGAGTTTAATAAAAGTTATATAGATAATATTAGAAATCAATTAGGTTTAGAGAGTTCTGAAAAAATTACGATTAGACCAAAAGGGTTAAAACGTTTAGGTAATAAGACTAATGGTAAGTTTCAGGTTAGTTAAAATATAAATTTATGTATAAAAGAATAATTATAACTGAGTCACAATACAAAAGAATTTTATTAAGTGAACAAATAAAAAATCGTAAAGAAGCGGAAGATTATTTGAAAAGTAAAGGACATACGGATGATTTAGTTAATTTAAAAGATGATTTTATTATTGCTTGGGCAAACGCAAAAAAAGAAGGTGAAGAAACTTTTACAGTTGACAATAAAATTTACGATACTAAAACTGCTAAATTTAAAAAGGATCTTTTTTATGAAATTCCTGATATTATTAAAACGAGTAATTACTATGACTATGATCCAGAAGGTGGTATTGGTCAAGCAAGAAAATACTTACCCAAAACAGGTAACATAAAATCCGATCGGATTGAGCAACTTAGAAGATTAAATAGTTGTAGTGCTAAAAGACACAATAGTAAATGTAATGATAGAAAAATAAAATTATGTAATTCTCAAGGTGGTATTGCTACTAATAAGACGTTAAAAGGTAAAGAATGGGATTTTGAAGAAGAAAGAGGTAAATGGATAACTCAAAATGGTGAAAGGGTTTATCTAACTTATATGTATGGTTATGATGATGATAAATATTATACTAAGTGTTATTGCGATAAAAGTAAATCAGGTAAAGTTATAAGTAAAAAAAGATTATGTAACCATGTTAATAGTGAAGGTGAATTTGTTAAAGTTACAATAGTGGACACTGAATATGTTAAACCCAAGGCAAGTATTTCACAAGGTAAATTCGATTATAATACTGCTGGTATGTCAGATAAAGATAAACAGGCTTATTTTGAAAGACAACATGCATTAGGTGCAAATCAAAGAAGAAACTTTGCTGATACATATGGGTCAAATGATTTTTTATATAAGTATCGACACGAAATATTAGACGTATTATCAATTGCTGCATTAGCAATACCTTTAGCAGGTCCCTTTATTTCTGGTGCAATAGAATTAACCAACGCTAGTATGTATTATAAAGAGGGAGATAATTTTATGGGTAATTTATATGTGGGTCTAGCTTTCTTACCTGGTGGTATACAAGCTTTTAAAGCAGTAAAAGGTGCAGGAATAATAAAAGGTGTAGATAAAGTAACAAAAGAAGTTGCCACTTTACAAAAAGGTGGTGTAAAAGTCACTCAAGAAGTTTTAGAAGATAAATTAAAAAAGGAGTTGGGTGAAAAGGTATTTGGTAGAAGTGAAAAAATATTAAATGACTATTACAATGTTATATTAAAATCCGAATCAACTGCATCACAAAAAGCAATTAAAGAAATGACAGATTTAGTATCAAAAACACCCGCATATTATAAAGAATATTTAAAAAGTTCACAATTAGTCGAGAAGTTAATTGCAAAAAATGGTGGAAGTCCTTATAAAGCATATTTAGCGTTTTTAAGATCAGTTGCGGGAAAAGAGTCTAAAATTGCTGCGTTGATTTATGGTGGTATTGTTGGTGGAATTAAAACTTATGAAGTTACTACAAATGAAATACGTAGGGCTAATTTAGAAACAGATGCAAAAAAAGGTAATATATCTAGTATAGTAAAATTGGCTGGTTATGATTGGAACATTACTAGAGAAATTTTTGGTTCTGATAAAAGTGGGGAGGATAATAAATTATTGAAAAAGGCTTGGAAATCTGGGTGGAGACCTTATGAGGCAAAATATAAAAAAGATATTAATAATCCAAATCTAATACCAATTGCACCTGATAAAGAATTTTGGACACAAACTTTTAAGGATAGATTAGGTATTAAAGATGTAAAGGATAAAGTTCAAAATGTTGTAGATGATGAGTCACTAAGTGATGAAGAAAAAAGTAAAAAAATCAAAGAATTAGTACCTATTAACGATAAATCTACTATAAAAATAGATGGGGAAGAATATTTAGATATAAATTTAATAGATAATGAAAATTATTTAATATCGACAGATTCTTTAAATACGTATATTAATAGTTTTGGTGGTGGAACAGATATAGACATATCAGATATGTTTGGAGGAGGACAGTAATATGAAAAATAGAAAAGAAATATCTGAAAACATTATAAAAATCATAAAAAAAATGAATAATTACAATAAATATATTTTAGAATATGGATTTATTAATGAGGACGATATATTTATAAAAGAAGACATGAAGGATATTAAAGATTACTTAAACAAAACTTTAAATGAATTGAAAGATGAAAAATAATATTAAAAAAGAAATAAGTAACATACAAAGACTCATTAAATTAAATGAGTCAACTAACAGTGAATGTGAAGATCAATTAGAGGACAATGGTTATTTAGTTTATAACCCTAATGAACAAAAAACTTTAGGTGTAGAGTGTGAAGAAAAACCAAAAATTAAGAAAATTAGACAAATGATGGAAGACGGTGGTATTTCTAACGCTAAAGTTAGAAAAGCTGCTGGTGGTAATTGTTATATAGAATTTAAACATAATGATGGGTTTAATTACCCAAAAGAGTCTGGTGGTACGGTGTTTTGGAATAAATTATACTTATATTTTTGGGAAAATGGAGAAGTTTCACTTATTCAAGCAGTCGACCCTACTGAAGATAGAGAAAATATAGATGGAGATAAATATTTTCAAATTATGTATGTAGGTACTTATACAATAGAAAGTGGTGAAATACAAATAGAAAACTTTGAATATGATGCTAGTTTTTTTGAGTTTAACACTAATAAACCAATAAAAAAAATATGGAAATTACAGAAAATGGGAAAAAATTCTGACAAAATATACCCTAAAAGTATGAAAGTAACATTTAGTGGTGGTAAACCTGTATTTTCTAACTAATATATTAAAAAAAAAAGATATGAAAAATTTAAATGAACAACTAAACAGAATGAAATCTCTTATGAGTGAAGAGAGGTTGTTTGGTAACTTAGTAGATAAAAAACCTATTAATGAATGGGCTAAAGCAGCGAAAATACTTGGTATAGGTGATGATGTTCTAAAGGTAAGTACTAAAAATGCTGATGAAGCAGTAGATGTAATTAATAAAGCAGTAAAATACTTTGACGATGCAAATATAGCGGTTAGATATAGTGATGAGATGATAAAATCGGTAGATGATATAGCAACAGATTTTGTAAAACCTATTAATAGTAGTACTGAGTTAATAAGTCATTACAAAAAATATGAACCAATATATAAATACCTATACAAAGACGTACCTAAAAAATTAAAAAATTATGAAAGTTATCTTAAGGCATTAGAAAGTGGTACTGTAACAGATTTAACAATGATGGTTAAAGGTAAACCATTATTTTCATATATGCCCGATGGTGTTAATATGATTGCAATGAAAAATTATTTAAATGAATTACCAGAAGAGGTTGCGAAAAAGAGAATTAAAGACATCCAAAGTTCATATAGAGATTACTTTAAAGGAAAATATATGGAAGTAATCGATACAGGAGATGATATTGGTACTTCTGTTGGTAAAGGTGGAGATGATGCCGTTGGTGGTACAACTAAAGGTAGTGATGATGCCATTGGTGGTACAACTAAAGGTGGAGACGATGTAGTTGAGGTTACTGGTAAAGGTGGAGATGACCTTAGCGATGCCATAGACGATGTTGTATCTAAAACCGAAAAAGGTGATAATATATCAATTAACATTAATGTTAATGGTGGTGGTGGTAAGAGTGGAGATGATGCCGTTGAAGGTATTGTAACATCTAAAACAGGTGATGAAATTGTAGACGAAACTACAGAACAGTTGGTTGATGGTATGGGTGAAGGTGCAAAAGAATCACTCAAAAAAGGAAATTATTGGAATAGATATTGGGCTTGGGTAAATAAAAGTAAATGGAGAAGAAATTTAATTAACCCTCTTACAATTAAAGAAACAATGCCTGATTTTACAAAAAGTGGGTTGAGATCTGTGTATGCTAGAGCATGGAGAATAAGTAGTAGAACAATACCTACTTGGTATATCATATCCTACCTTTCAGGAGGTTATTTTCCTGGTCCTCAACAAGCAATCGTTGGTTTATGGAATGTTTTAGCAGACTCAAAATTGGGAGAAACTATCGCGAGAATTCTTGGAAAAGATACGTGTGCGGCTCTATATGATGCAACTGATGGTATCGTAGATTGTGATACCGTTGGTTATGAAATAGAACAAATTATTCTTAAAAATGCTAAAAACGTAGATTGTGAAGTACTAGAGAAAAAAAGTGATGAAGATATTTTAAATGATTTATATTCAGAGAAGGAGATTGAACAAGCGTTAAGGGTTATGGTGAAGAAAAAATACGAAGAAAAAAAGGGTAGTGTTATAGCAGTTAATGTATTGAATAATTATATGACTGAAATAAGATTGGCAATAGATACAATAAAATCTACTGATTCTAATCTAAAAACAAAACTTAAAAAAGAAATACAAAAACAAAGAGATTTATGTGTACATAATAAATTTAAAAAAGATGCTTCTAAATCGGGTTATGAAGTGGATGAAATGAAAAATTCTGACAATACCCCAATAGGTGGTGGTGGTAGTCAAGGTACTGAGTTACCTCAGTTTTAAATAAATAAGTTTTTTATTATTTACAAATAAAAAAGTTTTATTAATATAGTTTTATGGATAATAATTATGGGGGATCTATGGATCCCAATTACGTACCAGAGGAGTTTAAGACACCTTACGATATAATAGAGTTACCATCACAAGGTTTATTATATCCCGATAAAAAATCTAAAGTTAAGGTTGAGTATTTAACTGCATACGATGAAAATGTTTTATCATCACCTAACCTTTTGAATAGTGGTAAATATTTAGATGTCTTATTAGAAAGAAAGATTAAAGATTTAGGTTTTCATCATAGTGAATTACTTGAAGGTGATAGAATTGCAATTTTAATATTTTTAAGAACCACTGGATTAGGAGAAGAATACACCCAATATATTTTTGACGATAATGGTGATATGGTTGAGGGTACTATTGATTTAACACAAATAAAAACAAAAACTTTAACAGTTAGACCTGACGATAAGGGCGAGTTTGATTTTGAATTACCTGTTTCTAAAAAAAATATTAAATTTAGATTTTTAACAAACAAAGAAGAAACAGATTTAAAAGAAACTGATGAAAAATTAAAAGAAAAAAATCAAGGGGTTTCATCATTATCTACACTAAGACTAGAAAGAAGTGTTATGGAGATTGACGGTGAAAGAGATAAAATGAAAATTTCTCAAATTTTAAAGAGAATTAAAATTTTAGATGTTAGAAAATTTAATAAATTTGTTTCTGAAATAGAACCAGGAATTGATCTAAAAACAATTGCGCGGACTCAGGGGGGAGAGTCCGTAGACTGCTTTCTTAGATTCGGAAGAAATTTTTGGTATCCTGAAGTATAAAAATTACTACCAAAATTTACTTAATGAACAATTGGTATTAGTAAAACATGGGTTTACCTATAAAGATACTATGGATATGTCTTCTTATGTTCGTAAGTACTACCTAAAACATTTATTACCCAAAGACGAATAAATATTGTTTTCTGTTATATTTATATAAAAAACATATTTTATAATGGACAATAAACAATTCGAAGAAAATTTAAAAATTTATAATCATTTAAATTCTTATTTAGACATTCTTTTAAGAGAAGGTCGCGATGAAGAAAATATTGCCAAAGATATAATTTCTTTAAGTGATGAGATTGAAAATATAAGAATGAGATTGTTCGGTTCTTCTGATTTTCCATACACATATTGTGAAATAGATTTCAGAGAAGAATATAATGTTGATTTACCTAAGTATGGAATAGAGGATTTTAATAGAAATCTAAAAGATAGAATGTATTTTACTATTTTAGGTGGTAGTGAAAGTGGTAATTTTATGTATCTGAAAACAAAGAGTTTCGCAGAATCTTTTAAATTAAAAATTACTTATAAGAGTTTAGAAATAGGTAATAAACAAAACGGTAAAGCAAACTTAATATACGATAATAAGTATTCTGGACCTGAAACAAAAGTTTTCTATACTATAAAAAAATTAAGATGAAGATATTTGAACCAGTAAAAAACGACATCAAAAAAAAAGTAGATGAGTTAAAAAAAACTTTAGATAAGATGTTAGTCGCAGCAAAAAAAAATAAAAAATAGATATGGCTTGTGATAGAAGTGCGTTAGAAAGAATAAAAAATGATCCAGCTGGTGCTACTACTGCAGATTTAGTAGCATCGATAGAATGTTTACAAGAAGAAGTAAATAAATTAAGTGGTGAAATAGATAGAGCTAGTACTAGTGCAGGAAGTTTCGTAAAAAAAATAGGACAGGGTAACAATTTACTTGCTAGTATGAAAGGTGCCGTAGTGTCTGTAGGTCAAAGTATGAAAGACTTTGTTAAAGACACTAGTGCTCAATATCGATTAGCAGAATCAATTGCAGAACAATACAAAAAAACTGGTTTATCTATAGGTTTATCAGTAAACAATAGTAAAGGTTTAGCAAAAAGTATGAAGGGTGCAATGGCAGAAATTTCTAAATTTGGGGGTTCGCTTTCTGACGCTGGAGATATATATCAAAATTTTGCAGATAACTCTGGTAGGGTTAGGATATTAGGTGATGAAGAAGTTACAAGAATTTATAAATTAGGTGAAGCAACTCAATTATATGGTGATAAAGCATCATCACTTATGGAAACATTAGATTTAATGGGTGTATCTAATGTTTCTGCATATAATAGAATGAATGACTTAGTAAAAGAATCTCAAGAATTAGGTTTAAATGCTTCTAAAGTTATGAATGTTTTAGCCGATAATATGAATTCTATGCAATCGTATTCTTTTAGTAAGGGTGTAAAAGGTATGACACAAATGGCTAAGTTAGGTGTGAAACTTAGAATGGATGTTGGGACTATGTTGAGTATGGCAGATAAATTCTACGAACCTGAAGCTGCAATAGAAGCTGCCGCTAACTTACAAATGATTGGTGGTGACATAGCCAAAGCGTTTGGGGATCCTTTTGAAACAATGTATTTGGCAAGAAATAAACCAGAAGAGTTGGCGGAAAAACTTCAGGATATGACTGAAAATATGATGACATTTAATTCTGAAACTGGTGAATATGAATTTCCTGCAGAAGTTAGGATGCAATTAAAATCTGCGGGTGAACAGTTGGGTATCAATACTGAAAAGATGATAGAAATGGCTAGGCAGACATCTAAAATTAAAGATGTTAAAGATAGACTTTCTATGGGTAATATGTTTGATGAAAAAGAAATGGAAGGTATTGCTTCTATGGCTAGAATACAAGATGGGGAATTTGTTGTCGATATGAGAAACGAAGATGGTGAAAAAATAACCAAATCTATTGATTCTTTGATGGATGGAGATTATGAAATGTTATTAAAACCACCTGACTCAGAAGCTGATTATATGTCAGATATGTTATATAATTCTCAAACAACAAACGAAAGATTAGCTAATATTGAAAAATCATTTGAGTACGGATTTATAGATGGTGCATTTGATGTATATGGTGCAATTGAAGAGTCTACGGACTCAACTATACAGGCATTAACTAGTATGGGTGCAAATGCGGCAACTTCTTTAGCAAATCAACTTAAAAATATGAAGCCATTGGATATTTTAAAGTTTGATCCTGAATCAATAGACCAAGAAATGACAAAAGCTGTTGAGAAAATGGGACAAGTTTTTGAAAATTATACTGCAGTAATGAACGAAGGTTCATTTGACATTGAAACAGGGACATTAACCGCAACTAATTTAAATATGTCAGGTAATGCTGGACAAAATCCATCACAAGCTACACCTGTAAATGGTTCTTCCTGTGGTAAGAATGGTGATGGAATAGTAGTAAATGGTAAATGTATGAAGAATGGTGTAGAGATAGCGATGATGCAAACGGGTGGTATGATACCTGCGGGATTTCCAAATGACACATTTCCTGCAATGTTATCATCTGGTGAGACAGTTTTACCTGACCCTATAAATTTAAAAACTGTTTTATCTAGTATTGGTATTGGAAATAGTGGTGGTAATATGGATGTTGGTGGTTCTATTAATGTTAATATAAGTGCACCTTCAGGCTTTGGTAGTTACTCAGATACACAAAAAAGAGAAATTAAAGATTTAGCGTTTCAACAGATAAAAAGATACTTAGTTAGTAATGATGGTAGTACAAGTACACCTACTAGTGGAAATATAGAATCTATCACAAATAACCAATTAGTTTAATTTTTTTTTAATTATCTATTGACTTTTTAATATTTTATCCTTATTATTACAAGGACCAGTATAACTAGATAATAATTAAAACAAGAATAATAATTATTATTTAATTTTCCAGAATCTTATTGATGTAATATTTATATAATAAGAAATTATTATATATGGCAGGAATATTAGACCACCAAGGGATATTTTATCAATTAGGGGTATTATCAACAGAACAGTTTAGAGATAGTATATTAGGTAGAAACCTACCTCCACCCGTTAATGAAACATTAACACAATCAGGATTAGTATCTAAATTAGAAGATATTGGTAAAGTTATTAATGTACCTATATTTGGTACTACAGATGAAAATATACCAATACATTATAATGAAGACGAAAAAATGTTTCCATTAGGAACTTTTTATAGGACTACTCAAAATGTTAATCTTAATCCTTATATACCACAAGATAGTGAATATAAAATATATAATTTAACAATTCCACCAAACTTACCAAAACCACAACCTGAAGAGTTTGGTAATAAAGAAAGAGGTGAGTATCCTATAACTTACAACCCTCAAAAATTTGATTTAATTAATAAAGGTGATAAGAAAGGTGTGGGGTTTCCTTTTAACGTAATTGATAAATATAAATCTTTAAATTTTCAAAAAGAAAGTTCTTTAGGTATTGTTGGAGGGCAACAATTAGAAAAAAGTATTATAGAAAAAATTAGTAGAGTAGAAACTTTATCAAACTCAAGTAATGATAAAGTGGGTTCCATAACTGAACCTGTTGGTAATGTAGTTGACAACTATGTTGATACATTAAGAGGTAATAATCAATTTATTAATACTTTACCAAATGATGCGGTAGGTTGGAATGAATATAATAGTAGTAATAAAATACCTGGTGGTGATCCAGATATTGAGGAAGGGGTAGAACCAACAATGTCCACAGAAATAAGGATGAAATCATTATTGGGTAGAACTAGTGATATACAAGTAAAGTTTACATTTGATTTATTAAATAGAAATAATTATAGACCACTATACGAAGATAGTCGATTTGTTGGTACATCTGAAGAAGGAACTAACGGTAGATATTACATTGGTACTGATAAGAACACTAATAGGGGTGATTTAATAACTAAAACTTTTGATAGTGATGATTTTAATGGTAGTAAAATAGATGGTAGTAATAGTAAAACAAGTATTGAAGGTATAGGAGAACCTTTTGGTGAACCAAATAAATTCTTTTGGGCTACTGGAGCTGAACAAAACTTTAACCCAAAAACATTATTATATAAAACTCAACAAATAGTTGATAATAATCAAGACGGTGTATATATAAACCAAACTAGGAAATATTTTAAAGATAAAAAACAAAAAAGACTTATTAGTAGAGGTAATGCGATAAGTGAATTATTGTTGATTGATGCGGAAACTAATGGTAAATATTGTAGAGTATGGACAGTAAATGATAGATATAGTTATTTTAATGCCATAAGAAATACGGGATTATTTACATCACCGACAGGTACTCAAGGATTTTCTGCGACACAAGAAAAGTCATCATTAAGTGTTTTAATGGATAATGGTATTCCTAAATATCATCCTGTTATAAATGAAGATATTAGTGAGAGGAAGAGATACATGCTTTCTATCGAAAATTTAGCTTGGGCAGATAATTTAGCTGACCTACCTTTATTTGAAGTAGGTCCTGGTGATTCTACAAACGGTACTAGTGGTAGAATTATGTGGTTTCCACCTTATGATTTACAATTTGATGAGAATACATCTGCTAATTGGACAAAGACAGAATTTATTGGTAGGAGTGAACCTATTTACACTTATAATAATTCAGTAAGGTCAGGTAGTTTATCTTTTAAAATTTTAGTTGATCACCCAAGAGTTATAAATTGTTATAGAGGACAAAACAACAACTTAAATGAAAGGTTTTTTGCTGGTTGTGTTACACCTGAAGATTTTTTAGAAGCATTAGAATGTTCAGTAACCCAAACAGATTATGAAGAAATAAAGAAAAAACTTAATAAAGAAAAAAAACAAACCACAACAATTTTAGATAATGATCCAGATGACGGTGTTGTAAAGTTAATAACTACAGTTGATTGTAACGTAGAACCTGAGAATTGTAGAAAAACAATGACATATGATCAAGCTTCTTTAGATGATATTATTGTAAAAATAGAAGAGTTTGTACAAAAACAAAATACTAATACAAATCCTAAAACAAAAATAACTTTTAATGGTCGTGTTGGTAAAGGTGCAGAATTAGATGTAAATTTTGAGAAAACAAATGATGGTAAAGTAATTAGTAGAGGTTATGCGGAAGAGGTAAAAACCGCAGTAGAAAGTGCATTAAATTCTTCAGGTATAGATACTAAAATATTAAAAAATATAACTTATAATGTTATAGGTAATAATGCGGCGGATTCAGATACTGATGCGGATTATAGGGTAGATGTATTAATGGAGGCAGACGTGGAAAATTCAGAAGATGCCCAACCAAAAGAGGAAGTCAAAAAAAGTGCTACAGGTACATTAAGTCCTGATGAAGTTAGAGAACTAGTAGACAATTTAATTATAGATGAAGGTGCATATTTTGAATATATTGATGGAAATTATCCTAATTACTTTAAAACAATATCTGAAAAAATAAAATATTTTCACCCTGGTTATCATAGTTTAACCCCAGAAGGGTTTAATTCTAGGTTAACATTTTTAAATCAATGTATGAGACAGGGACCTAGTATATATGATACTAAAAGAAATATAAATGGAAATGAAATTGGGGTACAACCTCAAAATTTATCTTTTGGTAGACCACCTATATGTATTTTAAGGGTAGGTGATTTCTTTTACACTAAAATCGCTATTAATAGTTTATCGATTAGTTATGATGGACCACAATTTGATTTAAATCCCGAAGGTATAGGTGTACAACCTATGATCGCTTCAGTACAATTAAGTATAGATTTAATAGGTGGACATTCATTATCAGGACCATTAAATAGATTACAAAATGCACTATCTTTTAATTATTATGCAAATACAGAAATGTATGATGTTAGATCAGATTATATTAGTGAGGATGGTAATGTAATAGATGGTGTAAAGTTAGGTCAAATTAAAAGAGATTTATTATCACAGGAACAAGAATCTTTAAATGAAGATGTAGAATTAAACCAAACCATTGAAAATGAAGAAGGTGGTGGTGATACAGATGGGACAAATGATGGAAACCCTTTAATAGTTATTACTGTAGATAATACTAAAGTATCTGCGACAATTACTAGCGGTGAATTACCAACAGAGATTAAAGTAGGTAAGAATGAAACAAATTCTGAAAATGAACTAATATTAGAAGTATCAATACCAAGTACCAACCAACAAGAAAGTATTCTAAAAAATGAATCTGGTGTTAATGTATCTTTATATGGTGAAGGAGGGTTCACTAAATTAGCGTCACCTACTGAGTTAAAAACCTTTAATAGTGATATTGCGCAAAAAGAAAATGAATTAAATGCTGCACAAACAACATTTACTACCACACCTAATGTCGCTAACCAAAGAAATGTCGCTTCGGCACAATTAGCTTTAGATACTGCAAATGAAACTTTATCTAAATATTTAAGTGAATACAATACTAAAATTAAGGCAGTCGCATATTTATCGCAAAATAAAAGAAAAACTAAAGTAACTAAAACCTTTACAGTTACAGAAAATGGAATAAATTAAATATTATGGGAAAAGATTATTTTGACAGATATCAAAGTTTTAAGTTTGATGGTAAATATTTACCATTACCTTTTATAAAAATACCACCTAAACAAAGTGATAAAACAGTTGTTTATGATAGTTCCATTAGCAGGTTAGATAAATTAAGTCAAAAATATTATAATAACCCTTTTCATGGTTGGTTAATATTATCGGCAAACCCACAATTTGGTGGTGTCGAGGAAAGTATACCAGATAAAGAAATAATAAGAATACCATTTCCTTTTAGAGATAGTATTCAACAATATATAGACGAGGTTGATAAATATTTTAAGTTTTATATTCAAAGATAATTTATGGGTAATGTTAATAATATAGGTTCTAATAAATCAGGAAAAAATTCAGGTAGTGTTTTTGTCGTAGACCCAAACCCACCTGGTATGGAAAGTATACCACCAGAAGATATGTTTATATATGTTAAACTATCCGCTTTTCCAAGAAGTAGAACTACTTTTGGTGGTAATTCTTTAGAAGGTGATCCAATACTTTTTGATTCTGGTGTTGACGGTGAAGTGCATTTTATATCTACTAATATTAGTTATAAAGATGGGATATTAGATCCACCACTTCAAAAAACATATGCAACAACTGAGTGGACAAATATAGGGGGATTTAAAGATGAAAATACTAGAAGTTCAGGTATATTAGAGGGTTTTGGTATTAACTCTATTAATATTAAGTATAACGCAAGTTTGGTACCTGTTGTGGATATACAATTTACAGATGTTAGAGGATCTAGTTTATTTGATGTAGTTAAAGATGACGATAGAAAATCACCTTATAGTATATTTTTTAAATTACCTTATCCCGTATTTAGGTTATCAGTGAAAGGGTATTTTGGGCAAAAGGTAGATTATTGTTTACATATGACTAATTGGAATTCTGAATTTGATGGGTCAACAGGAAATTTTGTGATAAATGCGAATTTTTTAGGTTTTCAACAGGCATTATTGAATGACTTAGTAGTTGGAAATATTATAGGTGCGGTTAATACTCAAAAAGGTTTAAATAACTTAAATAGGATTTTTAATGAAAGAATTGAGGAGTTTGGTGTTGAGGAAAGTATACCATTAATAGATAATAATGGTACTAACATAAGAAAACTGGACGACTTTTTTACTAGGATATCAAAAATTCAGATTGAATCGGAAATTATTAAAACTGAAAATGAAAATTTCGCAATACTAAAAGACTTAAACGGTAAACTAAGTATTTTAGAGTCAATACAAAAATTTATTGGTAAACCAATGAAAAAAGATAGTAGCACTACTACCAATGGTGATAATGGGGGTGTAGACGAATCAATAAATTATTTAGAATTACCTAATGGTAGTAATATTGTAAAAACGAGTCCCATAGAAGATAATATATTAATTAATAATAATAATTATGTATCAATAAGAGATTATATTGTATTTAATTCTACAAATAGAAACGAGTTTAAAAATTATATAAAAGCATTAAATAATGTGGTATCTCAGTACGGAGAATTTTCTAGTAAATCAAAAAAATTACCAAACAAAAGTAAAAAAACTAAAGAACCTAATAACACTCTATCTCAGTTATCAGAAATAACTAAAAATAAGCGATCTAAAAATATTAACCCCGACTCACCAGAAAATAATCCAGATCAAACTTTAATTAATACATTTTTTAATATAGAAGACACTAATAATTGGGAAAGTTTTATAGTAACTAAAAATACAAAAAATGATATAGAAAAAAAACCTTTTTCTGAAATTTTAAATTCATTTATTACGGTAGACGATTCATTATACCTTAAAAATGATTACGTATCGAATAGTGAAAAAAATGCAACTTTTATAATAAAAAATATTGTAACAATAATTGATAATAATGAATTTTATACTCCTACAACTAAATTAAATAAGGAAAGTAATGTATTAGTTGCAGACTTTAGAAAACAAAGAGAATACTTAGAAAATAGAATTCAAGAAATAAAAAAAGATGTAAAAATATTAAGAGATAGAGTAGAAAATGAAATCAATGATGAATTACTTAGAAATTTTGAAGAAAAATTTGAATTTAAACCAACAATAAGTAAATGTTTTGAAATAATTGCTAACAATGCTCAAGCAATGATAGAAACAGTTTATGATATAAGTTATGAAGCATCACAAAAAAGTTTATCTGAAAATAGAAAAAGTATACTAAAAAATAATGAAACGGATGTACCACAAGGTATTGACATATCGGCATTTCCAACAGTATATCAACAAGGAACTGATGGATCATTAGAAGAAATATATTTAGGTGATGTATCTGGTGTCAATAGAAGTGATTTTCCTGAACTTAATTTTGTGGAGGAAGTATTTGAAAATTTATCTTCTAGAACTATAGAATTAGAACAAGTTACTAATGCAACTAAAACAGGTGTAGGCTTAGATAGTGATAATTGGTTTCCTATAAATCCAATAGATTATCAGACTAATCCATGGATAAAATTTAATAGTATTGATGATATTGAAAAAATTAAAGAGGAGTTTGCGGAAAAATTTTTTATTAGAATAGGGTTACTAAAAAATTATTCTAATTTCGATAATACTACAGGTTTCCCCACAATTGATAATTATAGTAGGTTAGACTCGATAGCAGCAAATCAAACAATATTTGATAAAGAAGCTAGAGGGTGGATTTCTAATTTATTAAATGAAATGGTAAATGACATTTCAATTTTAGAAAATACAGAATATTTTAAAACTAACATCAGACAAATAGGTGTCAAATATAAATGGAAAGAAGGTATTAGTCTACCAAAGATAGGTGATTTTGAGTTAAGTGGTAATTTTGATAAAGATGTTGATTTCATATTATTTGATAAAACAGAAATATTAAATAATAGTAAACAATTATATCAAAAAATAAGAGAAGACGAAGGTTATACTAAATTATTAGACAATAATTTAAATAATAATGTTAATAAAGAAGTTATAGAAAATAATTTACTATATAAAAACTTATATGAAAACAATAATAACTTAAACACTTATAATTCTTTTAATGTATGGGATAAAGACGTAGGATATAATTTAGTGAAATCTAATAATAATAAAATTACTAACAACTTATCAAATGGTAAGTTAACTGATTTTAATCCTAGTGGCAATACTTTTCTATTAGGCAGTAAGTTTATTAATATTACTAATTTAAATCCTTCTAATTTAAATCCTTCTAATTTAAATCCTAGTGGACAATCTTCACAGAACCCTTCATCTAATAGTTCTAATATTTCTGTTAGTGATAATTTATATGAAAATAGTATGGTTGAAAGTGATTTATATGATGAACAAGATAGTATATATGCAAAAGCTTTGTTATTATTCTCCACATTTCCATTCAGAACTTTTCAAAAAGGATTTTTAAATTCGGTATTTCCTAATGAAAAATTTGTGGGTGCTAGAATTGTCAATCTACCAAAAACCTATATTTGTTATATAGGTGGATTATTATGGAGATATAAAGAATATAAAAAGAACAATGTTGACCCATTAAAATTTGGTACTATAAATAATAAAAATTATGGTGAGAATTTACCAAACAACTATATCAATATAGGTTATATGAGGTTAATGTCACCAAATAAAGTAATTAATTTAGAGAGTAATTTATTAAATTTACCTAATTCAGTGTCAAATAAATTTATTTCTTATTTTAAAACATGGGTAGATGTAAACTTCCAAAGGTTTGAGGAAAACATAAAAATATATGTACCGACTACAGAAAACTCTGAGGTTTTTAGTAATTTTAAAAATAATAGTGAAAACTACTTTTTAAAAATTTTAAGAGAAACTAGTGAATTAATAATATTAAATAGTAAAGTTTTTTCTGGATTAAATAGTGTACAAAACACCACTAGTTTAAATCCTAGTGGGCAATCTTCACAAAACCCTTCATCTAATAGTTCTAATGTGGTACTAGAAGAAGATTTTTCTATTAGGCGCGATGATATACTAAATTACATTATAACATTTAAAGAAAAATTTGTAGAAGTAGAAAAAAACAATAAAAAAGATAAAAAAGAAATACAAGAAAAAATAGACAAAAGAAATAAAGAAATAAAATTAGGGATATATAATTATTTTAAAAATATTAATAATAAATGGGTTGGTAGCGAAGAAAAATCATTTAATATATGTGGTGGATCAGACAAAAAAAATTTAATAGACTATTTTAGATTTGTAGATAGAGGTTGGAGATGTATAGGTGATGAAGCAACATTTAATTTAAATAGTTTTCTTAGTTTAAGTAAAGACTTAGATAGTAGTGTATATGTTTTTATGTCTAAAATATTAAGAGATAGTAATTTTTTATTTCAGATATTACCAACATATATTAATTTTAAATCTGCAACTGAAGTGGCTAAAATATTTCAACCCCAAACTGTTTTACAAAATAATGAATCTACTGGACCAATATTTTGTTGTATATATATAGGTGGTACTTCAGAAGTTTTAGATATAGAAGAAAGAGGTAACTATTACTTTAAAAATGATAGTTTTACATTTAAAGGTGGTAATGAAGTACCTTCAGATTTTTTAGAAAACGGAAATAATTGTTCTGATTTTCAGGAAAATAGCTCATTAGTTGCATTTAGAGTTTCTTTTGGTGCACAAAATCAGAACATATTTAAAAACATTTCTTTGAACCAACAAGAACACAAAGAAACTGGTGAATATTTTAAGGCATTGGCAGATTTAGTAGATAAAAGGGGTGCAACACAACAATCATACGTTGGTACTGATTTGTTAAGAATTTTTAAAACTAGATCATATACGTGTTCAATAGAAGCTTTAGGATGTATGAACATACAACCTTTAATGTATTTTGATTTACAAAACGTACCGTTTTTTAATGGGGCATATTTAATTACTAATGTAACGCATAGTATTACACCTAACCATATGACTACTAATTTTCAGGGGGTTCGACAATCTAAATTTATTTCTCCACCAAATAATAAAATTATTGCAGATTTAGATATTAATTTAAATGAAATAAGTGAAATAGAACCTATAATATTTACTAATTTAAATTCTACTAATCAAAGATATAGTGTTGGAGTTTTAAACCCTGACGATACTTTTGATTTTGTTAATAATTTTGGTGTTGGTGGTACTGTTGTACAATCAAATCAGGGAGTTAGCAACTTTAGACAAATAGGTGTTGATGTGTCAACTTTTTCAGATGAAGAATTAAAGAGTTTTTTAGTTAATTTAAGTGTTTTGATGAATGATAATGGAATAAAAACAAATTCACAAGTTACTATGTTTTTAAGTGCAATGTTAGCAAATTCTAATAATTTTCAAAATAAAGAAATAGATTGGAGTGTAAGTAATCAGTCAATTAGAGAGGTTAGGTTTCCAGAAACAGATGAACAATTTCCGAATAAACCTAGATATTATGGTTTAGTACCCAACGAACAAATTAATACGTCTAATTTAAACCCTAGTGGCGATGCAACACAAAATGTTACTGATGTAGGTAGTGATATTGAAGTAGAAACACTACCAAAACCACTAACATCACAACCAGTTTTTGGTGTAGGGGATATAAAAGATATTGCATATGATTTAGGTGAAAAATTTGCAGAATACCAAATAAATGATTCAATAGAATCTGAAAAACAAAAAATTAATAATTTAATAGAAAATTCTGAAAATGTAAACGAAAAAAGATTATTAAGAAAAAAACTTAAACAATTAAATAAAGAAGAAAATAATCTTTATAGGGATACTAAATATTTTAATATATTTCAAGGTGACGCATATAGATTTAAACCTAGAGGTTATTTATATATTGTAGGTAGAAAACAATATTATAAATACCAACAAAATATTGGTGATAACCCTAATTTAGCTTCGATAGATGAGACTGCATCATTGGCAACGTCTTTATATATTTGGAAAAACTTTAAAGGTATTGGTAACAATAATAAAAATACTGCGTTCGATTTATCTTCTTTAAAGGGTAATGGTTCAGCAACCATTTTCACTAAATGTGTTGAAAATGTATATCAAGTACCTAGTATAGGTAATATCGAAAACGCATTTGAGACTTTTGAAAAAGTTTTGACTAACTTTGTAACTAAAAAAGAAGGTGATACACCTGTACAACCATTAATTAATTATTTTAATCCAGGACCGACATAATTTGTTTTTTAATATAATTTTATTATATTTGTAATATGAATGTTGGAAATATAGTAACTAATTCTAAAAAAATAGATTTAGAAAATTTTAAAATTTGTCGTAAGGTAGACAATATAGGTAGAGATTTACCAACACTAATTATAGGGTGGGAAAATGTGAAAAAAATCTATGGAGAAAGAGTTTCTATATTACATAAACGTATAGATACTTTTACCTTTTGGACATTTTCACCTAAAGAAAGGAAATCAGAGTATGAAGTAGATTTAGATTCATTCGTTAACCATTGTTATAATGAATTCGGTGAACATTTACCATATGTTTACTTAGATTTATTATTAGGAAAAAGAATTATTAACTTCAGAATAATCAGAAAAATTTTATCATTAAATAATCCAACTACTTATATATCAGATAATAATATGGTTTATATATATGGTGATAATATTATATTTGGGTTAGATTTAAATGTGGTAAAACTATTTGATGGTAAATATGAAAAAATAGTTAATAAATTAAAGAATTTGGAAAACAATACTTTGGTGGATTTAGAGATATTTAATAAATGTGAGGATCTTATTTTAAAATTAAAAAATAAGAAAAAATATATACCCTACATTTATGAATATGGACACAAACGATAAAATAATTACTTTAGCGTCATTTGTATATTTAGATAAAGTTGAAAGTTTTAAATCTTATTTAGGTAAAAGATTTAAAATAAAAGAAAATAACATTTTTCAATATACATTTAACGAAAAAGATAAAAAAATATTAACCTTTATGATAAGGTTACAACAAGGTGAAAGAGTCGATACTCGTTCATTTTATCCCCCTACCATAATAGTACATAAAAAAGGTGAGTGTTTTTACACCATAAACGCCCTTAACAAATTAATTGAGAGTATGAGTGGTACAGATAGTGGTAATTTAAATTATCATGATGTAAAAATAGATTGGGATGAACATCAAAATAAAATGATGATTATTAAAAATGATGAATTGAAAATATTAACCATAAATAGAGATTTTTCTTAATTTCTTAATATTTATAAATAAAAGTACTATGGAAACAAATAAAGACAACAAAGAAAAAGAAACTTTAAAAAATAAATTAAACGACTTTTTAAGTAACCAAAACGAAACTGAAGAGTGCGTTGGTGAAGAATGTTTGATTAACGATGGAAAAGAGATTGTGGAGAGAGTTGAAAAAGTATATAAAACTAATGACGGAAGACAATTATTAATGTAAGATGAATAAGAAAAAATTAATGTCCGAAGATTTAAAAAGATACCAACAATTGTTGGAGTATACTTTCTACGTACCTGAAAAAAAAGAAGGTGAAGTAGATGATTTACTATTAGATGATATGTTGACTGAACAAGACCCAATTGGTGATGATCCGTTTGCCGCTGCAGCTGAAGAAGCACCCGAAGGTGAAACTGAAGAAGTGGATGTAGATTTAGACGCTGAAGAAACTACTGAAGAAATGCCAGAAGAAGGTGGTGAAACTGACCCATTTGGCACTGATACTGAAGTAGAGGACGAATTTGCAACGGAAGAAACTGTAGAGGTAGACGTTACTGATATCGTAGATAAAACTGAAGAAACAAAAGCATCTGTAGATGATATGGGTAGTAAAATGGATGATTTACTATCTAAATTGACTGATTTAGAATCACAAGTTACAGATATGGATGGAGTTATTAATAAAATTGATGACTTAGAAAAAGAAATTGAAAAAAGAAATCCCACACCTGTAGAAAGATTAGAAATGAGATCGATGGATTCATTTCCTTATAGTGTTAAATTAACAGACTATTGGAAAGATAAAGAAGGGTACGATACTAGTGAACCTGAAGACGAATATACGTTAACTCAAAGTGATATTGAAAACTTTGACGAAAAAGAAATAAGATCATCTTTTGAAGGTGATACCGAAGAAGAAGAAATGGATTAATATGAAAACAAGATTAGACGAAACAAATAAAATGAGAAAGTTAATGGGTTTAAACTTATTAACTGAGTCAGAAAATGAAAAAAATTGTTTGTCTGAACATATGAAATATTTTTTAAAAAAATACGGTTACGTACCAACAGAAAGATATAAGTCTGGTACAGAACAAGATACTCCAGGTTCATCACCGACTAAAGCACAAGATTCATCGTTAACTTTTTCTCCACAAGATTCTATTTGTTATGTACAAAAAAAACCTTGTAAAGTTACAAAACAACTGGTTACAAATGCAGATGGTACTCCTGTTGAATTATTCTCTAAAATACACTTAGAATTTTTTGATTTTTCTCCTGAATGTAGTGAAGAATATGATGCCGTTAGAACAGTAGACGTTGCAATAATTACAGAATTTATAGACAAAGATGGCAACCCTTATGGTGCTTCGACAAATGAAGAATCAACAAGACTTATAGATGATGAGAGGGGACCTTGGTATATTCAAGAAGCATTCAAAAACCCCAATTATAAGTTAAATGGAGTAAATCCATATTGTATGTGATATAAAATTATAAACTAAAGAAAGTGAGTTAGATATTAGTGATACTTTAACGTAACTTTAAAAAAATATAAATCAAAATAAAAAAAACCTCACAAAAGTGGGGTTTTTCTTTTTCTACCTATTGACTTTTTGATAAAGTATCATTATAATTGTATATTAATAAATTAAAAAAAAATACAATGAGTAACAGTTTAGATGCAATTTTGGCTCAGTACGAAAAGAATACTGAACCAACAAAAAGTGGGAAGAAGATTTCCTCAGAAGACAGACTAAAAAAGTACTTTACAGAAAAATTACCGAAAGGTGTAAAGTCACAAACTAAAACTTTCAGAATATTACCATCGAAAGATGGTGGTTCACCATTTACTGAAGTTTTTTATCACGAAAAAGAAGTTAATGGTAAATATGAAAAAATTTACTGTAACCACTTAAATGATGGTGAACATTGTCCACTATGTGAGGCGAAAGATGCACTATATGAAGATGGTTCTGAAAAAGCTAAACAATTAGCAAAAGAATTTATCGCAAGAAAATTTTACGTAGTAAAGGGAATTGATAGAGATAATGTAGATCATGGTGTTAAATTTTGGAGATTTAAACACTATAGAAATGGAAATGGTGTTATGGATAAGTTAATACCTGTTTTTAAATTAAAAGGTGATATTAGTGACCCTAGAGAAGGTAGAGATATAGTT
>WLWG01001247.1_pt1 | contig 23607 bp, 24 predicted proteins | sample 6712871 | NCBI WGS metagenome assembly WLWG01 (sample SAMN12718693, study PRJNA515312) | sponge metagenome | isolation source: marine sponge | host: Mycale hentscheli | place: New Zealand: South Island, Marlborough, Capsize Point | collected 2003-05-01
GCCTTCCGGCATTGGCGACATCAACGCGAAAGTAATTAGAGGGGCAGTTATGATCTTTTGGATTGTAATCAATGCATTAGCCATGACGATCTCAGAGGAATGATTTGCTTGCTCGACCCACACAGCATCCCCCAATTCAACAGCAGAGACAGTGACCGGTATTAAGCGGTGCTGTGATGTTGAACACAACTCTAAAAAGCAATAAAAAAGCCCCACTTTCAGCGGGGCTGGCAAAATTTATCCGGGGGATGGATCAGCCACATTCATCAAAGACCGCCTTGCTTTCCCTCTCTTTGGTGTTGTATTGCTTTCAGCTCATCATGTGAGCATCAGGCTCCCCGGCAATTGGATCAGAAGACGTCCTGAACGGTGAAGAGGGTGTCAACAACGTTGTCAGAGTTGGAAGTGTCATTGTCACCCCAGTTGGTAGCGGGAGCTTTGAGGCTGATCTCGCCAATATTCATCTCGATAGCACCCATGAAATTGTTGTAGGTGTCATCACCCCAGTTAGTAGCGGGATCTTTTGCGTTACGCAGATCAGCCTCCATCTGAATCAAATCAGCGTCAGACAAGTAGCCACTACCAAGGTCATCTCCGTTGGGGTTGGTGATGGGATCTTTGACGTTATTAAGGCCATTAGAGAGCTGATCTTGCAGCTTCCAGGTCATGAAACCGCCTGCATCGCCACCGTTGTTGTCGTCAACACCTGGTCGTCCAGAGTCGTCTGCGGGAGCTGGATTGTCTTCACCAGTGCACTTGGGGGGCAGTGGCTTGGTTGGCCTGCCATTTGCTTCCTCGAGTTGATTCTTAGCATCTTTGGCAAGGCATTCCATTTGATCCTTGGCATGTGTGTTGCAAGCCTCTGGATTCTCTTTGCATTTTCTCCCAAGAGAGTTATATCGCCCTGCTGCATATGCATTGGCTGAGACAGCATCTTCAAGGGAGCGACCACCATATTTGTCATCATTACCAGCCATTCCTTTGCCGAATTCACCGGCAGTGCGGGCACCATCTTCGCCGAATTGTGATTCGTTTTGCTTGCCTGCACCGCCAAGAATGGAGTCATGGCCAGCAAGTTGATCACTGAAGGAGTTTTCAAGAATGGAGTGACCGCTAGTCAGTCCTGATTCTTTGAGGATGGAGTGACCGTGATCAGCGAAGTTAACTTCAGCGAGGTGCTTCTCAACGCTGTTGTTGGTGAGGATGTCAGATCCGTCGATCAGATCAGCCAAACGCTCGGTGGAAGTGGTGTTTTTGGCAGCGGGAGCCTTTTGGGTGGTGTTGACTTTGCGGAGTGTGTGGCGGAAGTACTTGAAGGACATTGGTTTGAGGGGGTGATGAGTGTGGTGGGATCTCTCCCTCCGATGTACACACCATCTCCGGAATCACCTGCTGACTCGATGACCTGGCTCAAAGGTTGCTGTGATCTTGGTCACAGCACCGAGAAAGCATTGCAGCGCAGTGGGTCTAGCTCAAAACATCTTCAAAAGAGCTAGAGGCTTACTCCGATCTGCCAAGCCAAAAGCCATCAAAGGAATCGATTGTGGTTGCTGATCTGTTCGGAGCTATGGAGTGGATTATTGACCAATCGCAGCTGTTCACGAGTTTGAGCATTGGTCTGATGCCATGCGTTTAAAAATGGCTATCAATGCCACCACGATGGATTCCCACGTCTTCTGGTTTCTCTCCAACACCAAGAAGGGCTTGGACTACAAGCTGTGCCAGCACCTCCAGGCGAGGCACAATCACCAAACGCTCCCACCTCTGTTCGCACAGCACCCAATAAAGCCCAAAGTCTCTTAATCGCAGCCTGGCACTGCTATCAATTAGATATTTGGCACTGAAATGGCAGGTAAAGGCGCGGAGCGCTCCACATCACGACAACCGTTGCTGACGATGTAGGGACCCAAAAAGTCAATCACTGCATTGCTTGACAGCAGGAAAACTGGATGAGGCAATCACGATCAAAGCGTGTCTTGTCAGAAGGCAGAACACCAACAGGACCGATGCACCAGTCGAGATCCCATGTCTCTCGAGCATTCCTCCGTCACGCCAAACCCACTGGAAGCACTGAGCGAGCTCCTCAAAGCCAAGCCAGGCGACGATGTGATTGTTCAGTCAAAACAACAGTTGCCTTGGCATCAGACGTGAACAGAGGGATGGTGCCAAGTATTTTCTGTGAAGAAGGAGCAAGGGATCCCAGGGTCAACACAATGTTTCAATCTCACACATAGACAACAAAAAAATCCTCTAAGCCTGCATGAACTCTAGGGGCATTTGAATAAACTGATTGAATAGCACCCCTCTAAGCAACCAGATGTCTGAAGCCAAAAAAATCAGCCCTGGCCTGAGCTTGAATGCACCAGATGTCTCATCTCATCAAAAAATATTTATTCTTGGCTTTAACCGTTGCGGAACACAGAGCTTCTCCGCTGCCTTAGAAAAAATTGGCATCGGCTGCGCCCATTGGGATCAAAATCGCCTAGCACTCGCCATTGCCAATGACATTAATCAAGGGAGAAAAATCGATCTCGATGCCCACTACCCACAATGCAATGCCTTCATGGACATCATCAATGTTCCGGGGCATGGACAGATCAACAAAAGGCCATGGATTGAAGGCAACCAATTTGCCCGTGAACTGGTCAAAAGTTATCCAGATGCCTATTTCATCCTTAATACCAGGCCAGTGAACGATTGGATCAACTCGAGACTAAAGCACGTCAACGGAGACTTTATCGAGCAATATCGACAAGACAAACTGCGACATGCGAACCAAAAGTTATCAAAGGAGGAAATCATCCTCGACTGGCGCTATCAATGGCATAAACATCATGCAGAAATCCTTGAACTCTTTTCCTACAACCCAAGCTTGAAGTCTCTGATATTCGACATCACAACATCAACATACTCAAGCCTGAAAACTTTTCTTTCGCCAGATTATTCACTATTTGGCGACACCATGCCCTGGGTGGGGCAAACAGCGAGCGCAACCCAAGCTCCTGATCAGAAGGGTTTCAAACATACAGTCAAAAATGTTGCCAAAAAAATATTCAAATTCAAGGCTTAGGTGCAATCCATAACGAAACCAAAGTCGTAGAATCCCCATCCACTCAAGACTGGCGGGCCGCATCTGGGAGGCGACAAATCACAGCACTTTTCCATATGTATGACCTGTGCAACAGAGTCAGCCCTTTGGGCATTGCATTGATCAATCAACGCAGTGGCCCCAAACTGCTTCGGAAGCACCATCGATTCAATTCCTATCATTAGATTCACAAATAATTGATTGCAAACTCCGTCTTACTTGGTCTATTGTTTATTGAATTACAAATAGCAGATGTCGATGATCTTCAAATCCAGCTCTATTCTTTTGGGTACACTTCTAACTCTTGCTGGGCATTTAGGACATGCAGCTTTTGCCAACACAAAGACGGCTGGAAGCTTCGGGAGCCCTAACACAAATGCAGTTTATAGTTATGTGCAAATCAAAGGCCTTGAGTATGCATTCGCGGTCATTTCCAATAACAGCAGTGTTGACCAACGGCTAAATCTTGCCAGTCCATCAGTATTTTGGGTTGACTGTAGTGGTGGAATGTCTTCTTGGACAGGACTAGGAGATTTCAAGGATGGTAAATGGTCAAAGGCCCAAATCGAAAAGTACTCCAAACGCCTCTCCAATGATTTTTGCGGTTATTTAAAATTCAAGGGTTTTATTTCACCTTGATTCAACTTCCACCCCGCTTCAATCGGGTTTTTATTGCCTGCTCATATGCAACAAAGCTGAAACTTCTTACTGCAGCGGGTATCTGAAGTAAGAGCGAGGCCTTCTTAGCCCATCTAATAAATGTCCCATGCTGCGTCGCCTTTCACTTGGGCTATTGACTTTTACCATCTCTCTTGTTTCTCATCCTGCTATTGCACAACAAGATGAAAGCGCCGATGACCTTGGGGTGACGAGCCTCAGCCTTTAGGGCTTCCTCTGCTCCAACCTTTGTTTTCAAGGAGCATTGCAAGGTACAGCCATGCCTTATTCAAAAGACATCGACAGTTGAATTCTTCATTGCGGTGTTAAAATAATAAAAAATAATCTTGAAAGATGATTTTAGTCCAATCTGCTTTTGCTGCGGCTTTACTCCTATCGGCTTTGCCAAATCGTGCACTATCGCAAACAAGTGAAAGCGATTTGGGCATTATTGGGTATGAGAGTTCAAAATCTGGCAAATGCTTTTTCAATGAGAAGGGGCCGATTGATTGCAAAGTTGAGAATGAATATGCATACACATACCCGCAATATCCGTCCATTGGAATTCAGCAAAGAGTCCATACGCATTCCACCATTCGTTGGTCTGATGGTCCAGTCACAACGCTGAAGTATCGACCCGGAGGACTATGGACGGATCTAATGGGAGGGATATGGACTCAAAGTGGTGAAGGATATAGCAAAGCCGGATTGGAGATGATATATACCAATGAAGAAAATAAAAATGTAATCAAAACATATACCAGATATTAAATACGGGCAAGTGGCACGATTGGGGCACGAAAATGCTGCACAAATCAGCGAGCTTCGACACCCACTGAATGCATCCTGACATCGGCCGGCTCCTCCAATTCTCCAGTCAGGGCCTCCACTTCAACCTGCGCAAGCTCCTCCAGCCGAGGCACGATCACCGAACGCTCCCAACGCTGTTCACACAGCACCCAATAGAGACCGAAATGGCGCGCCTCACTCAACAACAAGCTTCCATAAAGGTCTTTTAAATCTTGCTCCGGGCTGTGCTCCGCCAACAGCGCCATCCGTTCATGACTACGGGCTTCGATCAAACCGGCCACCAAAAACGAATCCAGCATTCGCAGCGGCTCCCCTTTACGGATGTGCTTGGCAAGAAAGCCGCCATACCCCGGGGATGGCAAAGGCTCGAGATAGCGCCCTCGTGCCCGCAGCAACGCAAGCACCTGCTCGAAATGCTCAAGCTCCTCGCGCGCCAACGGACTCAATGCTTCCCCCAGGCCTGGTTCGCACAGATAGCGAAACATCAGCTGAACAGCAGACCCCGCCGCTTTGCGCTCACAGTGCGCATGATCAATTAAGACCTCCATCGGTCTGGCGATCGCTTGCTGCAGCCAAGAAGCGCTCGTGGGTGCCGCCAACCAACGAATGCTGGCCACAGACGTCGGGGGCATCAGCTCTCCCCTCCGCTTGCAGAGTTCCGCAGGTGGCTGACCAACCCATCCAGGGCCAAGTCGTAGCTCACAGGGCCAAAACCACAAATCACGCCGACGGCACGGTCGGCCAGAAACGAGCGATGCCGAAACGGTTCACGGGCATGGGTATTGCTCAAGTGCAGCTCCACGTAGGGAATCGCTGTCCCCAGAAGGGCATCACGGATCGCAATCGAGGTGTGGGTGTAGGCCCCTGCGTTGATCAGGATTCCATCCACCTTTCCCATCGCCTGATGGATGCGGTCCACCAGGGCACCTTCGAAATTGCTCTGGAAACACTCCAGCGTTAGGCCATCAGCGCAGGCTCGCTCGCTCAGTGATGTCTCGATCTGATCAAGGGTCTGGCGGCCGTAGAGGCCTGGTTCCCGCTGGCCCAGCAGATTGAGGTTGGGGCCGTTGAGCAGCAACAGGTGCATGGCCCGACTCGTAAACATGGGTTGATCGTATCGACAGCCTTGCTGGTAACCTCTCTGGGTGTGGTTCGGGTCGGTGCCCGAGTGGTTAATGGGGGTGGACTGTAAATCCACTGGCTCTGCCTACGTTGGTTCAAATCCAACCCGGCCCATCCACCACACGCCCTTGTAGCTCAGCGGTAGAGCACTCCCTTGGTAAGGGAGAGGTCTCGAGTTCAAGTCTCGACAAGGGCTTCACTCTCACACCAGGGCTGGTTGCTGAGCCTGTCCAACAGCGCTGGATCAGATCATGGTGTTGCTGATCTTTAAACCGAATCAGCACTTTCTCAGCATCGCTCAAGACTCCTGTTCAGCACACATTCGTTCCCTGATCAGATTATGTCGATCCGCCTATAACCCTTCAAATGGGCGTTGGCGCAACCATAACCATGGCCATTCGCCGCAGACTGGTAAACCAAACCAAGCTTTTTATTTGCATTAATTGATACAAAATGGCGCAAAGAGCTGACCGCTTTATCCAAAACTTATCAAATCACTCCCCTGGGCTATGCAAATCATGCATAGCCCTTGCTTTTACCCTAAGAGATGAGAGTTCGTAACTTACAAAGACTGGTAACCAGCTAAGTTCTAAACAAATTGCACGATCTGCATGAACTGCCTCGTGCTGGAAGACCAGCAGATATTTCTTGACCTCCTCGGCTCCATGGTGGGGAGCTTCATTGAGATAACGGCTATCTTCAAAGCAAACAGCATCGAAGCTGCAAGAGAGATTTCGAAGCAACACAAAATTGACATTGCAATTCTTGACCTCTATCTACCGGACGGCCACGGCAACGACTTAGCACGCCATCTACTCTCACAAAATCCTTACATCAAATTAATCATCCTTTCTGGGTCAGCACAAGAATTCATTTGTCCCAACAACCTCAAAGAAGCCATTTATGGAATCATCGACAAAACCGATGCATTCGATGCTTTACGACATTGCATCAATGTGATTGTGAAGCCCGCTCATCATGAGCTAACCCAACGACAGCAAGTCATCTACGGTCTTATCGGAGAGGGGAAAACCACAAAGGAAATTGCAAAAGAGCTGGGAAGTGCTCATTCAACAATAGAGACGCATCGCAAAGCTATTGCCCAGAAGCTGAATGTTAGCGGAGCTGAACTCATTAGAAGAGCCGCTTTAACTCGCACAATTCAAAGCATCAAATAATGAAAAAACAAGCCAGATCATTAGCTGTCAGGCTAACCAGAACAACAGGTCTTCAGCTGATTCTTGTAGCAGGATCTCTGAGCATTTTAGGGTTTAGCGTCGGGCAAAATAATGTCATCGAGCAGAAAGAATCCCATCGCACACATCTCCCAGTCATACGAGTATCAGAAAGATTAAGCAGCAAGATTAGTTTTCTAACGATTATCAATCAACTTAACGAGGAAGCGATCGCTGCCGACCCTGAGTTACTCAAGGATTTCGACAAGCTCAGCCTGCGTTTCTGGAGACAACTTCGCTCATTTCCTGTTGATTACATCAACTATGGATCAGAAGATGGTTCCTTTATAGGTATCGAAAAGAGCGCGGAGGGGAGTTTTTTCCACAACGAAGACAGTGCACGATTAGGGCGGGGAAAAATGTTTGTTTTCAGTATGAATCCAATCGGACAGAGACTTCGGCAAGAAGATGTCATCCCTGGTATGAGCACAACCCACCAAGAGGCTTGGTACGTCGATACGGTAAAAGCTGGCAAGCCAACATGGAGCAAAATTTATCCCTGGGAAGACCAACCAGACACCTTTTCAATTTCCTACAACGCACCCATTTTCAATCAGGAAGAAAAGCTAATTGGAGTTGTTGGCGTTGATATGCTCATCAACAAACTAAGCAACTGGCTTCAAGAAGCGTGGAAAGACCAGTCAGGCCTAGCATTGATTGTTGAGAAGAATGGGGATATCGTTGCCAGCTCAGAGCCTAAGATCGTGCTGGTTCGTTCTGGCAAGATCATCCGCAGGGCTAACGCCCAAGAGCTAGAAAATCCAATCGCAAAATCTCTTTCAAGTCAATTTTTTTCGCAGAAAAACGGAAAACCACTTATCGATGCGAACAACTTAAATCAAGAACTTGTTAAGATTCCAGACCAAACCGCACAACACTTTGTTTTGAGAGCGACCCCTTGGGGGCAGGAGTTTGGCCTCGATTGGTTTTTAATCACAGGGACATCAGTCGATCAAGAAGTGAGCACAGCAGAACGCAATTTAATACTGATGATTTTTATCAGTATTGCAGCCCTCCTTACAGCCTTAGCGATCAACCGCCGCTTGATTAATGCCCTGCTCACCCCCCTAGGGGCCTTAACTTCAGCGAGTCAAAGCACAGAGCATCAAATTACAGATTCAACAGAACAGCCCGAGCTCCTCAGCTTTAATTGCGAGCTTCAAAAATCAGGGACCAAAGAATTTAGCGATCTCCATCAAGCCATTACGGCCATGGTGACAGCATTTAATAAACTCACTCAAGACCTAAAACAAAAAGAGAAACAAATTATCGGGCTTTTTCGAGACAAGCAAGAAAAAGACGAGCGAGCCCTTTCCGTGATGAGCAAGAAATTAAAAACAAGCCTTGAGGCAGGATCCATTGCCCACGAAATCAATCAACCCCTAAGCATCTTAAAGCTCACATCTCAGTCACTCATTAACTCACTTGATAACAACAAGAGTCCCGATTTATCCGACCTAACACATCAGCTTTCCACCATCAATTCGCAATCCGAAAGAATTGTTTTAATCACCAATAAAGTACGAGCACTTCTTCGCAATGCCCAAACAGAATCCTCTGAGATTGATTTAAAACAAGTCATTCAAAGCAGTTTACTCTACATCAACTCAAACAATCCAGACAGTCATACTTGGATTAATAGCCAACAAATTGATTCGATTGCAGACTCAAGCACACTGATTAATGGAGACGCTGTGCAATTACAAATTGCCCTCATTAATATTTTAAAAAACTCCATCGAGTCCTTGCAGCAGTCTAACAACCCAGACCCATTAATTCTTGTCAGACTGAAGGATATACGAGAATATTGGAGCATAGAAATTGAAGACAATGGTGAAGGTCTTTTGCCAGAAATCATTGAGGAGTCACTGATGAAAAGCAGCAAACCCGATGGCACAGGCTTAGGTTTATTCATTGCGCGCTCGGCAATAGAAAGTCATAACGGGCACCTATCTCTTCTTAAGGGGGCAAGCGGAGGGCTTCTTGCCCAACTCAACCTGCCTAAAAATCACTAAATGATCCTTCTACCCAGTACTGGGGATTGCAAAAAAAGCGTGATTGGAAGATTATTTATTTACTTTTAAATCATCAAGTGGTTAGCTTAGACCTGCTCTCCAGTCTTGATGGATTGCTATGGCTTCAATCGGGCGCAAAAGTAGGCGCACTTTTTAAACAGCACCAAACAACAGTGAGCCGCAATCAAAAGAAATGTGCCCAGGTCTTTGGAATTACACTTAGCAAATCCAAGAGCAAGTGGAAGACTCAAGGGGATTTGACTCTGCTTGAGCTTGAGCGCGAAGTGCATCAAGTTGCTCGCCTACAAGGCAAATCACGCCTGAGGATTGAGGTCAATGGATGGATTGATCATCCTCTTTTTAATCCACCTCCGCCAGGTTGGATTGCCGGTTCGGCAAATAATCTCAACGATCCTCATAGCTTGCAATGCTTGAAACAGCATATTATTGACGCTTGTTTATGCCCTCTCACTGACCTCCCAGCTGAATCGGATGATTACGTCATCATTCCACTGAACATCACCATAGAGGTGGGTTTTATGGTGCTAAAGCAACATGCAAATCACGAACGCATCTTAGATCTGATCAACAGGCTCAAACAGGCACAAAAGAGAGCATGACGAAGGAATCAGAGCATCTCCTGTTTCCTAATTGATATCTCCCTGCTTAAAGGTTGAATAGATCAGTGAGCAAGGGCTCCACCCCTATCCATCAATACACCATGCGCATCCCTCTCACATACACGGCATTGAGATCATCGAACAAAGACGCCAACCAAGCCAGTCCAGCTGGGCCTTAGCAAAGGAAAAGCAAGAATCAAAACCAACCCAAAGCGTTGGTTCCTTTGTAACTCCATAAACATAATTCGTTGCGGCAAGGGCAAACACTCGGCTAATACCTGGTCCCAAAAGTGCATAGCTTGCATGCATTGATCCCAACAACCTCAAGATCGAGCATAATGAAGTCTATCTAAACCAGAAAAACAACAGGCTATTTAGGTGGAATCTTGATTCAAAGTCAGCGTCATGGTTAGTTTAGATTTGCTTTCTAGCTTTGATGGAATGATATGGCTTCAGTCTGGGAAAAAAGTAGGTGAAATTTTTGAGCAACATCAAACGACAATCAGCAGAAACCAGAAAAAATGTGCTCAGGTCTTTGGGATAAAACTCCAAAAAATAGGCAATAATTGGCAACCCCAGGAAGATTCGCTCTTGCTTCAACTCGAGCGAATGGTCCATCAAACGGCTCGTTTACAAGGAAAATCAAGTTTAAGACTTGATGCCAATCGGTGGCTTGATCACTCCCTGCTAAATCCACCACCCTCAGGATGGATTGTATCTTCAGCTAAAAACTTTAGCGATTCCCATAGTCTTGAATGCCTGGAACAACGCATCGTGGATGCATCGCTATGCCCTCTCAAGGCCCTGCCATTAGAGGCTAACCATTTAATCGAAATCGAACTCAGTTCAAAACAAGATATAGGTGTTGTCGTGCTTCAAGAGTATGCCAATCATCAATGCATTTTGAATTTGATAAGTATGCTCGAGAAAACTTTAGCAGCAGAACGAATCAAATAATAACGTTTATTTTGGAACCCTAAATAGCACCGCTGATTGAGGCGACAGTGAATGGTGAGCCCTCTGGTAGCGACCAATCACCGCACCATCCGTCTCCCAACCATCTCGTGCGACGTCGTGAGGATCGAGTCGCAAAGCCTTCCTCCGAGAGCGGTTCACCACCACCACCACCCCAGGTGCACGTCCGATGAGGCCATCACGGGCATGAGCCTGCCACGACAGGCCGCGCTCCCGCACCGCCTCCAGCTGTTGACGGACCTTGGTCAACGCCATGATCCTCTTGCGCAAATCATGGGGCCAGGGCTCTTCCCATGGCATCGCTTCGCGACAGGCCGGTTCGGCTCCGCCCTCAAGGCCCACTTCCGTTCCGTAGTACAAGCAAGGAGCCCCAGGCTGAAGCATCAAGATCAGCAATGCCAAAGACAAAGCAGCCACATCTCCTTTCAGGCTGTGCAACGCCCGCGGCACATCATGACTATCTAAAAGATTGAGCTGGCAGCGATTCACCTCCGGCGCATACCAAGCCTGCGTCTCAGACCAGATTTCAAGCAATGCCTCCGTCTCCAGGGGGCGCAAGGGGTACATCGGGTTGCGATAGCGACGACGCAAGCGAGAGCCCGCCACCCAACAGAGGCTGCTCCAACCCAAGCGGTAATTCATCACCCCATCGAAATGCTCTCCTTGCAACCAAGGCCGGGCATCGCCCCAAATCTCACCCACGATCCAAGCCTCGGGATTCACCGCCTTCACCATGCGGCGAAAATCCATCCAAAAGGCTGCTGGCACCTCATCAGGCACGTCCAAACGCCAGCCGTCGATGCCTCTCTCCAACCAGTGTTTGCCTACCGCCAACAGGTGCTCCTTCACGGGCGGATGGTCGTGGTTGAACTTCGGCAATGCCGGATCATTCCACCAACAGGCATAGCCACAGGCCTGGCCCTTGCGCGGATAGGGACGAAGCGGCCACTGATGCACATGGAACCAATCGCGATAGGGGGAGCGATCACCGTTTTCGAGCAGGTGATGAAACGCCCAAAAGCCGCGCCCGCAATGGTTAAACACTCCATCGAGAATCAGGCGCATGCCCCGTTGATGCACCGCCGCAATCAGAGCGTCAAGGGCCTCATTCCCGCCCAGGAGTGGGTCCACCTCGAAGTAGTCGTAGGCGTGATAACGATGGTTGGCCGCCGAACGAAACACCGGCGTGAGGTAGAGACAGGTCACTCCCAAGCCCTGGAGGTGATCGAGAGCATCGATCACCCCATAGAGATCTCCCCCCTGAAATCCCTGCTCTGAAGGATCTGCCCCCCAGGGCTGCAAAGACAAACCCTGTTGCGCTTCCACCCGTCCACTGCGGCGGAAACGATCAGGAAACACCTGATACACAACCGCCTCAGCCACCCAAGAGGGGAACCGGCCAATGCGTTGTGACTCCGCCATTCCTTTGCAGGCCTCTGGCCCCATCGCTAGCAAGTAGGAAACGAGATGGCTATGGCAGCACCGCCCCTCCTGCTCGCACTAGATCAAGGCACCAGCAGCTCCCGCGCTGCCCTCTTCGATCCGGATGGCAACCCAGTCGCCAGCGCTTCCGCTCCTCTGGACATTCACTATCCCGCTGATGGCTGGGTGGAACAAAGTCCCACGGCGATCTGGGAGAGCCAGCGCCTGGCGATGAGCCGCCTTGAGCAAGCGATCACTCCGGAGCAACGGAAGGCCGTGATCAGCTGCGGAATCACCAATCAGCGTGAAACCACCACGCTCTGGAAACGAAGCGATGGCAGTCCTTGCGGCCCCGCCCTGGTCTGGCAGGACGGCCGCACCGCCGATCTCTGTGAGCAATGGAAGGCAAGCGGCCTTGAAACGAGTTGGAGAGCCCGAACGGGCCTCATGCTCGACCCCTATTTCAGCGCGAGCAAAATCCGCTGGCTTCTCGACCATGAGCCCGCCGCAAGCAGTGCCGCGGCCCAAGGTGATCTCTGCTTTGGAACCGTGGAGAGCTGGCTTCTATGGCAACTCAGTGGCGGCACAATCCATGCCACCGACATGAGCAATGCCAGCCGCACCCTGCTCATGGATCTGGAACGGCGGCAATGGCTCGATGACGCCTGCGCTGAAATTGGCTTACCCAAACAGGCTCTCCCGGAACTCAGGCCATGCCGAGGAGATTTCGGGGTCATCCAAGCAGGATTGCCCTTTGCTGGCGTGCCGATTCAAGCCCTGCTTGGTGACCAGCAAGCAGCCACCCTGGGGCAACTCTGCCTGCTACCAGGGGAAGGCAAATGCACCTACGGCACGGGCGCTTTTCTTGTCGTAAACACGGGCACCACCATCCGACATTCCGACGCCGGTCTGCTCAGCACCCTGGGCTGGACCGATGAGCACGGCACCCCCACCTATTGCTTAGAAGGAAGCCTGTTCAATGCGGGCACGGTGGTGCAATGGCTGCGCGACGGCCTCGGCATCATTCGCAGTGCCGAAGAGGTCAATCCCCTAGCGCAAGAGGTGGAGAATGCCGCCGGGGTCATGCTTGTGCCCGCCTTCACCGGATGGGGCACACCACACTGGGATCCAAGTGCCCGTGGTCTGTTGATCGGGCTCACCCGCGACACCCGACGAGGTCATATCGCCCGAGCCGCCCTGGAAGGAATCGCCCTCTCCGTTGCCAGTCTTGTGGAATTGGCAGAGCAAGCCATGGACCAAAGCCTCGGGGAGCTGGCCGTTGATGGGGGAGCAGCTGCTTCCGATCCTCTCCTGCAAGCCCAAGCCGACAGCACCGGTTTGCGCGTGCGCCGCCCAAAGCATCTCGAAAGCACAGCGCGCGGTGTGGCCCTTCTGGCCGGCTTACAAGCCGGCGTGATTGCAGATCTCAAAGACTTGGTGGCAAATCGCACCCAAAACTCCAGCGTGTTTGAGCCCCAACAAACCCTGGAGCAGCGCCAACGCTGGCGCCAGCGTTGGAACGATGCTGTGACTAGGAGCCTGCACTGGAATGGCTGATCAACGTTTTGACCTCGTCGTCATCGGCGGCGGGGCCAGTGGATGCAGCGTGGCCTACGAAGCGGTCCGCCGCGGCCTGCGGGTTGCGCTGCTCGAGGGCCATGACCTCGGTAGTGGCACCAGCTGCCGCAGCACCAAGCTCCTGCATGGAGGGGTTCGATATCTCGAACTTGCTTTCAAAACAGCCGACCTCGCCCAATTGCGCTTGGTTCGAGAAGCCTTGCTCGAGCGAGGCCACTGGCTGGACCAGGCCCCGTTTTTAGCGCGACGCCTTGAACTGGCCCTCCCCAGCGACTCCCTCTTCGGTCAGGCCTACTACCGCCTTGGCCTTGGCCTCTATGACGCCCTATCCGGTCGAGCGGGGATCGGCAGCAGTCGCTTGCTGTCTTCCACGCAACTCAAACAGGCCTTACCTCTGCTGCGTCCCGATGTTCAACGGGGGGTGGCCTACAGCGACGGGCAATTTGATGATGCTCGCCTGAATCTGCTTCTCGCTTTAACAGCTGAGCGGGCCGGTGCTGTTCTACGGACCCGCACCAGGGTTCGAGAACTAGAGCGCAACAGCCAAGGGCAGATCTGTGCTGCCATCAGCGAAAACCACAGAGGAGAGCAAGAGCGCTGGGAAGCCAAGGCGGTGGTGAATGCCACAGGCATCCATGCCGATGCCATCCGGCGGATGGCAGATCCCAACTGCTCCATGCGCATGCTCACCAGCAGGGGAGTGCATCTGGTCTTACGCGCTGACCTCTGTCCTGAGGGGCTTGGCTTGCTGTTGCCATCCACCGATGACGGACGCGTTTTGTTCATGTTGCCGTTCTTTGGACGCACCCTGGTCGGCACCACAGACACCCCCTGCACCCAAGCAAACGCAGCCGCTCCATCCGCAGACGAGCAAAACTATTTGCTCGATTACGTGAAGCGCTGGTTCCCCGACCTCGGCGATCCCGTTGTGGGGAGCTGTTGGGCTGGCGGACGACCGCTGCTCAAGCCCGCCGGTGCTGAAGTGAATAGCAGCAGGGTCGTGCGCGAGCACGAGGTTGAAACGCTGAACAGTGGCCTGATCAGCGTGATGGGGGGGAAATGGACCACCTGCAGACCCATGGCGCTCGACACCCTCAAGGCGGTGGAAGAGCAATTCGGGAGCCCCCTTCCCGACCCCTCTGCATTACCGCTGATCGGCGCAGATCAAGACCCCAAGCGCACTCCCTCTCTGCTGCAAGAGCAAGTCCGCGCCCTTGAACGCTTGCTACCAGAGAGCCCTCTACGCGATCAGCAACGGGCCCACCTGCAATCCAGTTTCGGATTGGAAGCGGCTGCACTCGTGGCCAGTTGGAGTGAAAGCGAGCGTCAGCCTTTGAGCGATGTCATCCCCGTATGCCGCGGTGAATTACGCCATGCCATCAGCGCCGAACACGCCTGCACGGCAACGGATGTCCTCGCCCGTCGCTGCCGCTTGGCCATGGTGGACCAGGACGAAGCCGAGCGGCTTCTCCCCCAGGTTCAAGCCCTTCTGGAAGAGGAGGGGATAGACGCCCCCAACACCCCACCGGAGCTGAACTTGTCCTGCTGATCAGCAAAGTCCTCGCTGCTGTTGTCTGTTTCCTCCACCTCACCAATCAACCACCAGCTGAATCCATGCGCAGCGAGGTAGACAAACCAATCCGCATCCGCAGGGGGGAAGTCGCACCCCCACAGCACCTCACGGGTGCGTTCACCAGACCAACGGCTCAGGTCGAGGCGAAAGGATGCCCCAGCGGCTGAGAGATTGGCCGCCACCATCACGGTCATGGTGGCGTTCGTGCGGACATACACAATCACACCAGGATGGGCGCAATCCAACAGCTCAAAGTCGCCATTGCGCAAGGCGGGAAGCAGCTTGCGGCAGGTGAGCATGCGTCGATGCCAATTCAGAAGCGATCCAGGCAACTGCTTCTGAACTTCCACATTCACCACCCGATAGTCGTATCCGGGAGCCGTGATGGGTGGCAACACCAGCAGTGGATCTGGAGCCGTTGAAAATCCACCATTTCGTCCTGGAGTCCAGGCCATCGGAGTGCGATTGGGGTCGCGGTCGCGCAAGCCCGGCCAATCCCCCATCCCAAGCTCATCTCCGTAATAGAGGCATGGAAGTCCTGGAAGGCTGTACAGCAGGGCATGCATCACCCGATTGGACCCCGGATCACCATTGAGCAAAGGCGCAAGACGCCGATTGATTCCCCAGTTCAGCCAATGGCCCTGCCCCTGATGCAATCCGGCTCGGATCGTTTGGATCACATCTTCTGGAACCAGATGGCCATCCCCCAACCAAAGCTCATCGTGATTGCGTAGAGGCAAAGCCCAGCGACAACCACCAACAGCGTTCTGAGCCGCCTGCAAACACTCACGCAAGGCCTCCACCGTTCCACTGGCAATCGAGGCAAACAGGTGGGCCGTTAGGGCGAAGTTAAAGGCTCCATGCAGTTCATCATCCGCGAGGTAAGGAGCAGCCTCCTCCACGGGTTGGATCGCTTCTGCAAGGAGCAAAACATCCTTGCCATGGCGATCCACCCGGGCCCGTAAACGCTTGAGGAATTCGTGCGTTTCAGGCAACCCTTCACAACGGGAACCCTCGGCTTCACAGAGAAAGGGAACCGCATCAAGACGGAAGCCATCCACACCTCGCTCAATCCAAAAATCCACCACATCGAGCATCTCCTCCTGCACGACTGGGCTGTCGTAATTGAGGTCGGGTTGATGACGCAAAAAACGGTGGAGGTAGTACTGCTGCGCCACCTCGTCCCATTCCCAGTTCGAAGACTCGAAATGGCGGAACAGCACGGGTGCATCGGCATAACGCTTGGGGTCATCGCTCCACACATACACGTCCCGTTCAGGACTGCCTTCAGGGGCCCAACGGGCGCGCTGAAACCAAGGGTGGAGCGTGCTGGTGTGATTCAGCACCAGATCCATCACCACCTTGATTCCGTGAGAGTGCGCTGCGATCAAAACCCGATGAAAGGCCGCTAAATCTCCCAGCTCTGGATGGATGGACTTGAAGTCGGTGATGTCGTAACCACCGTCCTGCAGAGGCGATGGATAAATCGGGGTGAGCCAAATGGCTTCCACGCCCAACCAACGGAGATAGGGCAGGCGATTCGCCAAACCCTGCAGGTCGCCGATCCCATCCCCATTGCCATCGGCATAGCTGCGCACAATCAGCTGGTAGATGACGGCACCGTTCCACCACGGCTGCTGCTTTGTCATCACGCCGGAACCATTCCAACTCGTACTAACCCTGATCGGCCGCGACGTCACCCCCTCGGTCGCGATCCATCGATCAGGACTGCGAGCATGGAATCAGATCCCATGGCTTGCGATGGTCAGCTCCTGCCCCCACGAGGCCTTCCAAGCTGCTGATTTAAAGAGTCTCCGCTCCTCTGTCGTCTCTGGGCAGACCCGACCAGAAGCTTGGCGGCGCCTGCAATTAAAACGATTCAGCGACCTGCTGGATCGCCACGAAGCAGAGATTCTTGAGGCCCTTCATGTCGACCTCGCCAAACCAGAGCTCGAGGGGATGTTTGAAATCGTGGCGTTGCTCCAAGAATTAAAAGTTACGCGGAGGCGCCTCAAGGCCTGGATGCGCCCTCGCCGCATCCCCGTGCCGATCGCGCAACAGCCAGGGCGGGCCCAACTCATCCGAGAGCCGTTGGGATGCGTACTTGTAATCGGCCCCTGGAACTACCCGTTCATGCTCACGCTCCAGCCCCTGATCAGTGCCCTTGCTGCGGGGAACACCGTTGTCTTGAAACCCTCGGAGCATGCTCCTGCCACTGCAGCCCTGATCACACGCCTCATCACGGAGGGATTCCCCAGCGATGTGGTGAGGGTGGTGAATGGGGATGGATCCACCGCGGCCGCTCTCGTGGACCTTGGTTTCGACCACATCTTTTTCACAGGCAGTGGAGCGATTGGAGCCAAGGTGCTGGCCGGTGCCGCCCGTCATCTCACTCCCGTCACGCTGGAGCTGGGTGGCAAAAATCCTGCCGTTGTGCTCGACGGTGCAGACCTGGCAGTGACCGCCCGCCGCTTGATTTGGGGCAAAGGGGTGAATGCTGGACAAACCTGCATCGCCCCTGACCACCTCCTGGTTCAGACCAGCATCCGGCAGCGCCTCGTGGAGGCCTTACGAGAGGAGCGCCGCAAGCTCTATGGAGACGATCCAATCGCTTCTGCTGATCTCAGCTCCTTAATCCACGATCGGCATTTTCAACATCTCGAAGGCCTGCTCGCGACTGCACGAGCAGAGGGACGCATCTTGTTTGGGGGGGAATGCGACCGCCAAAGCCGCAAGATCGCACCCACCTTGATTGAGGTTCACAGCGACCAGGATCCCTTGATGGCAGAGGAAATCTTTGGCCCCTTATTGCCCATGTTGACGGTGGATACGTTGGATTCCGCCATTACACGGATTCAACAGCAAGACAAGCCATTGGCGATCTACCTCTTTGGCGGTGATCACAACGACCAACGCGAGGTTCTGCAACGCACCAGTTCAGGTGGGGTCTGCTTTAACGATGTGGTGATGCAAAAAGGGGTTCCTGAATTGCCATTCGGTGGAGTGGGCCCCAGTGGCATGGGCAGCTATCACGCAGAAACCGGCTTTCAAACCTTCTCCCATGAACGCTCAGTGCTGAGCCGGCCCTTTTTTCCCGACATTCGTCTCCGCTACCCCCCGTATTCATTGAATCCTGCGTTATTTCGCCGTTTGGTTGGCTGAACACCACGCAACAACGGTCCCCATCAATCGATACAAATCAATCCGCGCGAGGGACTGGCGAGTTGGGCCAGACACCTTATGTTTCGCCCAGCTCAGAAAGAAGCATGCGAAGCATTGTTGCCGCCGCCCTAACCCTGTCGGCACTGATGCCCCTTCAAGCGGGCGCGGCATCGATCACCGTAAAACCAGGTGACACCATCTCCGGTCTTGCTGACCGCTATGGCGTTTCGGTTAAAAGCTTGATGCGAGAAAATGGAATTCGCAATTCCAACCATGTAGAAGTTGGGCAAACATTGCGGTTGCCAAGTGGTGCCAGGGGTGTTGTTAGCGCTGGCAAAGGACGCCACACCGTTCGCGGGGGAGACACCCTCGGTGGCATTGCGGCTCGATATCGCGTCAGTGAAAGAGATCTGATCGCCATCAACAGCCTTCCAAGCGCTGACCATGTTGAAGTTGGCCAAACGCTGAAGCTGCCGACATCGGCGGTGCTTCCCAAGCCAAAACCCGTGGCGAAAGCCAAGCCGACGCCGATCAAAGCCAACCCCAATGCCACATCCCACACCGTGGCTAGGGGTCAGACCCTCACCCAGATCGCGCGCGCCTATGAGGTTCCCGTGGCGTCGTTGATTGATCTCAACACCATCAATGACCCCAACAAGGTGACGATTGGAACCAAGTTGATGCTGCGGGAGACGCGTCGCCCTGAGACCAGCGAATCGGTCAATACATCTGTCAGCACATCGGTCAGCACACCAGTGCAAACGAGCACCACACCAGCAGCAAAGCCCGTTCTCACCGCCACGGCCAGCCAGCCAGCCAAGTCGGTTCAGGCCAAGTCGGTTCAGACCAAGCCAGTACAGAGCAAGCCAGTTCAAGCCAAACCTGCTGCCACAAAAACGGCTGCAACAAAAAAAGCAGTGAAGGTCAAAGCAGTGGAGGCCAAACCAGCGGCATGGCGCACCTACGGTCCGCTCCAAGTGGACTGGAGCAACTGGCAATCCATGGGCGGGAGCATGGTGGCTCCAACCTTGAACAGCGAGGGCAAGCCCCTTTACGTAGCGGTGAACTGCTCAGCAGGCAAAATCAACGTCACCAGCTCTGATGGCGCATGGAAAAGCTGGATTGCCCCCCAGACCAATTTCGAGAGGGATCTCATGATGGATCGCTGTAAAAAAACCGCTTAAGCCAGGCGGAAGCCACTTAGCAACTGCACTCAAGCCGCGTAATGCAGAGGCCACGGGGCATGCAGAAATTGTCTGCCGCTATCCCTTAAGGACAAGCGTTGGGCGCCGTCATTGCTCTCACGAATGAGCTCCTCTTGCACAAGCCTGCGCGCAAGCCAGCCCCAACGCTCTTCGCTGCCATCAATTTCGCGCAAACGCTCCGTCAAGCTGCGGATGTCTGCTCCCTGACCGGCATCGATCACCTCCAATAATTCTTGGGCGCGATCCGACCAATCCTTCGCCCGCCCATCGGCCAAGCAACGATCACAGCGGCCGCAAGGAGAGGTGAGCTCGCCCACCGAGAGCAACAGGGCTTGCTCGCGGCAAATCTCTCCCTCAGCAACAGCTTCCATCCGCCTCAATTGCTGCTGGGAGAACTCCACCCGCCAAACGTCATCGTCGGACGCCTTGGATTCAGCAGCACGACGCAACGTGGACTGCATGGCCCAGCCCAAGCTGGTTCGATCTCCAGGCGAAAACAACACCAGGCAATGGGCCGGTCTGCCATCGCGTCCAGCCCGACCTGACTCCTGGAGATATCCCTCCGGAGTGGCCGGCAAATCCAAATGCAACACCAGCCCCACATCCGAGCGGTCAACACCCATCCCAAACGCCACGGTGGCCACCAAAACCGGCGCATCAGCCTCTAGGAAATGCCTGAGTGCCTCCTCGCGGCGCTCCACCTCCAGTCCCGCGTGATACGTGATCGCTTGAATCCCTTGGGATTGCAGCCGTTCAGCCCAAAGCTCCACCGAGCGCCGGGTCCTGGCATAGATCAAGGTGGCACCACGTGAGTGCTTGAGAGCCTCCAAAACATCAGGGAGAGGATCGCTCGGACGGCGCCGCATCGTGTAGTGGAGATTGCTGCGTTGCGCCGACGACACCTGGATCAGCGGTTTGCATAAGCCCAGCAGACGGAGAATGTCAGCCCGCACCCTCGGGGCTGCGGTGGCACTCAAGGCAACGAGTGGAACGCCCGGACACAGGGCGCGAAGTTGACCAAGACGCCTGTAGTCGGGCCGAAAATCATGCCCCCAAGCGCTGATGCAATGGGCTTCATCCACGGCCAAAGCCACCAACCGCCCTTCCCGCGCATGGGCAGAGAGCATGTCCCTCGCCGCCTCCCCTTGAAGACGCTCAGGGGCGAGGTAAAGAAGACGCAAGCTGCCAGCCGACAACTGCGTCTGAATCAAACGTCGTTGTTCCGGTTGAATCCCGCGGTGCAGGCAGGCGGCAGCAATGCCCCGCCGCTGGAGTTGCAAAACCTGATCATCCATCAGGGCAACGAGTGGAGAAATCACCACCACCAACCCTTGCCGTATCAAGGCAGGGAGCTGAAAACAGAGTGATTTGCCCCCGCCTGTTGGCAGCACAGCTAAGCAGTCACGGCCGCTGAGCAGGGCTTCGATCACCGGACGCTGTCCGGAACGAAAGGAATCCCAGCCGTAATACCTGTGGAGAGCCTCAAGGAGTGGATCCAACTCGCACCCTCACTCCACAGATAGTGTCCTCACTTTAACGAGCACTAGATCTAGAGGGTGATGGGAGGCTCCAGTTGGTCAGGAGCCTCCTCAACGAGTTGAAGTCTCACCCTCTTGCCACCAGCAAGTTCCCCGAGCGACACCCGCATGGTGGCTCCACTCAAGGTCTGTAGCGCTGTCAAAACATCACGAAGATAAGGAGTGCTGCTTCCGCTTTCCACCCACAGCCGTTCATGCAGTCCGCCTAACCGTCTCCAGGAGGTATGCAGCTTGAGAACGGCGGCTTCCAGCGCCTGAGCCTGCCCGACGGCATCGGCAAGCAAGCCCAGAGCGTCGAGGCGCTGCGCCTCCTGCATTGCTTTCTCTAGGTCCAGATCACCCTGATGAAAGGCACGGACAGCAACGCCTGACTCCGTGGCTTTGGTAATCCATCGGGCCGTGTGGGTGACATCCTTAATCCGATCCAGCTCCGGCTCATCGCGAAGCACCTTGCGGAAGTCTTCCTGCTGAAGCTCGGGAAGCTTGGACAGTTCGCGCACCAATGGCGCGACAACCTTGGAAGGCAGCAAGTTCTCCTGCGCCCGTTGCCGAATTTCGTCGGGCAGCAGGGGACTGGTGGCAGAGGTGAAATCATCCGTCAGTCTGCGGACTTGCTTACGGGTGATCTCCTGCCCCTCGTTGGCCGCTTCCGCAATCATCACTTGCACTTCAGGCGCTGCCAACGCGGTCTCAAGAAAGGCCCGTTTGGAAAACTGGTTCACACTCGATGGCTCCAGCAAACCCTCACCCACCAAACCTTGCTCTGATTCAGCCAGCTGAATCAGTCCATACGCCCGGGTCTTGCTGATTTCCCGTTCACGAAGCCACTGCAAAAAGCCCGCACCGCGTCCTTCCCCTCCACGTTTTTCGCGATCACGCACCGATTTCAGGATGCGACCACGCCAAATTTCCGTCTGAAGATCAAATTTGTCGCACACATCCCAGGCCTGCTCGAGACGAGCCAGGAATTCCATCGTGCTGATGGCATCGCTTTCAGGATCTGGAAGGTCGAGATTGAACGCGGGTGCTTCGGGACTCAGGCTCGTCAAAGGCGTTGTCGGTGGGGTGGTGATGGATGCTGCCATGGCGATGCCGCGATCTGAGCATCAGGGCGAACGACATTCTGTGACGCTCACTCCATCTGGAGACCATGCAGCGATACGCTCAGCTTGCATCAACGTTTCTGCGCAGCGATGGCAATTTCCCGCGGTGACAAGGTGCGCATTAAGCGCCCTGAGTCCTATTGGTACAACGATGTCGGCACGGTGGCCTCCATCGATACTTCAGGCATTCGATACCCGGTGGTCGTTCGCTTTGAAAAGGTGAATTACAACGGGATTTCCGGATCAGAAGGCGGAATCAACACCAATAATTTCGCTCAAGCGGAACTAGAGCCGGCCTGAGGCCGTTGCCCGAACTCCCAGAAGTTGAGACGGTTCGTCGTGGATTAGCGGATCGTCTTGACCAATTTGTCATCAGCGATCTTGAAGTGTGCCGGGACAGGGCGATTGCGAGTCCTGGTGGACCTGAGTGCTTTGAATTAGGACTCGTCAATTGCCGTGTAGGTCAATGGACGAGAAGAGGAAAGTACCTCTACGCAGAACTGCATAGGCCAGCATCAGCCGAAGCAGATGCAGCTGAAGAGAGCGCCGGATATTGGGGGGTGCATTTACGAATGACCGGACAATTTCAGTGGATCGAAGACGACACTCCAGCCTGCAATCACACGCGCGTTCGATTTTGGAATGCCAAAGGTCAGGAGTTGCGCTTCGTTGATCTGAGAAGTTTTGCAGAAATGTGGTGGGTCCCACCTGAAGTTGCTGTGGAGTCAGTGATGACGGGTTTGAAAAAGTTGGGGCCTGAGCCCTTTAGCCAAGACTTCAAAACGCAGTACTTACAAGAGCGATTCAAAGGATCAACGCGCTCGATCAAAGCGGCATTATTGGATCAATCGATAGTGGCTGGCACAGGCAACATCTATGCCGACGAAAGTTTATTTGCTGCGGGCATTCGCCCTCAAACAGCAGCAGGCCAACTCAATCGCAAGCAATTAGACAAGCTCAGGGTGTGCCTAATTGAGATCCTAGAACTGAGCATTGGGGCAGGGGGAACAACCTTTAGTGACTTCAGAGATCTGGAAGGAGTGAATGGCAATTATGGAGGACAAGCTGCGGTGTATCGGCGCACAGGACAACCATGTTTAAAATGTGGGAAAGCCATTGAACGCATCAAGCTCGCAGGACGAAGCACCCACTGGTGCTCGAACTGTCAGGCTTAAAAACGTAAATCCCGAGGAAAACCCCTTAATCAACCTATTAATTGACCTAGACAATAGGGGCAAGAATAGTCAAGTCCGATTCACAAAAATGCCGGGCGAAAGTCCAGCAGACCAACAAGAAACGCCGCAGCCGAATCACAATTCACGCAGAATCAAAAAGGGAGATTCAACCTACACAGCACGATTGCTTATCAAAAAGCTAGATCCGATTCCATGGCAATTGAGATAACCAATCAGGACCAAAGTAACGCGAAATTAGGCACAAAAAAAGCCACCCCTTCAAGGGATGGCTTTCTTCGTTTGAAATGTTTTTACCTGGCATCGAGCTA
>WLWG01001251.1_pt1 | contig 23570 bp, 27 predicted proteins | sample 6712871 | NCBI WGS metagenome assembly WLWG01 (sample SAMN12718693, study PRJNA515312) | sponge metagenome | isolation source: marine sponge | host: Mycale hentscheli | place: New Zealand: South Island, Marlborough, Capsize Point | collected 2003-05-01
CGAGTGGGTATTTCCTTTTCCGTATAACCGATATAACGTCCTTATGCTGTATATTATAACGATCAACATCGATGACCCCCCAACTGCATGTATTATCATCTCGAATGGGAACTGATCCATAGTATTTTTCTCCTTTTAAATGTTCTAACCAATCTTCCCTGGTCATAGGCCTAGGTTCAACCCAATGTTTAAATTCTTGCTTACCATCACGACTTCTTGTTTGTCCCAATGGTTTAGAAGCACCAAAATATGTAGCAGAGCCCTGGAAGAGTTCTACAAACTCCTCCAGGGTGTTGTCAAGTATGTCCATATTAGAATGGAGTTTTTTCTACTTGATCTTCGTTTTTGTGTGTTGCTCTGATAGCACCTTTTTTACATGACTCATAAAAGTCATAGGCTGCTTTGATTGTTTCTTCGCTCCCCACTTGTCCTGTATGCTCAATCTCCCAACCATACCAAGAACCTAAGTTGTTCTTTTCAAGAACTGTCTTAAGTTTGTACTGTTGAGTAAATGGTGCAGGTCTAAAAAAACCTTTACCATCCGCTTTCTTTTGCCTTAAGGACATCATCATTGAATTCCACTTCTTAGATTTTTTTCTCTGAGTAGATTTCATAGTTATTAAGGCTGTAGATGATTTACCTTCTTCAACTACCATTACGTAGTGTGAAGCAGTTTCTTCTACATAGTTACCATTCTCAAGCCTATCCTTACCTTTTTCGTCTCTTGTCGTCTTAGACATGATATCCGAATCAGCTGGATAAACATTTACTGGAGCGACAGCACCTTTATCTCTGTCCTTCCATTCAATGTACTCTAGTTTATAAAAGCAAGGTATGACATCCATACCATCAGCGCCATTATATAACTCATTAGTAACAGTGTTGTAGATCATTCCAGGTCTTGCATCAGCATTAAACTGGCTATCGCCTTGTGTTACTTGAGGGGATAGTTGACCTAGAACTTTAAGAAATGGTAACGCTAAACTATTCGAGTCTACGTTATCAAATCCTTCATCGGCAAATTGCTCTAAGTTAATAGTGGCAACTGCACCGGCTTCTTTTTTAATCGATACTTCGTTCGATTGTCCGTCTTTTATCTTCATATTATTACCTATTATTTGTTAGTTATTTTCGTTTTATTTGCGATGTATACACCGAACAAATCAAAGGGTAGTTCTTTACCTGCTTCAACCTGCTCTTTAACAAAGGCCTTTAAAGTCATAGGCTCAACTTTTTCTTTTTTATTATAGTTGAATCCATGATCTTCACAGACTTTTATCAATTCAGAGACTTCGTTGTCTTGTCCTCTATTGAATGAGGCGGTCACAGTGTTCTTAATAATATCTTCGAACCCTTTACCTCTCAACCAACTGAAGGCTTCCTCAACTCGTGATTCAGGAATTTTTGCTGCATAGAACGGTTTTACTTCTACAGTAGAACCATCACTTAATTTCAACAAAGATACACCTGCTTCCTGCATCATCTCTGGAATTATTCTCTCTTCCATATCTCTAGCTTTATGTTTTAGAAGAGAAAGACTTTCCTCGTCTTTTTCAATTTGTTTTTTTAATTTATTGTAGTCGTTACACTTTTCTGAAATAGACTTAACACTATCTTGGCTAAGATCTATTTTAGACATCTTTTCAATATCTAATTTTTCCATATTTTCCTCCTGTTGGGGTTCTTAAATTATTCATTTGATCTTTGCAAGAAAAAAATATAAAAAGTTTTTAGATGTGGAAATACCCTTATAAGACCGAGCCCTACGAGCATCAAAAAAATGCTTTGTCTCAATCTGCTGAAAAAAAAGAATGGGCATATTTTATGGAAATGGGTACAGGCAAAACTAAAGTAACTATAGATAATATTGCATTTCTTTACTTTCAAAGAAAAATAGATTCTGTTTTAATTATTGCACCTAAATCAGTTTATACAAATTGGGAGTCTGAGATAGAAACCCATATGCCAGATGTTCTTAAATATAAAATTTACAAATGGAATATAGATAAACAAAAAGATTATTTTAAAATGGACGAGTCACCAGATTTAAAAATATTTTTAATTAATGTAGAAGCTTTATCTACTAAAAGAGGTTATCAAGCTTGTGTAGAATATTTACTCAAAAATAAATTAAATTTTGTAGCACTGGATGAATCAACCACAATAAAAAACCGATCAGCAAAAAGAACAAAAAACATTTTATCACTATCAAAAGTATCCCATATAAAGCGTATACTAACAGGATCCCCAATAACAAAATCTCCATTAGATCTATTTACACAATGTGCTTTCCTAAGTCCAGAATTATTAGGCTTTCATAGTTACTTAGCTTTTAGAAATAGGTATGCTGAGATGACTGATATACCTGTTGGTTCGGGCAGATATATTTCTATACCTAAATACTACAAAAGATTAGATGAACTAGAAGAGAAGATGAAGTCTTTTGCGACCAGGATTCGTAAGGACCAATGCTTAGACCTTAAACCTAAAGTAAGATCTAAAAGATATATTGAATTAGAGGGTGATGGTAAGAAAATTTATGAACGATTGAAACACCATGCTTTAGCTATTGTTGAAGACAGTACTATATCTTTCTCAAATAAACTTACTGAGATTATTAAACTCCACCAGGTGTGTAATGGTTTTACTAAAAATGATGATGGTGAGATCATGCAATTACATAAATCTAAGTTAAACGCTTTAGATGAAATACTGGAAGAAACAGATGGTAAAGTAATTATCTGGGCTAACTACTTATATAACATTCATGAGATCAAAGACTTCTTAACTAAAAAATATGGAGAAGATTCAACTGTATGTATTTATGGTGCTGTTAATGTTGAAGACAGACAAGATGCCGTTAAAAGAATTCAAGAGGATGACAAAACAAGATTTCTTGTTGCTAACCCAACTACAGGAGGTTTCGGTCTTACACTAACTGCTTGTAATACAGTTATATATTTTTCTAATAATTATAACTTAGAAGTGAGAATGCAATCAGAAGACCGTGCTCATAGGTTGGGCCAAAAAGGCACTGTTGTTTATATTGATATTGTAGCCAAAGGTACATTAGATGAAGCTATAATGAAATCACTTACTAGTAAAGGGCAGATTGCTGCTAAAACATTAGGAGAAGAAGATCTTAAGAGTTGGTTGCTATAAGTTTATTGTATTGCTCTACTCTTTGTAAAAACTTATCTCCGTATTCTTTTAAATCAGATTCGTTTAATTTAAATTCTTGGTATTGAAGATCTCTTGTGCAAATAGATATTACACCTTGTTCTATTGGTCCATAATTTTTAGTGTGTGCTAGATAGTAAGCTCCTAGTTGATATTTATAATCTTCTACCCATTCTTCTCGCTTTGGTTTGTTTGACTGTTTCCAGTCTACGATGCTCGGTTTCCCGTAAGCAACACAAGATAAATCTGCTGTACCTGCAAATTTGTTTTCATATTCTAAACTTATTTCATTACCCCACACCTCGTCTATTTTAATATTATCTAAAATAGTTTTGGCCATCATTCTAGGTTTAGTACCTTCTTCCATGGCGTTGTAATAACCTTGTCCTGTTAAATGATATTCAAGTACCTGGTGCATCTCAGTTCCGATTGCTGATGCTTGTTGCATAATTCTATCAGCTTCTGCATTTCCAACTTTACGTCTCCAATTATCTAAAAAACGTTTGTCTTTAGTAGCACCTAATATAGTTGTGACGCTTGGTACTTTTATATTATCAACTAAATACTTACGTCCTGTTGTGTCTGAGAATCTATTATAGTGTTTGTAAGGATACTTTTTAAGTAACTTCATTAGTAGTTAATACTACAAATGGTTGGAAAGTACAGCCATAAATATTGCAAACATTCCGCCTACAATAATCTTTTCTATTCTATTTATTCTTTGATCCATTTTATCAATTCTTTCAAAAGTCTGCTTTTGCATTAACCTGCAAATTTTTTCGTGATTATCTATTCTATCGATTGCAGATTTTCTAGCCACGTCTAACTCCTCTTTGTGCTATCGCAGCTCCTGTTGGATCATTAGGAAACAATGCTTGGAATGATTGAGGGTTCACTTGTCCGGTAGCCGGTGGTACTGGTGCTACAGGCGGTTGAGCTACAGGGCTTTCAAGTTGTAAGTCAGCCATGATAGATGTCTTTTCTTCAGCTTCGATAGGTGCTTCTTCCGCATCAACCATTGCTTCGTTTTGTGTAGCTGTAGATAGCATACTTACAGCGTTTGTATCTGTTTGTAAGTCACCAGAGCTTCCTGAGTAGTCTTGTGCGAACATTACTTCAAAATTATTTTTAGGGACTGTATCTTCATTATAATTAGGTGATGGAACTGAAGCTTGTAATTGACCCATTCTTTCAGTAATTTCTTCTGGTGTTACAGTTTTAGGATCTACTCTTGGAACATCTGCATCGCTTTCATTTAAATAATTAACTAATCTTGCAAAAGCTTCTCTTTTTTGTGTAAGACCAAGTCTACCAACAACGCTTGGAGATTTTAAAATGTTTGCTGCTGTTTGTATATCTCTACCTTTAAAGTAACGTCTTCCAATACCTAAAACTCCTGGCACACCATTACCTACCTTTTGACCCATTAATAATTTAATTTGTTCATCAGGGTTAAGTGCATCATTAAAAGCTCTCATAGCTACTGGATCTGTAAGTATTTGACCCGCACGTCTACCAAGTAATATAAATAATGCTGGTGCAAATGGATTTACTGCTGCAGAACCCCCAAGAACTAAGGCTCCTGTAAATGAATTAAGACCACCTAATTGTAATCTTCTTTGCATGAAAGTAGAAGTATCAGCAATAGGAGTATCTGATACTGCTTTCATATAAGTTAAAAACTTTTCAAATTCTTTAGATTGAGCTCTACCACCAAGAATAGATATCATTTTTTCTTTAGCCACATCATCAGTTGGATCTGCTATTCCAAGCTCTCTCATAAATTTATTTATGTTAAAACCAGATGTATCTTTTGGACTAAATTTTATTTTAGTTGCATCAAATACATTAGTTCCAGCTTTAACTTTATCTATACTAAAATCTACAACATCACCTTTTTGAACCATAGATTCCATAACATCGACTGTTCCGTTAATGCCTGCTCTAACTGTTGAATCATTCATAATCTCATCAATCATCGTTCTACCCGCAGGAGATGAAGCTGAATCAAAGCCTTTATAAAATGAATTGAACATCCATCTCGCTTTTGCTGCATTATATAATGCTTCCCCACCACCTTTTGTAACACCTATTGCTTGACCAGTTTTTTTAGATACTATTTTATCAGCACCTAACAATTGTCTAAATTGTTTAATTGCTGTTGAGTCACCACGTGTGAATACATCATTTGCTAAATCATTAAAAAATCTTTGTGCTTTTTTCTTTTCCATAGAACCAATTCCAGCTAAAGCTTTATTAGTAAATGTTGTTGCACTGTATTCTTTGAATACTTTTGTAGCATTTGCTCTTTGATAAAAGTTCATTAAAGTAGAAAAAGTATCATTTGCACCGTAAAGTTTATCTCTTAATTTTTCTGATTCTGTTATTTTTAAAGCCATATCTGCATCCGCTGCAGCTTTATTTGTTTTAGCTAAAGTTTCATAAGCAGCTTTGACTGCATCGTCTTTTAAAAATGTTTCTTTTGTTATGTTTGCCCCAAAGGAGTTTAAATCATTTTCTAATGCTTCTCTTATAGACCAGAGAGTAGGTCTAATATTATCATAATTAGTTTCACCAATTGCTCTGTTTAATGTTTCCATCATTCCTTTATATTGTTTTGGAGTAACAAAATCATCAATCTTGTTCATGTATCTAAAGAATAAAGCTAATGGATCTCCTGTACCTTGTAATTTTTCTAATGCTTTCATATCTATATTACCCATAGCATCTTGTGCATAAGCAGTAATACCAGGATATTTCATAGAAAGTTCACCAATATAATCACCAGCCATTTTTTTAACATGTCCTGTAGGGATTACTTTCGGATTACCAATTGTATCAGCCAAAGTATCAAAAGCTTTGTAACTTGCGTTAATTAAATTACTGTTTTGTATAAATGCTTGTTCAGCTTGTTTCCAAACTGTAGCTGATAACATTCCTGTCTTAACCAGTGGCCCGTATTTAAGAACATCGTTGTTTAAATAATTTCTTCCTGCTGCTTGTTCAGCACCTTGTAAAGCTTCTTTACCAATACCATTAATAAAAGGCATGATACCAAGTACTTTAAAATATTTACTTGCAAATCCACCAAGAAGACCTGTACCTTCTTGTGCAGTCATTACCATAGGTAGTGGTAAACCTTTGTCTCTTGCAATATTAACTAATTCTTTTGCATCTTTTGATTTAGCGCCAATCATTAATCTTCCAACTTTACCTAAACCTTTCGTAATTACCGGTGTTAGTGTTGCAGCACCAGCGTTCCATGCTAAAGCTGTAAACATAGAATCCGCTGCGTTAGCCATCATATCTGTATTAACTTCTTGTGGTTTCATGTTTTCCATATCAGAGGCTATTGCGTCCATTGCAGCAACTCCTACAGTTTCATTAAGCATGTCATAAGTAACTGAACCTGCACCAGCACCTGCGGTACCACCTAAAACAGAATATACTTCTGCTCTACCAAGTGGACTAGCTAATACTCTACCAACAGTTGGGTCTGCTACCTTTGCAACTAATTTTGCTAAGCCACCAAGTAATTTAAATCTTCCTGGTAATCTTGTTGTAAGTTTATCAGCAAAGTTACTAAACATTTTAGTACGAGCAAATAGTCCAGTTGACTTATCTCCTGGCACTTTTGATTTAGCTGCACTAAATATTTTTTTTCTCATTGCAACATAAGGTGTAATTGATCCTATAAGATCTCCAGCAAGGACTGCTTCTGATCTACCATCTAGTGAGCTTCCTGTTTGTTGTAATCTTACACCAATAGGATTTTTTACTGCCTCATCCATAGTAGCTACATCTTTTGCAGCACCTGCTCTTTGTGATTGAAGTTCTGACATCGAAGGACTTTTTATTAATCCTCTCCGTATAGCTTCATCAACCGCTTGTTTTTGTCTTGCGTTTAATTTATTTGGGTCAAATGTATTGTTGTCAATTTGATCTTGAATATCTTTTAAGGAAGCCATTAGTTTATCCCTTCAATAATATTTTCTATCTCTTCTAAACTTAAGTCTTCTGCTAATTGAGAAGCAACACCACCTTCTCCCTCGAATACTTCAAAGTTTTTTAATCTTCTTAAATCTTTAAGTGTGCTTTCTAGTCCACCAGCAACTGTATATAAACTTTCTTGCCTTCTAATATCTGATTCAAGTTGTCTTCCAATAGCTTCAATAGAAGCTCTTACGTCTTTAGAAGATCTACCTAATGAGAATATGTTTACAATTTCTTTAGCAGCATTAACGTCTCTTTGTGTTAATCTATCTTGATCTTTAAATGTATTTGCTAGTGCATAAGTCAATGTAACTTCTTGTACAGCAAGTTTTTCTTGTTCTTCTCTAGATAGTCCAGACAACATTCCTCTTTTATTCAATCTTGCCTTAGCTTGCTTAATTAAATTTTTACTATCTAAATTTTTCTTAGCTGCTTCTTTACCTTCATCACTTAGCTCAGGATCTCTATCTATTGCAGCATATTCATCTGCTTGTAGTTCAGCTACTTTTGCTTCTAAAGCATCTAATGACATTCCTGATACTTCAAAACCTAAAACTTCTTTTGCAACTCCACTTAATCTTCTAGTAAATTGATCAATAGATAATGCAGCACCGGCTTTAACAGTTTCACCTGACTCATCCATTTGATTCAATGTTTTTAATACATCTCTTGTTACAGATAGCGCATTGTATCTATTTCCAAGTACGTCTTGAATATCAAATAATCTTTTATCTACATTCTTTTGTGGTAAGAAATTTTCGTATTGACCAATAATTTGACCATTACTATCAGCAATCGGTCCTCCTTGATTTACTGGTACAAAAGTTTCTCTACCATCTTCACCAATACCTGCTGCTATTTGTTTAGTTCCATCTTTTAAGGAATATCCTTTGTAATTTCTTAATCTACCATCAGCTCCTCTAATTTGAATTATTCCTCCATCTCTTTCAGGTCTTTCAACTTCAGCATTGGCATTATCATTTACAAACTTCATATGATCTACTGCAGCATTAAGTGATGCTTCTCTGTTTCGAGCTCTAAGCTCACCTTCTTTTAATTTTATTGTTGCGTAATTATTTACAGCAGGACCTATTGCTTGACCAAATACTTCCATGGCTCCAGCAATACCCGATCTAGCTGTAGTTCCTGTTAATAATCCTGACGCAAGATTTGCTAAAAATACTAGACCTGCTTGTGATCCTTCGTTTTTAAATACTTCTTCTTGATATTTTTTAGCAAGTGCTATTGTTTTATTAAACTCAACATCATCAGATGGGCCACCTAATGCTATCTCATTAGTTCCTTGAGATGTACTTTCAGCTTTTTGTGCTTTCTTTTCAGAAGCAGTCATATCTTTATCTACTACTTTAGTTGGTAAAGTATCTGTACTACCCGGAGGTCCTGGAGGCATTCCTGTACTGTCTATATTGACAGCATTTTCTTGCACTGCATCTAAATCTGCAATATCATCTGTCGCTACGTTGTCCTGTAGCAGTGGGTCGCCTTCCGCTTTTAATTCTTTTGATTTATTACTAAAACTTGGTCTGCCTGAACCTGGTCTACCTTCTACAATTTTTCTGTCTTCCGCAACTTTTTCTTCAATAGATTTTGGTTTAAACTTACCAAATAAGTCTGCATCTGATACACCTTCGCTCATGTAATCAGTAGCTTTTAATCTGTTTTGTCTTTCAAAATCAGCTCTTTCCTTAGGTGACATTGCATTAATTTTTTTTCTTAGTTCTATACCTGCCTCAACTCTATTTTTTACACCGTATATTGCACCTAAACCAACTGCACTTGGACCTAGACCTATACCTGCTAAAGCAGGTAATGCTCTTGTAGCAGCATAACCGCCTCCTAATCCAAACGCTGTTTGTCCAACAGGATCTTTTACACCTAAAGCATCTGCAACCTTCATACCTCCTTCAAAACCAATAACTCCAGGTATTTGCAACCCTCCTTTAATTAAATTTTTTCCCATTCTTACTGGTCCACTAACTGACATTCTTTCCATAAATGTCGGTGGTTTTCTAATCGCTGGAACAGGTGCTGTAGTATATGGTGATCCAACCATAATACCTGTGTTTGCATTAATAGTTTTAAGCACACCTTTTCTAAGTGCTTCTTTCCTAAACATAGGTCTGTTTAAAACTTTGTTAAGTGACATGTAAACTCCTAACCTGGTCCAGTTGGTTTCATACCTTGAAACGCTGTGAATGCTCCTATACCAGTACCAACTGCTTGAGCTAGTGGACTAGTTGTAGGTTGTGTACCCATTGTAACTTGAGAAGATGACTTAGGCCCCGCAGCATACAAATTAGATAAGAACTCAGCTCTTTGGTATGGTTCATACTGTTGTTGTAATGTAGATTGTCTTTCAGCATCAAGTGTTGCTTGTGCAAGTTGTCTTTGAATACCGCCTGCAGCCATAAGTTGATTTATGTCTGATTGAGCCATTTGTTGTTGACCCGCACCTAATTGACCTAAAAGTTGTCCGCTTTGTAATCCAACTCTTTGTTGGTTTTGTGCAGCTGATAAAGCTGTATTAAATCCTTGTGCTTGTGCTTGACCCATCGCAGATAATTGTCTTCCTTGAAGCTCGGCTTGTTGAACACCTTCTCTACCACCACCAAAAGCTCCTGCACCTATCGCTTGGGATCCCAATTGATTTTGCATCATTTGTCCTTGTCTTGCAATTTCATCAGTCACATATGATTGATATGGGTTTAAATATTGTGAAATTTGTTGTGCACCAATAGGTGCCGCTGCTTGTTGTACTTGACTTATACCTTGTTGAACAGTGGGAGCACCGATACCTGTAATTCCCGCAGCTTGAATACCTTTTTGTTCTAAAGCTCCTAAACCTGCTACTTGGTAATCTGGTAGATCAATAGGCTTTTGCGCTACTTGACGCGCAATATCCATTAATTCTAATTTTCTTTCCTCTATACCAGGGGCTTCTCTAACAATTTGTGTTTGTGTTGCTGGTGGAGCTGATCCGCCTCCGCCTCCTCCTCCGAAAAAACTCATATTATATCCATTTCTCTAGTTGCACGTGTTTCTTTTTCCATCCCCATTTTTTAGAAATTTTCTCCCATCCAGGTCTGGCCATTATACTTAATCTTTTGCATTTGTTAACAGTAGCAAAATCAGTAACTGCTTTAATAAGATTATCTTCCCATAGTTCTCTTCTTTTACCTGTACAAATAACAATTTCGTATTGATTATAATTTGGCATAATACCAATTCTACCAACACAAATACCAAAAACTTTATTTTCTTCAAATTCATCTGAACCAAACATGATCCAACATTGCATAGTATCTTTTTTTAATTCATCCATAACCCAAGCAGAGTCTGCATATTTACCAGAAAAAGCTAAAGCCTCAGCAACCATAAATTCTGCTAAAGGCCAAAATCTTTCTATATCTTTAGGTTCTAGTGGTAAAATACTTACTAAAGGTTTAATTTGTTTTTTGTTCGCTGTTGCCATTTCTATCCTGTAATAAATCAAATACACGTTTGTATCTTTTTTGTTGTTCATAGAAATATTGGGCACCTTTTTCTCGCATGTCTTTCATGCTATTTGGATTAGCTCCAGCTATGATTCCAGCACCTAATACTCCATCCGCTCTTGTTACAAACTCTCCGTCTGCTAATTGAGCTAACATTGTATCCTCGTCTTTGTCTCCTACGCCTGCTCCGTCTTCAACATAACCTGATGCTCTTACATAATTGTTAGCATCATTTTCATCATGTGAAACTTTTGATGGAAGATAGTTTACACCACCTTCATTAAATTTTTTAATTTGTGCTATACCACCTACTCTTAATCTTTGAACATTCATAGAATAAGGGCCCATTCTTGGATCGCCTCTACCTGCTTCTTCAGGTGCATAAACTTTTTCATAAGCTCTTTCTTCACCTGTAGTTGGATCAATGTAAGTGTAACCAGGTCTATTAGCTTGTAAGTCTAAATAACCCATGTTGTACCCAGGTGAGTAAATATCTTGAGGTTGTGGATCAAATGCACCTAATCCATAACTTGCTGCAGCAATTGCAGCAGATACTTTACCTGGACTATATGCCATTTCTCCTTGGTCATTTTTGGATTTCAATAAATTTAAAACTCTATCTAAACCTTTTGGGTTTTGAGTTCCTGCGTTTAACATCATTTGTCTACTTGCTTGTTGAGCCCCTATTTGACCTGCAGCAAAGGGTGAGTTAGCTGCTACCGTTCCAGTTATAGCGGGTGTTTTTGCTGCAAACAAAGATGATACTGCTGGAGTAGATACTCCTGGTATCATACCTGCTAAATTGTATCCACCATAAGCACCTGCAGCAGCTCCAAACAATCTACCAATTCCCGATGCACCTGAATCTTTTGCTGATTTGTACCCTTTGTATCCACCGTATAATGCGGCAGCGATAGCTAGTGGATGTGGCATATAAAAATTCTCCTTTTAAGATCTTAAGTATTGAATAATACCATTTTACTCAGACAGTTTCAACTCGTCTCTGAAACAACCCTCATATTGGTGTTCTCCTACATGTATAATAGGGTCATTGACATAGACATAACATTTACCACCAATGTCTTTCCAAAGCTTACAGAATGAAAAATCTTCACCTAAATAAGTCTTAGTTTCTGGGTCGTGTATACAATCAAAAAAGTTCCATAGATTAGGTCTATCTACATACTCACCATTAATGACGGTCTTTTGAACTATGTTTTTATCTGGATATTTTTCTATCATCTTGTCAAACACTGATCGTTTAATTAGCATACATCCCGTAGGGCTATGTGTAACTTCCATAATACCATTATCTAGTTTTATATTATCAGGATTCTCAACTTTCATAGGGTAAGTATTTAACCATCTGTGTATGTCTCCAGGGTTTCTCACTTCACCATTATTCCATTTTTTGTATAGCTTATCCCACATCATAGTTTTAAGAGGATAAGGAATTGATATTAATTCTTTATCTATGTCTAACATTTTAATTATCGATTCTGCTCTAAAGTATATATCTGAATCAACAAACAACATATGTGTGCAACTAGATTCTAAAAAAGCTGAAGTACAAAGGTTTCTTCCTTGAGTCACCAAAGAAGATTTTAATAAAGTAAATGTAATTCTAATTCCCTTTTTAATACAAAGTTGTTGTAGTTCTAGTAAAGCTTGTGTGTAATGCATAGTCACATCACTATGACAAGGCGTACAAATCATTAAACTGTATTTTGATTTACTTACTTTCTTTGTTTCTTTTTGTCCGGTGTCCGGTTTCCACATTGGAAGAGTAGCTTTTTCGTATGGTGTAACCTCGACTTCTTTCAAAGTTTGGTATGTATCTTCATTTACTGTTTCTTTCATGCAAAGCTCCTTTCAGAAAGTTTGTCCATTCAATACCCTTTTTCTCCCAATTATAAAATCTTTTGTAAAACTTTTGTTGCTCCTCTAGGTGGTCTTGCATAAAACCCTCATGTAGATAATCAGCTGCTATATTAATTGCACCTGCAGTATCTTGTGCCATTTGTTCATAGTTTGTAGAGTAGTTAATGTATACAGGCCACTCTGCACAAGTTTCATATAAAGCCCCAAAGTTATTAGTAATTACGTGCACACCAGATGCTAAAGCTTCTAAAGCTGAGGCGCATGATGTTTCTTCAAATATAGATGGGTATACAAACATATCATAAGTAGGCATTACTTCTTTAATGTATTCATGTGGTTTATAACCAATGTAATTTACATTAGGTAATTTTTTAGCTTGTTCATATAATGCTTCAAAATCCTTTTCAGTATTTTTTTCAAACTCTGATCCATAAACTTTACATGAACTATAAACATCTAATTTTATATTAGGGTTTTCAATTTCTTGCATAGCACGTAATAAAACATTCAAACCTCTCCAAGGTGTACAGTGATGTATCAATTTAATAGAATCACCTCTTTTGTATTTTTTTCTTGTTGGAAAATTATCTATACCATTTTTTATTACTATAGATTTTTCAGTTGGTATATCAAAAGCATATCTAAATTTTTCATAATTCCAATGACTGTTAAAAACATACCAATCATATTCTTTGTGTCTTTCTTTATCCTTAAAAAATTTTTGTAAGTTGGGTTGATCCCAAGAATTCTTTTGCCAAAGTATATTTAATTTATCTGGATCTAAAGGAACTTTACCTGGTATTGATGTACAAATTTGTACTTGATCTAACAGTTCTTTGGAAACATGCTTATGGAGCATCTCCATTTGGATTTCTGTTGCTCCTCGAGGTTGCATTATTTTTTAGTGGCAGCTCCCATAGTAACTTTAGTAACTTTGATTTCAAGGTCTTGTCTAAAGTCATCCACAGTAGTGTCAGTATTGGGATCAGCAACATCAGCATCAAAATCATCTTTACTAGCATATACTTTACCAGTCCTTTTATGTTTTACAATTTCTTTTGCTTCTGCTGGTATTTTAATTATATCACTCATTTTTGTCTACGTCCTTGTCTATTGTATTTTTTATTGTGTTGCAACTTCTTTTTTTTGTTTGGACTCTTAACGTGTTTTCTAGGTCTTTTCCTAGGTTTATCTCTTTCTACAAAATCTTTAAATTTTCTAGCCATTTTCCTGTGAACGATCAATCAAAGCATAACTAACAGCTCCTGTAATTTGATTAGCAGCATCTGCTTGCACTTTTAAAACATCACTAGCTTCTAAATTTAAACTTGAACTAACCATGTTTGTAAAATTTTTATTTAATTGAGCATGACTAATCTCTACATCTGAACCACCAGATTTTTGTAAAAAAACATCAACATCTACGTTTGATGCAGTTTGATGACTAGCTTGAAGAGATTTTACTATAATAGTTGCATCTGACGGACACGTTAATATAGGAGTAACGTTTGTTGTTGTTAAATCAAATGTTGCACTTTTATATCTTATTGTCATTGCATAAAGTAATTAAATGAATCTTGTTCGTTTTTCAAGTCCTGTTGATAAGAAGTATTTAATTGATTTTCAACAGTAGCTATAGCTTGGTTAATTTGTCTAAACCCTTCCGTTGAATATTCTGCTGGTGGCTCAGGCACGTATACATTTATCTTAGCCATGCAACGCTCCACCTCTTTCTGAAGAATCAAAACCACCTCTAGATGGACTACTTGGTGCGCTTTGGTTTGCTCCACCAGGTCTATCTCCTCTTCCTCGATCACCTTCGGATGAACCTTGATTATTTAGTCTTTGTTGAATTTGTTGTATATCGTTTCTTCTCTGATTAGACATAACTTGTCTTTGCATTCTTTTGTTTTCTAAGTAATTAGATATTAAACCAGATCTACCAGTTAAGGCAGAAATACCAACCAATGGATTTACTGCAGTTCCTAATACAGTTGATCCTAAAGCCTTTATTCCAATTCTTTTACCAATTTGATCTAATGCATAGTTTTTAATTATATTACCACCTATAGTTCTAAAGTCGGGTAGAGTCATTCCTTCATTCACTAAAGGTTTAATACCTAGTTGTTCCATTATCTTCTTCCGTCAATGTTTACATCAGCCCTAAAGGTTCCGAATCTCCAGGTTTCATTAATTGCTGTGTTTTGTATTTTTAAATTAGCCAATCGTCCTCTAGCTCTTGTATCTATTTTACTTGTGGTTGATTCTATCTCAAACGGACCTAATTGTGAAGAGGTTCCTGAGTCAATTGGAAAGTTCTTTAAGAAAATTGTAACTATTGCTTTACCTTGTAAGTTTTTAAAATCTGGTAAAAATCTACTAACTCTTAACATGTACTGACCGTCACCTTCAGTAGGTAGATCAAAATCACCTGATTGTATGTATGCAGGTATTGCCGTTGGTGTGCCATTTAAAGATATTTGATTATTACCTACCTCGTGAGCATAATAAGTTGTTGCACCAAAAGTATTTGTAGCACCACTAATATTTGCAATTGTTGGTGTGCTTGTTGAATCATATTCTGTAGCATAAGGTACATCATACGTGCTTGCATCTGCATAAGAACTTCTAGCAAGTGACATTACCGACCATGTATTTTCTACATAATTATAAACCACAGCTCTGTTATTTTGTACTGCAGGTTCTCCTAATGGTGTGCCAGAAGGATAGAACCAAATAATTTCATTAAATAAAGAGTTGTGTGAACCATATATAATTTCATTAGATGAGTAGTTTATTCCTACATTTGATCCGGTGGTCGTGAATACAAAGTCTTCAACAAGTGACGGAAGTAATTTTACTGTACCATCAAATACAAAAAAACCTCCACCTGCGCCCATCCAAAACACTTTACCATCTGCGTATACAGTTGAGTGTTGGCCAATACATCCACAGTTAGAACCAACTTGTCTAATTGAGAAAGTAAATGGCGGTCCTACAAACTGCATTGTGTATGCTGCTTGATCAGTCAAAATTAAATTATAATCTTTACCAGATACAGCAGCTACGATTTTGTTTCCAGTGTCCAGTCTAAATGTTCCTGCAGTATTTACTGAAGTTGGTTGATAAACACTATAATTTTCTTGATCACTAAATCTAATAAACATAGGATCTTGTGTAGTAGAATCTCCTATAGTTGTTTCAGTTCCAAAATGAACAACGTGTCTATCTCGATCTGATGTAATAGTTAATCTTGATGCTGTTGGAGCTCCTACCATAACTGTAGCCCTAACTGTCAACGGATTTGACACACCAGGATTCCAAGTAAATGTTTTACCATCTTTTACTGTTGCTATTAGTTGTTCTCCAAAATTATCTAATGACCACGTACCAGGATCTAGAATAACTTGTGTAGTCGTTGTTGGATTCCCCCAACCTATGAAGTTTGTTATCTCAGTAACAGTTGCACCATTACTATGAGCTGCAGTTGATGTTCCTTGGGTACCTCTTGTAATACCTGTTAAGTCGTTTGAACTTACTCCCGTATAAGTAATTATTTCTTGATCAACTAAAATTGTGCCACCTGTAGCAGAAAAACCTGTTGCACTTGTTAGTGTAATACTTGTTCCAGATCCTCCTGTACCATTTGTATCGTTTAACAATGCACCGTTTAATGTAGTTGTTTGAGCACCTGACACGTTTCCACTCCAAGTTCCCGTACCCCATCCATAACCGTATGTTTGAATTGTTGGACCAATTTCTTCGTAAGGATTAATACTTGCAGATCCTGCTGCAGTCATTCCTGTTCCCGATTCATTTGTTTTCATTTGAACCGTAAAAGAATTAACATTTGGAACAGTTAAAATTTCAAAAGTAAAATCTTGAAAATCAGCTGTGGTGTAACCTGTAGCACCACCACCAGGTAGAGTAACTGAAGTAAAGGTTACATATTCACCCTTATCTAAGGCATGACTTGTTTTATTTACGGTTACAATATCTGATCCGTTTGTTGATGTAAAAGTTGCGCCTGTTATAGCAGTTGCTAAAGGTGTAATATCATAAAATTTATCTTCAAAATAAATATATAAAGCTTTTGAAGTACCAAGTGATGCATATCTATTACCTTCTAAATCTGTCCAAGTGTGTTGAGCACGTGTTGGTCCTGCAATTGTCTCCTGACCTATGGCTGTATAACCACCAATTTTTTCTGGTTGGCCATATCTAAATCTAACAAAATCTCCATCAATCCATTGGCCTTCTGCTCCTGAAGGGGTATCAGCTTTATTTATTCCTGGTCGAATAGTTACGTTTGTTAAAGGCATAAGCCATTTTACATCATTTTATAGCTTCATCCAAGTCGCAGGGGAAGGAAAGCAATGTTCTGATTTAACACCAGATTTCATAGTAATTAATACATCTCCTGATATAGATATTCTTGGTATTTTTGTTTTATTAATATCGGTTTCATGAAAAAGTTTACTTGGAAATATTATTATATTTCCTGTTTCAGCAGGATAAACAGTAGTTGAAAAATTAGTGTCATCAAACTTTGTAAAATATTCCTCTCTAGTAGGTATGTACATATGTGTATCATCACCCATATTAGAAAAAAATTTTAAATTACCTTGGTTCTCAGCTCTTGGGTAATAAACAAAACTAATGTGTGAAGCCATATGTCTATGCATATGAATGTACTGTTCTTTTATAGATAAAGTTGCCCAAGATTTTAATATGTAAATTTCAAAAACTTCTAAATTATAGTTTTGTATAGTAAGGAACTCTATTATGTGTTTTCTAACTTCCTTATATAAAAACTCAAAATTTTTATTTAAATGTAAATTATCATCAATACTTTGAAGCTCTTTAGGTTTTATATCTGTAGTTCTAGCATATTGAGAATTAGTAGGTGTAATATCTTTTTCGATAATAGGAACAATTTTTTTATTTATTTCTTTAAAATATTTTACTTTAGAAATATAAATAGGTTCACCGAACCATTTGGTTAAATTAGCGTCCATAAAAATCTTTATACTAGAATACGTATAAAAATCTATATCTTATTTGTCCTGAGCCACCATTTCCACCATTTGTAGATCCAGTATTTACCTGTGCAGCTCCTCCACCACCACCAGATCCTCTTGAACCTGTCCCACCATTTGAGCCTGTTCCTGATGAACTACCACCAGAACCACCTGATACTGCACCTGCATAAGAGCTACCTCCTGCAGAACCACTAATCCTACAGTTATCTCCATTACAGTTACCACCGTTACCACCTCCAGCACCGTTTCCAGATTTATTAAAAGATCCTCTAGGCCCTCCTTTAAGCTCTGAATTACTTGAATTTATAACTTCTAAATTAAAGCTACTATCTAAAAAACTTCCTGAAGTAATTGCACTGTCGATATGGTTTACCGTTCCAGCACTTCCTCCTGTTTGTTGTCTTAAAGGCCCTTGGACACCACCACTAGATGTAATGGTCGATCTACCTCCACCAGTAAGTGTAAAAATAATTCCAGTATAAGAACCAACTATTTTTGTTGTTCCTCCTCCACTTCCCGAGTTACCTGAAAATTTACCACCATTTTTTGTGCCTGCACCACCTACTGTCCAAGTTATTGTTTCTCCCCCATTTACTGAAAATATTTTGTCAGAAATATATGCACCAGAACCACCTCCACCACCAGCTGATTCCCCACCTGCTTTATCATAGTCAGCTCCTCTTAAACCACCACCTCCGCCACCTACTGCGTATTGAACATGTATAGCATTGTATCCTGATGGAACTGATTGAGTTGATGAACCAGATGATCTAGTGTAGTAGGATGTAGCTTGAGCAGAAACGTGAGTAAGTCTCCATGATCCAGACGCTTTTGAATAGCCTTCGTCTGCTTCTCTCCATGTACCTGAAACTTTTCCGTAAAGTCTAGTTACTCTTCTCCAAACACCACCAACTTTGACAAATGTACCTACACTCATACATTACTAATATTGAAGCCAAATGTCTCCATTATTGCCTCCAGATGGTGAAGATGTACTTATTGTAAATTTTCTCTCAAGCTTTGCAGCAGTTACTGCATCGTCAGCTAATTTGGCTGTCGTTATATTTGCATTTGAAACACTTGCTGTGATTACAGCATTATCTGCAAGTTGAGCAGATTGAATTGCATCATCCGCAACTTTATCATTAGTCACAGCATCATCAGCAATTTGTGCTGTCCCTAATGTGCCTCCTAAAGTATCTAGTGATACTTCATTTAAGTTTGTACCATCTGAGTATGCCGCATAAATTTTTGAAGCATCGCAAGTAAAACCACTATTACTTTCAGTCTTTATAGTAAGGTTAGTTGCATCTGTAACAGCTGTGCAATCAAATATATAAAACTTTTCTATAGAGTCTGGAATAGTTACGGTTGTTGCACTTGTCAAAGTAATAGTTGCAAATTTAATAACCATGTTTCTAGCAGTTGAAATAGAAGCATTACTCATTACTAAAGCTGTAGTAGAGCCGTTTGATAAAGTTATAGATTGGACACCTGCTATTGCTTGTTGAACAAGTTCTAAGTTTGTGTTTGTTTTAGTACCCCATGTACCGGCATTCTCACCGGTGGCCATAAGTTCTAGTTTAAGATCTGATGAATATGTTGATGCCATAATTTAATATTATACCCTTTTTAAGCTGCCTTATCAACTTCTGTCCAAGTATTAGAAACTCCTTTATTTACGTCAGTCCAAGTATTAGAAATTCCTTTATCTACCTCAGTCCATGAATTATCTACATTTGGATCTACAGTAGACCATGCCGTGATTAATGGGCTATTTATAGAAGCTGTTAATTGAATACCTGTTACATCTACAACTGTATTAAGATCTATTGTTACTGAAGCTATAGAACCTGTCAATTGTGATCCTGTAACATCTACAGGAGTATTAACATCTATAGTTTCTTCACCTAGGCTAGCTGTTATCTGTGTTCCTGTAACGTCAATATTAGCGTCTGCTGTTACTGTTGTTAAACCAATTGATGTAACCATGTCATGTTCGGTTACAACTACACTTACATTACCATCAGCACTTATAGAGTAAGTACCTAATGATAAACCTAATTGGGACCCTGTAACTGATACATTTGCGTTTGCTAAAGGAGTTTCTTCTCCTAGTGTCATTGTTAATTGTGAGCCTGTTACATCAACAGGTGTATTTAATGCTACTGATATAGATTCTATATTAGATGAAAGTTGTATTCCTGTAACATTTACATTCGCATGACCTATTACTGTAGAAGCACCTACGCTACCTGATAATTGTATACCTGTGACTGCAGCAGTTGCGTTCGATGAACCTGTAGCTGCAAAAGGAGCTTCTGCAAATGTAGTTATTCCAAAAGCCATCTATTATGCTCCGTTGTCGATAATGTTATTGCCTTCTATTGCGGCCCATTCTTGGATTGCTTGGTAATCTGTGTTTGCTTCGTCTAGTGGTACTAATTTAACTCTATTAGAATTTTGATAAGTTATTCTGTAACCACAGAATGTATTATCTATCATGTCGTATGTTTTTTCTATTGTATCAATCATAATTATAACTCTGCATCAAATCCTATAAAAGCAGTTGTGGCATTATTGCCTGACCTAAGAAATCCTGTTTGTCCACCAGTTCCTGAAACATTTGTAGTTACATTCCATTCAATACATCTTGAGGTTGACCTAGAACCAAGATTATCGATACCATCAAATAAGTCTGCAGCATTATTTCTAAAAAGAGAATGAATATCATTACCTGTTACTTGGTCTAAAGTTGGTACTGCTCTCATTTCTGTTTTTAAAAAATTAGAACTATATACTGAGCTACTAGCATAATAAACTGCAAAACCCCAAGATTGACCTTCACCACCAACAATAAGTTGATAGTATCTTTGGCATCTCTGTAAATTCACATCAACAGGCAAGAACTCAAAGTCGCTTGCAACTTGACCTGCCTCTAACTGAACTCCAGTTACATACCATTCATTACTTGTACTGTCAGCTAAATTTACTTGGCCTACAGCTCTGTTTGCATCTACTTCGCTTCCCCAAGAAGTTTGTAAAGTACCAGATGTGTAATTAGTTCCAGCACCTAAATAAAACTGTAATTGCAAACTTTGGTTATTATCATTAGTTAAAGTTCCTGTTGTATCTCCAGCATAAGTTATTGTTTTCTTTTCCCAAGTGTCTGCACTGTCTATTGTGTAAGATTTATTGATTGTTCTACTGTTATCTTGGTCTCTTAATTCAACAATATATGTTCCTGTTTTATTAGATTTAACCCAAAAAGATGCTGTTGTGCTTTCAGCATTAGAAGTTCCTTTTTTTAAATATTGAACCATCTGACCTTCAATTCTTTGGTCTATTCTTATAGCAGAATCAGAGCCAAGACTTGCTTGTGCAGTAGTACAATCCATTTTTAATGAAGAACTAAATCCTTGACCAGTAGGTACATCAGTTGATTGAGATTGTGTAAATGCAAATGTAGAAGTTCCATTTTCATTAAATCTCCACCTATCACAAGTATGATAACCACTATCCCCATCACTTAAACCAGTAGCCGAAGTTCCTCTTTGTGCTACGTCCATTCCGCCATTAATTATTATATTCCTAAAATTAACGCCTCTTTGATCTGCGATTGCTGGGTTACCTATTCTTGTTATTGCCACGTTAATCTCCTATCCTGTATCCTTGAAACCAAGATTCTAAACCAGTTGAAGGGGGTTCACCTCTAAAAGCAACAGTTCCTCCAGAGACCGTGTCAACCATTGCAAAAATTTCAATGTAATCATTAACTGCTAAATCCATTATACAACTTACAGCAGGACTGCATTGTTGAACAGGATTGTTTCTAAAATCAAAAAAACTGTAAGCAAACAAACTACCATTTTTATAAATTGCTGTTCTATTTCTATAAGAATTATTCACTGAAAGTGAATTTGATAATACTTGAGATTGAACCATATATTTACCTGCTTTACCTGTTGGAATAGTTATTCTGTAATTAGTCGAATTATCATACATATTGTCTGTATCATAAAGTTCAGTGTCAAATTCAACTTTAGTATATACGTTATCTGCTATACCTGTTACGTCTGCACTTAAATATACATTCCATGATGGATATAAAATTTTCTGAGTAGTTAAATTACCACTTCCATCAGAAGTAATAATTGCATTTCCCCCTGAATCCTGAAGCTGGTCTACTTTTAAAATACTGCTCATATTATGCTCCTATTAACTTATATCCATAAATATTTGATTCATAATGTGGAGAATCGTTACCTCTTATTTTACCAGTACTTGTAGTAACATTAAGTCTGACTTGAATATCAACATAATCTCCATCATCTAAATCCATAAAAATACCAAACGGATTTATAATTTGATATGTATGATTATTTCTCATATCTGACATTTGATAAAAATAATTACTACCATTTTTTCTTAAATATATGTCTGAATAAGAGGCTTGTGTAACAGCACCAGAGATACACAAAGTCATACCTCCAATGTAATAAGTTCCTGAGTTTCCAGATGGACATGTAAAACGATAGTTTGAAGTATCAAAAGCATTATGAGTGTCCTTAACTATATTGTTCCAAGGAACTGTCGTAAACACGGCATCTGCTAAAGTCACATCTGCTGTTAAAGTTGCAAAAAAAGCTGGAGTATTTTTCATATCACTATTTAAAGACATAGTTGCATTAGTCATGTCTAGTGTAGCACCACTAGGTACAGTTATAGTCTCCCCAGATTGACCAAGTGTAATAGTTCCTGATCCAGAGCTAGTTTGTATATTTTCTACTTTTAAAGTTCCGTCTGCCATTATGCTCCTATCCTGTATGCACCTAAAAATGTTTTTGCTTCACTACTTCCATTTATAACTGGAGTACCTGAACTTGAATCTATGTACCCAAAAAGCTCAATATAATCTGAACTTCCATTCATATCTAAAATAACTGAAGTAAAAGGTGAAAGTACATTTGAGTAATTTGCAGTAGAAGGAAAAATTTGTGAATCAGCAACTCTTGAACCATTTTTATAAATATTAGTTATTACTCTAGCTAAACTATTAGAACCAGTTGCATCTCCTCTTACTTGACCAAAAACAAAATACTTACCTGCAACTGTTGGAGTGAAACGATAATTCGTAGAGTTATCAAAACAGTTATCTGTATCAAATAATTCTGTATCAAGTTCTGCTTTTGTATAAACAGCATCAGAAACTGTTTGGTCTGAACTTAAATATGCTTCAAAAGCTGGATAGTTCTGTCCAGACAATGCACCATTAGGCATAGTAATTGTAGATGTATTAGTAGAACCAATAGTTAAATTAGTAGTTCCTGATACTGTATCAATTGTATTTGTCTCAAGTTTACTCATTATAAAATTACGAATGTACTCCCTGATGGAATTGTGATCGTTCCCGATACTGTAACGGGGCCAACGAGTGCTCCGTTGTTTGAACCTGTCATATTAATATTTGTCCAAGTTTGATTGTTCTTTACAAAAAAAGTTGAACTTAAAGATCCTGCACTGACTGTTGAATCTGTTGGAGTTCCAATATCAAACACATCACCTAGTACTGTTCCAAAAAAAGTATCTGATGAAGCTGGGTTACTTGTGAAAGTAATCTGACTTCCCGATATTGTAAATGCTGATTGAGGCTCTTGGACAACTCCTGAAATAGAGATTATACAATTAGCTTCGTTTCCAGGAGACACAGCTGTGCCGTTCACCGTTAAGTTAAACGGTCCTGCGGTTGATCCAGTGAATGACCCTGATATGTCATCCAATATTTGATACGCTCCTGTTTGAGGAGCTTTTCCAACGTAAGCCAATTGTTAATCTCCTTATTCAGTTGGGATCGGGTTTGCAGTCTTGACAGCTTCTACATGGTCTTTCCATGTAGTAGTACCATTAACATTGTCGTGGTACTGCATATCTAACTGTGAACCTAGATCACCGTAGGCGT
>WLWG01001253.1_pt1 | contig 23557 bp, 43 predicted proteins | sample 6712871 | NCBI WGS metagenome assembly WLWG01 (sample SAMN12718693, study PRJNA515312) | sponge metagenome | isolation source: marine sponge | host: Mycale hentscheli | place: New Zealand: South Island, Marlborough, Capsize Point | collected 2003-05-01
TACCTCCATATTGAGCTATTCCTAAAAAAGGAATTAGCATTAATAATAACATTTTTTTCATAATATTTAATTTAATTGTTATCTCCCACTGATAGGGGTGCTTTAATTGGATTATGTGGATTATACTTTTTTAGTATAATGTCTTCATGACAAGGTACAAAAATATTTTTATTATTTAATATTTTTAAACCCTTTTTTACCTCCACTATAGGTAAACTTTTAAAACTTCTTGATAGCTGTAATTTGGCCTGGTCTATATGGTTATTATATAAATGACAATCCCCTAATTGACCAATTAATTTTCCTGGTTTAAAATTAAATTCTTTACATAATAATAATATAAGTAAGCCATACATAGCTATATCATAAGGCAATCCTAAAAATATATCAACTGATCTTTGTTGCCATATTAAATCTAATTTATTATTATTTACATAAACCTGAAACCCATAGTGACAAGGAGGTAAAGCCATATCATCAAAATCAGAAGGGTTCCAAGCGTTAAGTAATAATCTTCTTGAGGAGGGATTCTTTTTGAGTTCGTTAATAATATATAAGAGCTGATCAAAACCATTGAAATTTCTCCATTGATGACCATATATCTTCCCAAGATTTCTATCTGTCCTACCACTTCGTTCATAGTCGGGGTCCCAATAATGAACATTATATTTATGAAGATATTCAAGATCTGTGCGCCCCTGTAATATCCAGAGTAACTCTGTAACCGCATGTTTAAAATATATTTTTTTTGTTGTTAATAATGGAAAACCTAAAGCCATATCATGGCTAATGCTTCTTCCAAATACAGACAATGTTCCTGTTCCTGTTCTGTCATCTTTAGACTTTCCTCCATATAAAACTCCTGATAATAATCCTCTATATTCATTTTGTACGTTTATCATAATAATACTTTTTGGTTTTGTAAACTTCTTGCCAAATTTCATCAGCAAGATATGCATTAGGTGTTTTATATATGGTCTTATAATTACTTCCTAAAGAAACCCCCACACGCCATTCTTCAGGATAAAAACCTGTAGATGTTGGGACAGGAGCAACTCTTATATTATTTTCAATACAATATTTATCCCATTTTAATTGTTCTTTTGTAGGCATAAAATTTGTACCTAAACCTTTATAGTTTTTTTTTCTTTTAACTGCTGCTATTCCCACGGTAAATCTTCATTTTTTAAATCATCAATAGGAATGTAATCTCCTGAAATATGATCCCATTTAAAATGAGCTTCAGCTTGATTTTCTCCTAAATTTTGAAATTTTACTTTTAACACTTTTACTTTAACAGTCTTTCTTTCATAATCTCTATGAACTAATAGCCCATGATAACTTGCATCATACCATTCACCTCCTCCTTTTATGCTGTACATAGTTGGTTCATCAATTGTCCCATCGTCTTTTTTATACATTTTTGTAGGATGTGCTACAACAATAACTAATACATCATATTTTTTTGCAAAAGCTTCAACGCGAGTTAAATATTCCATTGTAGCATCCGGTATACTCATAGCACTAGCTCCATTCATTTTTACTTTATTATATGGGTCTATTACTAAACATTTAATACCTTTTCTTTTAACAAGCTCAGCTCCCTTAAGTAATACTGAATCTAAATCATATCTTTCATTTTCAATAAAATAAAAATTATCATTTACTGATTCAGTTATTTCGTTCCATTTATTAGATCCAATATCACTTTTTTCAGGCAGCCAATTACCTAACTTTCTTATTAGCTTATGTGCGTGTAAAAAAGTAGGTTTATTTTCTGGAGAAGCAAATGCTGTTTTCCATCCGTATTTTAAGTAGTATCCCACAGCCATTCTATCAACAAAATCAGACTTCCCACTGCTAGGCACGCCTGTAACGGTGATGAATTGTCCTGTGTAAGTACTGAATATACTATCAAAGTTATTAAGCCCGACTTGATACCCAGGTTTAAAACCTTCTTCAATAAATTCTTGTAGTTCATCATTTATATCATTTAAAGTTAAAACATTTTCTAAGGGGACAGGAATAGCTTTACCGATAAGTGAATTGAGCATAGAAGGGCCGTAAGCCATAAGATATTCGTTAGCATCTTTGAGGTCTCCAAAGCTAATTGTATAGCATATCTCCGCTCCAAAACGTCTGATAAATTCTTTTTGTAAATTTTGCCCGGCTTCATCTTGGTCGACTGCCAATATAATTTTGGATTTGTCTTCGAAATACTCAATGCAGTTATCGAGGTAATCAAGATTAAGCTTATTAAGAGTAGCTCCGTTTGGAACACTAATAACACTGTTGATCTTAGCTTCCATAAAAGATAAAGCATCAATTTCGCCTTCCACAATAACCACATAATCATTACCGACAATATTGTCAATATTATAAAAAACCTTTTCGGCTCCTTTAACGAGTTTAAAATTTTTTCTACCATCTCTATATTTTATATTTATTAATTCATTATTTATAAAATAATTAAATTGAATTGTATTTTCATTTTTTGAAGTTTGAGGCATCCATTCAAGACCTTCACTTATTTTCATTTTAATAAGGGTGGACTGAGATATACCTCTTTTTTCAAACCATTTAATTGCATTGTTGCTTAATGTTGTTTTATTTTTCCACTCTGGTTTTATGTAAACCTTTTCGCTAGCGCCTTTACGCTGAAATGTATGTAATTGAAATGTTTCGTTGCAGTTATGACAAGTTCCTAAGCCTCTACTCCAATCGTAAGATGCACATTGTGCTTTCTTATTTTTATCCTTACGACTAGAAGAGCACAGAGGACAAGTGCCTTGTGCTTTTCCTACTTCTAAGTCGTACTGATTAAACTGGTCGATCAAAAATCCATTGATCTCCGAATTATTTATATCCATTTAGAACGGTAAATCTGGTGTTGCAGGTTGTTTTGGTTGACTTACTTGTTGATTATTATCGTCTCTTGGAGCCGCTGCTACATTATCACCATTAGTCCAAACAACTTGAACATTACCTAAATAATTTTTAGGTTCTTTATTGTCGCGCTGTTCTTTTGTTTGTGAATCTGTAATTGGTCCTTGATTACCAAATTGATCAACCTCATCATTTAAAGTTATTGTAATAGGATAATATTTTCCTTTTTTACCTACAATAATTTTAGATTTATCGATTGCGTCTAAATTGATACTTGATTTAATTATTGATGCCATTAGATTAAATTTAATTATAATGTTTGATTTTCAAAATACTGTTCTGGATCAAATCCAGGAGTATTATAAACTAATTTATAGTTTGCGGCTGCTTCTTGTACTTTCCTGTATCCGCTATTAATAAACTCAGGTGAGCAGTCAAAGAATTTTGGTATCAAAGTATTTTTATCTATTGCAATAAAAATCATTTCATACCCAAATAATTCTTGGTAAATAAAAGCTTGACTATTATATCCATACTTATAAGCGCTTGATTTAAAATTACTTACATCATTTGTTGTCTTAAGATCAACAATCATTTTTTCATCATGATTTATAACATCAGCTTTACCCTTCCACATAAGGTCTTCAATTTTTTTAATTTCAGGTACCTCATATTCAACATTGCCTTCATTAATTAAATAATTTATCATTTTATGATTTTTTGTTTTTTCAATCATTAATTGAATTTTATCAACTTCATGTTCTAATAAACACATTTCACCTTCTGATAATTCTTTATATTTTTTTGTATTGCGTGTTGAACTTTGTATAACTCTATATTTTTTTAACTTATCAGGTTCTAAAATAGCAGTATGATAATATCCACCTACTAAAAACGCTGGTCGCATTTCTTGAGGTTTGTGTAATGATAATGGGTCTTTTATTAAAGTGCTTACATTACTATTACTTAAAAACTTTTGGCCAAATGAACCATAATAATGTTCATCTTCTTTAAGTTTTTTAATTATCTCTGCTTTAGTCATTAAAGAGTTGTTATAACTTTTTCTATTTTTTCATCAACATTATATTTAGCTTTTATAATATTTAAAGCCTTCTTTTTATCTGGTGATTTAGCAATATAGTCTTTAGCTTTTTCAATTTGCTCTTCGTTCATTAAAGGATTATCGTTGTCTTGAGTGTCATCAATAAGTAAAAGATTTCCTAATGCATATTTTTTACCATAAGATGAAGCTGACCCAAATTGTTGTGGTGTAGCCATTCCTTTTTGCTTAAGATCAACACCTACTATAGCTGTTTTAGGTATAAAATTTGATGATTCGTTATCTGTAATTGTTGCAGTTGTAGTAAAGACTGGTATGCCTGCAACTTCTGTTAATTCCCCTTCATCAATAGTAAAGTTTACTTTGTATTTAATTATGAAAGGTTTTAATGCTTCAAGTATATCTTCAGCATTTCTAAAGTTATAATTGCCAAAGTTATTTCTTCTTTTTTTAGCCACTTTGAGTTCGGCTTGTATGGTTGCTAATTTTTCGTTTAGTTTCATTCGTGTGTGATTTAAATTAGTAATTGGTGTTTTGGTATTCTATGTCAAAGATAATCAAAAATTTGATTTGATTCAACATTTTCTATTAATTTTTTTACTGCTTCTTTTTTTATTTCTGATATTCTCACATAAGCACTAGGTCCCTCAATCTTTAATAGATCTGCAATTTGATTAGCACTATGCTTATCACAGTCTAGCCCATAGCTTAATCTTAATATTTCATATTCTTTTTTATTTAAATGCTTTTTAAGAAGGCTTTGTAAATATATATTCATTAAACCAATATTATAAGGCTCAGACTGATCAGGTATTTGAAATAAGCTGTGATCGTCATCCTCATTAATTTGTTCATCTATACTTAAAAATATAGAATTAAAAAACATAGCAACCATTTTTTGGTTTTTACCATTGTCTTTTCTTATTTCATTTAGTTTATGCTCTGGAATTCTAATGTCACCTCTATTAATATCTATAGCTCTTCTTATTGCTCCTTTAATTCTCTTTGATAAAAATGATTTAAGAGTTTTTTCTGGTTCATTAGATATTTCTATTGTTTCCCATATTATTTTATCTACCGCTCTAATCAATCCTAAACTTCCTTCCTGTATTAAATCATTAATACTCATTACTCCACTTGCTTGTTGAGAAGTTGCAAATTTACGGCCGATATTTTCTACTAAAGGTAAAAACATTGTAATTAATTCGTCTCTTGTATATTCTTTTAATTCTTTAAGCTCGATATTATTTATTGAATCTGTTAAATCTAATTTGTATCGGATATAATTTCTAACATTATATTTTTTCATTTTGTTCGTTCAATACCATTTTTTCTTTTTTTAGGTCCTCGCTCATGGTTCTATAAACTGTTCTTGTTGAACAGCCTAAAGCTTTTGAAAGGTTTGAGATGGTTATTTTACGGTTACTTTCATTTATAAATAACATGGATTCATATATATCTGACTTGGTTATTTTTTTGGTTTTGCCAATTATATGGCCAACTATTTTTAGCTTCTCTTGTAAAGATAGTGTGCAATTATCTTTAAATATAATTTTTCTTAGCTTATTTTTAGGTGGTTTTTCTAAATCAGCTGTATTCACTTCAACAATTATTTTTTCTAATACTAATAAAGGAACATAAAATTGAACAAATCCATTTTCTTTATTACATAAATACGATGCTATCTCTGTAAAGTTTTTTAAATCTAATTGAGGATTTAAATACCATATAACTAATAAATGCCATTTTAAAGATCTATAGGTTGTTATTTTTGCTTTGCTTCTAAATAGTTCATAACACTGATAGGTACCTTTATCGTAATATACACCCCATTCAAATACCTGTGATGGTTTATCGGTTGTAGGGTTTTGACGGTAAATAATCTTTCTTTGAGTTAAATAACCAAAGCGTCGATCGTATGACATTAGCCTGTTACTATTTATATATAATTACCTATCGTCACACTTTTAGTTGTGACTTATTATAACTTTTTTAATTTTTCTTTAATTCTATTTATTTTGTTCAAAACAATATTTGCTTTTAAATATTCTTCGTGATAAATATATTTTTTTTCTAATTGATAAAGCCTATCTAATTGCAAATATAATAAATCTTCTTCAGAGACTGCATTTTGTATTATTTCTTCAGTGCTAAGAACATAGGTTTTATTATTTTCTTGTTCTGCTAAATTATCATAATGCTCAACAAGTTTTTTAAAAATCATGTTGGAAATTTTATTAATTTCATCTTCTGATAGCATTATTCAATTTCTTCCATTGTTAATATTTGCGAAATAATTTGTCTTGCAGAACCTGTAAATTTTATTTTTTCACCATACAAATCAATCCAAGATAAATTGTAAAGCTCAGGTTTAATTCTTCCTTTAAACATAGTAGTAAATTTATTTCCAGCCATAGTTTTATATTACGTGATTAAATTTTTCTTTATATATTTTAGCTTGTTTTAAATTAGCAAAATCCTCATAGCCTGCTCTTATTCCATCTTTGTGTTGCCATAAAACCCTGTAAGGGAAATGTTTAAGAACAGTAGTAACTAATTTTGTTTTATAATAATTCGAATCCATATTTTTTTCTTATAATTGAATTATAATACATTCCCATTGATTTGTTTGTTCTAAATTTGTCATATATTTTTAAAGGTACGTCTTTATAAAGATATATTCTTCCGTTTTTAAATTGAACAGTTAATTGCTTTTTGTCTTTGTGATAAGTCACTACACTTATTGCTTTTGAATTTACTTCTAATGTTTCTTTAATTGTTTTTCTCATTTTCTAATTTATTTAATTTAATTTCTATTTGTTCTATTTTTTTTATAAGATCTTCTATGGTTATTTTGTGTTTCACTTTATTTAATGCAAACTTTTCTTCTATAGTTTCTTGTAAACTTTCGTAAACGTCATCCATATAACGATCAATTTTAGCTTCAACATTGTATTTTTTTAATCCATTAATAACTGTTGCATGATCTCTATTTACAGCCCGACCAATAGCAGCTAAGCTTTTATATCTACATAAATTTTTAGCTAGTTTAAAGTATATAAAACGAGCTTGTGACAACTCTCTGGTTCTAGTCTTTATACCTATATCATTTATTTGTAATTCTTTTTCAACTAGGTTTTTTATATCTATAGCCGAAACTAATTTTTTTAATTTATATTTTTTTTCTATTTCCATTTATAAAATTTGTTTGTTGTTATTAATTTATTCATTTTTTTCCACACTTTTAAATCTCTAATTGCTTTAGAAGCTAATGAGTAAACTTGTTCACTATCAACTCCAGCCAAACCAAGATGACGATTTTTAAAATAGTATTCCACTTCACTTGTGTGGTATTGTATTTTAGAATCTAACTTATTATAAATTCTTGTTTCAATATACATTTCTGTTTGTCTTGCTTTCATTTGTTTTGTTATTGTTAATTTAAAAATAAACAAACGAGGTAGGGTTGATTCCTCAGAGCCTACAATTCCTCACGCTGTAATTTTCACCCTTGCTTTTCGTTCACCTTTGCAAGAGGTACTCAGGCTTTTTAAATTACTGTGGCTCGTTTGTTTTATCATATTTATTATCCAATTTAATACGTATTTGCTTCGTGTTACTTTATTCTCATTTCGTCTCCATTATTATATCTTACCCATATTTCTATGTTAGATATTTCTTTGTCTAATGCTTCATTGTATCCATCAACAGGGTCATCACTAGTTGAAAAATAACCTCCTTTTAAATCAGGGTAATCTCCCTCAATATAAAATGTGTCTATATCTTTAAATTTATATTCTTGTTTCATAGCTTTGGGTTTCTGCTTTTATTTGCTTTAGGCACATAATATCCTACAATTGGGTTAACCAAATAATTCCACCAATCCGAAGGAAATTTTTTTACATCTGTTATTATTAATTCTTTTTTATCCTTGTATTTTTTTTGCATTTTTATAAATTAAATATTGTTTCCATATCTCGCCAGTCATAGCATTCTTTAGTAGGAAGCTTAGCAAGTCTTTCAAAATATCTATCTCGTGTTTCTTTAATACCCAATTGGGCTCCTATAATAATCGAGATCCATATTATTGCAATATACTTTAATATGATTTTAAAAATAGGATTAGAAAGCTTATTCATCATCTTCGTCAGTATGTTCGTCTATGTAGTCTTGTACTTCACTATCAGGCAAATACAATTCTATGTCTGCTACAAATATGACCGAATCCCTATCCATCTCTTTAATGCGATCAATAATTTGATTAAAAGATGGCTCGTAATAGTATACGTCATATTCAAAATCAAGGTTTCTTGAATCTTGTGTTATTACGTGTAAACTATAGCCATCTGCTGTATTCCATTCACTTATTTCAAGATCAATATTAGTTGTGTAGTAGTCGGTAATTTCGGCCACACCTAAAAGCATGGCCAGTTTTTTTATGTTATTATCCATTTTATTTATTTTTAGTTATTAAATCTTTATTTGTTGGTTCAGGTCTGACATAACGGTTTTCAGCATAAGCTCTAAGCTCCATTGTAAAAAAGTCAACTATATCAGATAAATCAAATCCATCATCTATTAAAGGTTTCATTTGTTCCGCATTTAATTCCATAGTATATTTGCCAAGTATATTAGCCATGCGATCAAATTTTGCTTTGTAATCTAAGTAATTTCGTATATCCATTTTATTTATTTTTTAAGGTTCATATATATTATCCGAAAGCCTACGTGTTTGCTTCGTGCATTGGCCAGTATTCATCTTTCCATTGACCATTTTCAATTATAGTTAATCCTAACTCATCCGCCACATATTTAATATGTCTTGTTGTAGTTGGGCTTGAAGTTTTACCATCTACTTCCCATTTCAATTTGTAAAGGTATTTACCAATTATTTCAGCCACACGAGTCTCATACGACCATATGTCATTGCCTACTTGTCTTAAACTTTGTTTATGTTTGTTAAATATTTTCATTTTAGATTTTTTTTAATTAATGTAAATAAGAGTTGTTGTTTTACTTTTAATTCTAATTCAAATAAATCAGGGTTTTTAAAATTTTCATCATTATTATCTGTAAGTTGCCAATGTATTGTTTTATCAATGTGATATTCAACTTCCTCAATGCATTGATCTGCAATTTTTGATATCATATTTTTCATATTAGTATCCATATTTATTATAATGTTTAATTGTTTCTAAGCTTGCTTTGTTAAAAGCTTTAACTCTTTCTCTATACTTTTCATCAGTACAATACTTTTTCATAGCATTCACACTTGTTTGGCCATGATCGGTACCATATTGCTTTTCAAACTCTGCTATTTGTAATAGCTTTGTGTCAATCATTTTTTTAGTTATATCCATTTTGCTTTGTTTTTAAATTAAGTTTAAACCAAAAGTAATAGAGTTGATATTCGTTCATCGTTGTTACTTAAGATTTAAACTTTGTTATATTATCCAATTCAATCCGTGTTTGCTTCGTATAGGAATAAAGCTCCTTCGTGACATGCTCCACACATTCCTGTATTATATTTATCTATCTCGCCTAAAGGAGATTGACCACAGCAATTTGATAACCATTGCCCATCTCTTTCTAATCCTAAGTAAATCATATTATCCATCATAATTAATTTTAAATTGTGCTTTCAATTAAAACTTTTTCCATCTCATTCCATTGGACAGTATCATTAGATTCATTTAATGCATCCCACACAGCGTTGTATCCAGCTTGGGCCCAACTTCTAACTCTTCCAAAATCTGGATGAGTTTCAAATATATCATAATTTAAATCATTACAATATTCTTTGCATTGGTAAGTTTGAATTGTTTTGTTATCAATCCATTCAGTTTTAAAGGTATCTAAATCATTAGATTCGTTTATTTCTCCTTGATGAAATGCATACCATGCATCATCTGAAAATTCTTGTGCTATCTCGTCTATTTTATAATTTGAATTGTGCATTTTATTTTGGTTTTATTTGTTATATAATATGTCGGCTAATGTTTCACCAATCTCAGCAAAGTATTGGGCCTTGCCTATCATTTCTAGCATTGCATCACTTTCCATTTTGGAGAGGTCATTGTTATCTTCATCTTTGCCATTAGTATTTATTAATTGTTCTGCGTAGTCTATACAATCTTGTAAGTCTAAATTAGTATTGTGAAATCTACAGTGGGACATATTGCTCATTTTTCTTTGGTTTTAAGGTTTATATTTTATGTGTTTTCATAAAGTCACAGATTTTGTCTACGACTTCTTTTTGCTCATTATTTATAAATGGATTAAGCAAGTTGTTATCTAACTTATAATAATCATATAAATAATCATTAAATATTTTGTTTAAGAATTTTTTATCTTCTTTATTCATTTGCTTTGGTTTTAAATGTTATATAAATTTTTTTCAAATGCTTTAATTAATCTTGTAACTTCTTGTTGTACTTCAACTCTAGATTCTGTATTGTTATAATCTTCTAAAGCTATTAAAATAATTGTTTTTTGTAATTTTGTTAATTGCATTTTGCTTTGTTTTTATGTTCATTTATATTATCCAATTCAACACGTGTTTACTCCGTGTTTTTACACTTCTGTTAATAGACATAAAAAAATACCCCCAATTTAATGCTGAATAACTCATAAAGCATTGAAAATAAATAAACTTATTCAAATCCTCTTTATCTCCCAAAAGGGGGTAAAATATTTGTATTGTAACAAAGTGTTGTATGTGTAACACTTTATGTGTATTTATATAATACCAATTATATGTGACATTAGGTAGTTATATATATATAATAATAGGCTATTGTCACACTTTTAAATCCTCTTTGGATTTGTTATATCATTTCAAATTTATCTAATATAAGATATATTTTATTTAATTCTTTTTTATTTAAAATGTGTTTATATTCAAATAGAAATTCTTCCAAACAAATTTCATTATTTAAATTATATTTTTCATTTAAATATTCTACAAAATTTTTTGCTTCTTTGTGTAAATTTTTTTCTAAATACATTTTTTTCTTTGATTTTAAATTATACTTTTATTATCCAAAATGTCACGTGTTTGCCCCGTGTAGATTTTAAAAAAAACCTCAACTAAAGGAGAGGTTTAATTTTTAAGTTTATTTAAGATCTTCTAATATATTATTATATATTTCATTTATTTCTTCTTTATTAAAAGTGTATAAATCTTGAATATCTTTTTTAGTATGTGTATTTTTAATATAATTTAATATAAATTTTATTTTACTTTGCATAATTATATTTTTAAAGTTATAATTATATTATCCAACTAAGCACGTGTTTGCTCCGTATGGGCTTTAAAAAAAACCTCAACTAAGGGAGAGGTTTTTATTTTTTAATTTACTTTAGTTTATATTTTTAAAATTCATTTACTTGATTTATTAAATCTTCTTGTAAATCTTCTATATATTCACCTTCTTCTAAATCACATTCATATTTTACAAACTCATTTACTTTTCTATAAAATTCGTTTTCATTTTCATTTTTTAATTCTTTAAAAAATTCTAAAGTATCTTTATTCCAACTAAATTTTTTCATCTTTGTATTTTTAAGTTATAATTATATTATCCAAATGTGTACGTGTTTCCTTCGTGTAAGTTTTAAAAAAACCTCAACACAATGTGAGGTTTAATTTATTTTATTTTATAATTTCCCAATCAGCATTTTCAAATTGATAACTGAACTCACTATCCCAGAGCATTTCTTCCATTACTTTATTTATTTCTTTTTTGCTTAAATGTGTTTCTAATGTAATTTTAATATTTTTCATATTTTTATTCTTAGTAAATTTAACAACTCAATATCTTCTTTATAATCTTCCATATCAACAGAAAAATCATCTGTTAAATGCTCAAGGGAAAAATGTAAATGTTCAAGTAAAAGTAATCTTTGCTTATTATTAATAGTCATAATGTATAATTTTAAGTTATAAATTTATTATCCAAGTTAAGACGTGTTTGCCCCGTGTTTGGTCGACCTCGAGTCGGGCTCGAAGTGCGGGATGAGGTTGGCTCGCGGTATCGGGTGAGGTCTACCAGGTAGGCCCCGGCCAATATTCTTCCTCCATTAGTTCCTCGGCAATTGCTTGCTCAAGCTCTTCTTTCGTAATTACATTTTCTTTGTAAGCTTCTACGCGAAACATTATTTTTTTTGTAAGTGACATAATATATATTTTTAGATTGGTTAAGCCAAATAGCAAATTAGATTGACCGCGCGAGGTGTTACCGGTCCCTCCAGCACTTCCTCCAATGCTTGTTGGAAATCTTCTAATTCAATGGTTCCATTTTTGTAACATTCAACATGGAACAATACTTCTTTTTTAATAGTTTCAATTGAGTTCATATCTATAAGTTTAATTCAAATATATTATCCAAATTAGTACGTGTTTCCCCCGTAAAAAGTCAAATACTTATACAAAATTTTAACAAAAGTCAAAACCATTTTTCCAAAGCTCGAAAACATTGGGGAGGTGGGTAAAATCAAAATAACTTTTCAAAAATTTCTTTATGTAAAAAAAAAAGCGTAGCCCCCACATTATATATTTGTAACGTACTTTTTCCATTCAGGTGACGTTAGGCTATTATATATAAGAGTAACCCCCTATTGTCGCATAAAGGGGTGTAAATTTTAAATTTTCCATGTAAATATATTTATTATAATAAAGAGAAAGAACAATGGCAGTTTATTTAGGTGATGAAACCGTAGCGACCCTATATTTAGGAGACGAAGCAGTGGCCAATATCTACTTAGGCACTGAGACTGTACTATAATCAACAAAATTTTACTTCATGGCAATAATTTATAGCTATCCTAACCAGACGAATCCTGTGGCAACTGACCTATTATTAGGTACAGATGCAGATGGCAAGAATAATGTAACAAAAAACTTTACGATACAGAGTATTATTGACCTTGTGAACCCAAGTGTTCCAGGCGGTGGTACCGTTACTAATATATTGACTACTGGAGACACCTTTGTTTCCTTATCGGGTGGCCCTATTACTACAACTGGGACGATTACTGCTGGACTTACTGCAGGTGGAGCCCCTTCTGCTACCACATTCCTTCGCGGTGACAATACTTGGGCAGCTGTAAACGCTGATAACACTACATATGTGCTCAGAAGTACTCAAAGTGGTGCAAATGCAAACATATTACTCACCGGGTCTGATTTATTGCAGACAACAGTGAGTCTACAGCCAGGACCGTTCATTACATTAACTGATGACGGGTTTAATGGCATAGAAATTTCTGCGGCTAATGTGCCGTTGGGGACAGTAACGAGTGTGGAACCTGGTAAAGGACTTGCAATGGAAACAGGGGTAGCTGAGGTTAACCCTGAGTTGCAGGTCGAACCTAATGGCCCTAATAATTATATAAGAGTATTTGATACACCTACCACTCCTACTCAAACTGACTTCATTCCTTTTAATCAAGTATCATCTGGTAATGTAAAATCAACATCTTTTAGTACAATACCAATTGATGCAGTAGATTTGATAAAAACCTATATAGATGCAGGTGATGATGGTGATGTAAGAAACAATACTGATACATTTACAACTACAGGTGTAGTTAATCAGGTTGTAAGTTTAACATCAGCTGAATATACAGCTATAGGAACTAAAGATCCTAATACATTATATGTAGTTATAGCATCTAACCCTAGCTTTACTGTTACTCAAAGCTTAATTAATAATATTACAGGTGGTACTGCAGGTGTAGATTATACTTTATCGGGCCCGGCTGACGGAGCAACACAAGTTGGTGTAGCCGGAACGCCCTACTCATTTACAGTTACCGCTAGTCCTGCTAGTGGAAAATATTTTTCGAGCGCCTTCGCCGCTACTAACCCTTCGGGGGCCATATCAGCAGATGCTACAGTCACAAACACATTGACAGGTACGATTGCCGCCATACCGGCCGGCACGTGTACAGCTACTGCAGTAATTACAAATAACATATCAGGTGGTGGTAATGGATCGGTGAGTGTAAATCCTGGAACAGATGGAGGAACATGCCCTCACACATATTCATTTACAGCATCCGCATCTGCTAATTCCGGATTTGCATTTACATCTGGTCCGTTTTTTAACGGATCGGCGAGCGGAACAATTACAGGTACAGCTACAGGTAATCAAAATATACCAATATCAGTTACTGGAACTATTGCAGCATCAACAGCCCCGCAGTGTACAGTAACACTAAATGTAGATACAAGTGGAATAACAGGTACAGAATTTACATTATCTGGCGATACTACAGGATCTACAAGATCTGGTAATTGTGGAGCTGGATATGCATTCTCAACACAGGCTATTGCAAATTCAGGATATGAATGGGCATCAGGGCCTGTTGTAAATAATAATAGTGGTAATCTATCTAATACTACAGTAACTACAACTATAACAGGAGTAATACAAGTAGCAACACCTTCAACATGTGTTACAACATTAGCACTACAAAATGGTATTATAAACAATTCTGGTGTACAACCTTCAGTTGCTTATACAATAGGTGGTGATGTAGCAGGGGCTACAGATTCTAGTAACTGCCCAAATTCATATAGCTTTAATACTACAGTAGTTGCTAATAGTGGTTATCAGTTTACATCAGGACCAACAATAGTAAACGCACAAGGAACTTCTAATACATCTGAAATAGTTTTAACAACTATAACAGGAACAGTTGAAGCAATAGCAACAAACATAACAATTACTCCTTTATTAGATACTAGCGGTATAGTAGGTGGTACTCAATTTACTACAACAACCCCAGCAGCGGTTACAGGATTACCTCCTCAATCATATAACTTTACGCCAACTATAACACCTAATGCAGGATATTTATTTTCTTCTGGACCTACTTTTAATCCAGCATTACCTGCAACAGGAACAGAGAGTACTAATACAACAGTTACAATTGCAGTAAGTGGAGTAATACAAGCAAATCCAGCTTTAGGCTCTCAATTAGTAAGATGTGATAATAATACAACAACATGGTATACTCCACAAACTAATATATCTTCAGGGTTTACTTATTATAGTGCCGGGGGAGTTTGTTATAGAAGTATGGGTAATACTTATGATATAACTGGATTAACAAGTGTAGGTATGGGTGGAACAGTATATTCACCGGGAACACCTGGCAATCCTTGTATTGGAGTTGGCACTTGTTAAAATAATAAAAAAACAAAAAAATAAATAATGGCAATAATTTACAGTTATCCCCAAGCGACGCCAAAAGCATCAGACTTTATAATAGGTACAGTAACTTATGATGCGGCATCGTCTAATCCTGAAAGGGAAAATCCTACAAGGCAATTTAAGATAGCTGATTTAGCATCTGTATTGCCAGGTAATCAATATACACTAACTAGCTCTTCACAAGGATCATCTTCACTAATACAATTAACAGATGGAACTGGTGCTTTAAGTGGAACAGTCAATATATCTGCAGGTACAGGTATAAATTTACAATCTAGTACAGCTAATAATATTGTAATAACAAATGATGGAGTTACAAGTTTTACTGCAGCTGCAACAACATTTATAAATCCAGGTTTAGCTGTTGTAAGTGGGGTAACATCAATTGCTCCGTATCTTACAGCAACGGGCAGTCCTGGTGGAACTAATTATTTACGGGGTGATAATACATGGTCAACACCAGTAACTACGCTTGATACTACAGATGGTACATTTGTAAATTTAACACCCAATACTGCGGCAACAGGTGCCGTTACTGTAACAGCTGATCTTTCAGCAACAGGAACACCGGGTAATAGTAATTATTTAAGAGGAGACAACCAATGGTTTACTCCGGTTAATAGTCTTACAACTACGGATGGTACTTATATAAATCTTACGCCTAATACAGCGGCAACAGGAACAGTAACAGTAACAGCGGATTTATCTGCAACAGGTTCAGCTTCCAATCAAACATTTTTACGTGGTGATAATGTGTGGGCAACACCAGGTGGTGGCGGTACAGTTATAGGCACAGGTACTGCTGGAAAAATAACTAAATGGATTGCTACATCAGAAATTGGTGATTCTATACTAACGGAAACAGGTACTACTATATCTGTTGCGGGTAATATTAGTACACAAGGATTAGAAGTTAACGAATATTATAAAGATGGCGCAGGTAATAATGGTACAGATGGACAATTATTATCTAGTGTAACAGTAGGGGGAGTTAGACAGACCGCTTGGATTAATGCAGCAGCATCAGGTGTCTTATCTGTAACTTCTGGAAATACAGACACAATAACAATAGGAGGATCATCTGCAGCACCAACAGTAGCGGCTAATACAGCAACTATAGCGGCATCGGGGAATAATTTAGCTACCGCAGATCAAATTGTTACTTATGTAACAACTAATATAAATAATAGAATACAAAATATTGTTGATCCTACAAGTGCTCAAGATGCGGCAACTAAAAATTACGTAGATACAAGTATAGTCGGTTCAGGATCTTTAATATTTCAAGGTGGATATAATGCATCTACAAATACACCTGATTTAACTACATCACCAAACTCTATTAAAAAGGGATGGACATATGTTGTTACAGTTGCAGGTGATGCAAGTGGCTTTTGGAGTCCTACTTTAGGAGTAGGTGATTTAGTAATAGCTAATCAAGATAATCCTACTTCAGCAAGTGAATGGACAGAAGTTCAAAGTAATATAGATGTTGCTACAGATACAATACAAGGTATTGCTAATTTCCCAACAGCTGGAGGTTTATCGGTAACAGCAGGTGCTGTATCAATGCCGGATACCGGAGTTACTGCAGGATCATATACAAACTCTGATATTACTGTAGATGCAAAAGGTAGAATCACTACAGCATCAAGCGGTTCCGCTGGAGGTGTTACATCACTTACAGCAGGATCAGGTATATCAATATCTTCAAGTACGGGTAATGTTACTATAACTAATTCAGCTCCTGCATCTGCTAGCCAAGTAAGTGGTGGAGGTACGCAACATTATGGTGCTAAATGGACTACAACATCAGGAGCAATAACATCAAGCCCAATATTATTTGATTCATCTGGAGGAACAGGTGCATACATGGATTTAGGTAGATTATCCAATCCAAATAATGGAGGACAAATGCAGGTACGTGTATCTACATTAAGTTTATATGCACAACTTTTAGATGGAGGTCAGGGAGCAGGTACAGCAGGTCAATTGTTATCTTCTACTGGAAGTGCTACTGATTGGGTAGATGCACCAGTTGGAGAAATATATACATTATTATCTGCAACAGATGGTTCTAATGTAGATTTAAAATTAGATGCTACAAGTGCAGGAGGAGCAGATTCAACAGTTCAATTTACTGCAGGTAGTAATATGACCATTACTCAAACTAGTGGAACTGATATCACATTTGCAGCAGCTGATGAAATAAATGAAATAATAGTTACAGTTCAAAGTGTAGGAGGAAGTAATAAATATTTTATAGATGGTGCGCAACAAATTTCATTAGAACTTGTAGCAGGTATAACATATAGATTAGATCAATCTGATTCTTCAAATAGTACACATCCATTAAGATTTTCTACAAATCCTAACAATAGTCCATCAGCACCTTATACAACAGGTGTTACAGCAGTAGGTACTCCTGGATCAGCTGGTGCATATACACAAATAATATTAGAACAAGATACACCTAAACTTTATTATTACTGTACTAATCATTCAGGAATGGGTGGTGAAGTTATAGATCCAAGAGCAGCTGGACCATTTACATCATTCACTGCAACTGATGGAACATTTATAAACTTTACTCCTAATACATCACAAACAGGCGCTATAACATTAACAGGTGATTTAAATGCTACGGGTACACCAGGATCAGCTTCATTTTTACGAGGAGATAATCAATGGGTAATCCCTTCTAAATTTTCATTTGATGTTTCCGCTGATACTGCGGTACCAGGAAATAATAATCCCCAAACTGTTCCAGATGCAGGGCAACTAAGAATAATAGGTAATTCTGGAGGTTTAACAAGCACTATTTCATATTCTAATCCTGTTGTTACTACAGAAATAACACCTGATTATACAACAGCAAGTAATATAATATTATCAGCAGCAGATGGTACATCAGATACACTTATAGATGCAGATGATATTATATTTAGTAATGGTAATACTGTAAAATATGCTAATCTTTCACAGATTAAATCATATATTGGTGGAGTAAGTTCTTCACTAGTTAAAAATGATTATACAGGAGATGGTACAACAACCGACTTTACATTATCTAATGCGCCATTTTCAAATTTATATACTAATGTATTTATAAATGGTGTTTATCAAGAAAAAGAAACATATACAGTAACAGGTACAACATTAGCATTTTTAACTGCACCTCCAAATAATTTATCTATTGAAGTAATAACTACAGTAGCAAGTAGTGTGGTTCCAGGAGCAAATAGCTTAACTAATTTCCAAACTACAGGTGATGGAACAACAATTGCATTTACTTTACCAGCCGCTCCTGCAAATGAAAACTTTACTAATGTATTTATAAATGGAGTATATCAAAATAAAACTACATATAATGTAGCAGGTAGCACATTATCATTTACGTCAGGTGCACCAGCTACAGGAGATATTATAGAGGTTATGATTATTACAAGTGCATCGCTTGTTACTATTACTCCTTCTAATTATGCCACTCAAACAATATCAACAAGTATAACAGGAGTTAAAAATACGTTATATGTATTTACAGCAAATTTAACATTAACATTACCAGCATCACCTTCAAATGGGGATTCAATAAAAATTAGTAACTTGTCAGGTGTTGCAACATGTGTACTTGCAAGAAACGGAAGTTTAATAATGGGTAGCGCAACAGATTTAACATTAAATAATGCGGTTGCAAGCTTTGAATTAATATATTCAGGTGCAACAAAAGGTTGGGTAATTATAGGCCCGCAATAAAATAAATAAATAAAATAAATTATGAGTAATTTTACAGATTTTTTTCCAGCAGCAGGCGGTGGTGGATTAACACCAAAGTTTCAAGAATTTAATTCTTCTGCTACATTTACACCTACTCAAGCTTTAATTGATGCGGGAGGATATATAGAAGTATTTTTAGTAGCTGCAGGAGGAAGATCCCAAAGTAGTAGCAACGGAGCTGCTGGTGGTGAAACTTTTTTAGAAAGAATGTATTTAACTTCTACATCTGGTTGTGCTGTTGTTATTGCAGCTGCGGTAACTGTTAATGGTAATAATGGTGGTAATAGTTCTTTTGCAGGTGCTTCAGCGGGAGGAAGTGATTTAACTGCCGTAGGGGGTGAATGGAATCATGTTCAAAGTACCAAATTAGGTACTGGATGGGGTGCTTTATCAGCTCAATACTTAACCGCGGGTAACGGGTTTATGGGTTATGGCGCTGGTGGTGGTGGAAATGGTGATGGTGGTATAACAGAAGGAAAAGCAAATTCAGGACAAGGTTCTTCTATTAATTCTAACTCAGGATCAGGTTATTGTTTAATTAAATGGTTTGAATAAAATATTATGGAAAATAAAATAGCAATAATAAAAAACGGTGTTGTAGATAATATAATTATAGCAACAAAAGAATTTGGAAATACATTACCAGATACAACAATCGATGTAACATCAATTGATTGTGGAATAGGGTGGTCTTATAATGGTACAAGTTTTACTAAACCACCTGAAACTCCTGAACGAGCAAAAATTTGGAGAGATAGTGAATTAAAAGGATCTGATTTTATAGTTCCATTAACTGATTATCCTAATCATGCAGCATGGATAACATATAGACAAAAATTAAGAGATTGGCCATCTACAGATTCTTTTCCAGATACTAAACCTACAATTTAACTAATGGCATTAACACAAATACCTCCAGTTATGATTGACGGAGAACTTGGTCTTGATTGGCAAAGTTTTGTAGAAACATCAAGCTTTACAGCAGTCACTGGTAAGGGTTATTTTGTTAATACTACAAGCGGCAGTATTACTGTTACAATGCCTACATCTCCAATTGTAGGAAATTCAATAGGTATTATAGATTATGCAGGAACTGCAGCTAGTAATACTATAACTTTAACTAGTAGTAACAACATACAAGGTGGTTCAAGTAATAAAAATATTAATTACGCTAGAGGTGCAATACGTATTTCTTATTCAGATAATACACAGGGTTGGGTTGTAACAGCTGCAGCTAATGATAATACTTCAGCTTTAAATCCTTAAAAAAAAAATAAAAAATGGCATTAACAAAAGTAACAAAAGAACTTATACAAGGCGGTTTAGGAATAGATTGGCAGTCAGCAATTAAAACAGGTAATTTTCAATCTGTAGCATCGCAAGGCTATTTTGTTAATACAACTTCTAATGAAGTAACTATAACAATGCCTCCCTCACCAGTCGTTGGAGATATAGTAGAAATAGTAGATTATGCAGGTACCGCACAAACTAATAATATAAAAATTACTGCTCAAGCTAATATAAATGGATCTGCAAATGATGTTAAAATAGATTACCAGAGAGGTGCCGTAAGTATTATATATTCTGGAACAGCTCAAGGTTGGCTAGCAGAATTTGCCGCTAACGATGGTACCAATGCATTAGTAGATTCACCTGATACTATTCCTATACAATGGTTAGTAGTTGCTGGTGGTGGTGGTGGTGGATCAGAATATGCTGCTGGAGGTGGTGCTGGTGGATTAAGAACATCTTATGGTTCAATATCACCTATTACCATATCTGGTGGATCTATGGAATCAACATTTCAAGCATTTCAAGCTACATCATATGCTATAACTGTAGGTGGAGGGGGTTCTGGAACCCGCGATCTTTGGCCTGCATCTAATGGTCCAGGAGCTAATGGTGCAAATTCAATTTTTGCTACTATAACATCAACTGGTGGTGGTGGTGGCGGAACTAATACTGGGCTAAATGGAGGTTCTGGAGGAGGAGCTGGATGTTCTGGTGGAACTGGAAATATTGGAACCGCTGTAACAAGTCCTGTAGTGCAAGGATTTAATGGGGGTAATCGTGGTAGTTATTCACCTAAATTTCCAGCTGGAGGAGGTGGAGGTGCAAAAGAAGTAGGATATAGTGCTTCTAATCAAAGTACTTCAGGTGCTGGTGGTGATGGGTTAGAAATTAATATTTTAGGAGGTACTGGAAATTTTTATGCTGGTGGTGGCGGCGGCGGCGGTCAATCAGGTGTTTCGGCTGGAAGTGGAGGTTCATCAATAGGTGGAAGTGGAACAGGTACTACAATAGGTGGAACTGCAATTGTTCATACAGGCTCTGGAGGTGGTGGCGGTGGATCAATAAGCCCAGGCAGAGCTGGTGGCGATGGAAGTTCTGGAATCATAATATTACGCTATCCTACTGCAAAAGTAAATAGTTATTCAACAACTGGTACATTAAGTACTGTAACAAATGGAGCTTATCCTATAGCAAATAAAGCATGCTATCCATTAAATGGAAATGTAGTAGATATAAGCGGAAATGGATATAATGGAACTAATAATAATGTAACTTTTGCAGCAGGAATTTATGCACAAGCAGGAGTATTTAACGGTACTAGTGCATATGTTGATACAGGAATAAGTGGTACTACTGTAGCTTGGGGATATTCAGCTTGGATTAAAACTACGGTTGCTGCTGGAGCAGTTTTAGCACAATTAAATGGTTCTGGTTCTAGTAGTGGTGTTGATATGGTAGTACAATCTGGAGGTGAATTTCGTTGTCTTTTCCATCAAAATGGAAATGCTATTAGTAGTACTTATCTTTTTGGAACTAATATAAACGATGGAAATTGGCATTTTGTAGCTTACACTTGGGATGGAGTTAATGGAAATGATGCTGTTATAAGAATAGATGGTACAAAATATACACAATCAACTTCAATTACTGGGGGCACTAATGCTGATGCTACTTTAAAACTTGGTAGATTTGGTGCATCTGCAGGAGGTGGTTTTTTTACAGGTAATATTTCTCAAGTAAGGGTATTTACAAGTAAATTAAGTGACGCTCAATTAACAACCCTTTACAATGAGGGATATGTTCGTGAAACAACAGACGGAACAGATTCCATATTAGAATTTTTAGGAGGAACAGGAAATATAACATTTAGCTAAAAAACAATAAAATGGCAGGAACAGTAGTAGAATCAACAAATGTAGATTCATCAATCATAAAAACAATAACATTAACACAAGCAGCATATGATGCATTAGGATCTTATGATGCAAGCACAATATATATAACAACATAAAATATAAATAATGGCAATATATTTAGGAGCAACAGAATTATCAACCGGCGGCGGTGGTGGCGGCGGCGGTGGCTTTACAAAAGAATATAATTTAAGAGGTAATATTGCACAAGGTCGAGTTTATCCTTTTGGATATACAGGTGGCAATACAGCTATTACTATTGATCAAGCTAATGCAACAGCTTTAGCTAATGGAACTAAATGTACTCTTTGGTTTGGTTACCCTATTACAGATGGGCCTTATATTATACAAAAAACAGGCAGCTCCGGAGGTAATTACAACAATTTTGATTTCGTAAGTACTCCACCGAGTACCACACATAATAATAATACTGTTACTATTTGTAATATTAATACAGATATAGCAGTTAATCCAGCTACAGATTTAGGTTTAGTAGATGGTGCTTCGATTGGTTATTTTATGATTGGAGGAGGAGCAAACGGATATAATTCTGATAATCAATCTACTAATAATGGTGGAGGTGGTAATGGAGGAAGATTTACAAGTGGGACATTAACTATAGCTACAGCATCAACAAATTTAGTACTAACATGTGGTAATGGTGGTGGAAGAACTCTTGCTGAAGGTAATTCTACAATTGTTTATGGAAGCACTACACTTTCAACTTCTGGCTTTCCTTTTGGAAAAGGAGCATACCGAACAGCAGGATATGGTAACAGTATGTATCGTTTAGCTGAAGGTTTTCAAGGAGTTAATGGCTACGGAATGGGAGGAGGAGCTGGTAATAACATATATGATATTGGAGGTGTGGCACCCGGTTTTCCTCAAGGTTATGGCTCCGGTGGACCTTTAAGCACATCAACGGCATTTTCAAATCATGGTGGCGGTGCCGGATCAGTAATTTTATATTACTAAAAAATTAAAAAAACAAGTAATAATATATTATAAACCAATATGCTAAAGAAAGCTTACCTTTGGCATTATAATAATTTGTGTAAGCTAAAAAACCAATACCAAAATGACACTATATTACCGGACTAGTACGTGGAATAGTCAACCACAAATTTCAGAAGAAACCAAAAACCTTTGGAAGCACATCGCTGATAAAGAAAATTGGCGTATAACCCAATTACCAAACGGATTTTTTCAAACTGAATATCAAGATCTTAAAATAGATACTGATTGGAATGATGTAACTAGAAGAGAAACATTAGAAGGGGCTGAGGCTGCTATTGATGCTTCAATTGAATATTACAAAAAGAAAATTGGTTATCTTGAAGGACCTAAAGTTGTAAAAACTTTCAAATAAATATTACTAATCAAATTTAATTAAATTATGTCAGACG
>WLWG01001254.1_pt1 | contig 23551 bp, 10 predicted proteins | sample 6712871 | NCBI WGS metagenome assembly WLWG01 (sample SAMN12718693, study PRJNA515312) | sponge metagenome | isolation source: marine sponge | host: Mycale hentscheli | place: New Zealand: South Island, Marlborough, Capsize Point | collected 2003-05-01
GATTGCTATATCAGATTTTAATGTAAAATAAGTTGTAGCTAGTGCTATAGTAAATCCTACTATTGTACCTATAGTTTTAAGGTCAAGTGTTACTTTAGTTTGTTCGCCAATCTCTTGTGCCATTATTCTTTGTTTTTTTCTTGTAGTTCTAGTATTTTTTTAACTCTTTCGTTTTCGTATTTCAAAGCTTTTATTTGTTGTTTAGTTAAACCAAGTTTTAATAAAAGATCTTTTTGTTCTTTAACACTTGTTTCTTTTTTCATAGTGTTAACTTTTTCCTTCAATATCATTTCAGGTGTTTGATCAACTTTTTCTTCTACACCATAATATCCTAAACCTACATCCCAAGAAGACCAACCTAAAGCTAAGGCAACCTTTTGCCAGTTTTCACTTTCTTTATTAAATATTTGTCTTACGTTATTTAACTTTTGTATTGCTCTATCTGCAGGTATATTTGTTGTTGCTGTTACTACTTGAGCTGTTGCTAAATAAGCTGGGTTATTTAAATTAAAACCTTGGTTAGCTATTTCTTCTCTTTGCCAGCTAAAAGTGTTAGCCGCTGAATTTAATTTTCTAATCTTAGTATCTAAAGGAGGAGAAAAATCAAACAAATCACTTATAGCTTTTCTAAACTCTGGTGAGTCTTTATCATTTTCTTTTGCTATTGTCATTAAAGAATTTTTAATAGCTATAGCAGCAGATCCTTGTATACCTAAACCTTTAAGTAACGAATCACCCATACCGTTTATTGTTCTAGCTGCTTTACCATTTCCATCACCGTCTTCGTCAAATGCTTCTGTCCATAAAGAATTTTGTAAAGCATTAAATATTAAGTTTTGTGCCGCTCCATAATAAACTATCTTAGATACATTTGTTTTCCAATCACCTCTATTGTTTGCAAGATCTTGACCTGCTCTTTTTATAATACGAGAATACTGCATAGGTGTATTACCATAAGCTAAAACTAATCTACCAGCACCACTTGCTTGTTGTTGGCTAATTCTCATAGCACTACTTGATTGCTGGTTTTCTTCAGATATTTTTCTCCAAGCATCCATAGCTTGTGCTTCTGCCATTTCTTTTGGCATACCACCATCCATTAAAGACTTAATTCTATTTCTATAAAACGTAGCACCACCTGAAGCAATAGCAAAACTATCAGCTCCTCTTGTCATTACAAAACCTTGGTTAAGTAAATAAGCAATAGCTCCTTTTGCTCCACCTTTTTTAGATGCTTCAGCTATTTCAGACTCAGCAACGTTTATATTTAAACCTTCTCTTCTGTTTATAAGATAATCAGAATTAAATAATGTTTTAAAATCTTTCCAATATTGCTTTTGGTTTGCGAACGCTTTACCAGCTCTATATATATTATTATCACCCCAATTAATATAGTTTACAGATGATATAGTTTGAAGAGCAGCTGATCTAGTGTTTAAATACATCGTAGCACCAACAGAACCATTGAAGAAATCTAAAATATTATTTACTGTTCTGTTTCCTCCTGGTGCTCTGTTATTTCCACTTTCCATTCTACCCAACACATCGTCTAAAGCTTCTACATATTTATCTCCAAAAGCAAATCTTAATTTATTTTTATTATTATCTGAAAAAATAATACTAACATTTTCTTTCCACTCTTGTAAATATTCTTTTCTATTAATTTTATTTATTTCACCCATTATATCTGTAGACAAAGTTCCAGATATCCAATCTTTTTTTGGTTTAGGGTATTGTTTACCTTTTTGCATTTTAGCAATTTCACTTACAAAAACACTTAGGTCTCCGTTTTCACTTACAAACTTGTTTAGTTTCTTTTGGTCTCTTTTAGATAAACCAGGTATTTCCATACCTTGATTTGTCCACACTGCAACTCTAGCCGCATCACCAAATGAGTAATTACCAATACCTGTTTCAGTATTCATACTCTTAGGTAGTTTTTCTAGTTTACTTTTTAAAGCTTTAAAATCACTAGATGCTGCAATTTTAGCAGACTCAATTCTTCTTTCAGCTCTATTAAAAGGATCAATTAAATTATCGTTATAAAACTGATACATCGCGTCACCACGTTTACCACTAGGTAAAGTTTCATATAATAAACCATTAAAATCTTCTGCAGAATAGCCCATAAAGAAATTAGAGAACATGTTTTTATTTTTTAACCTACCTTCTGACGCTGCTCTTGCTGCTGATATTGTCCACTCAGCACCTATAGTTTGTCCTGGCAGTTCACTTGTTCTTAATTCTAGGTTTTCATTAAATATTCTATCAAAAGTTTTAGGTTTTGAAGCAATAGAGGCTTGAACTTCACCTTTAATATCTACTTGATCTATAACATTTTTAACAGCTTTAACATTTGCTAGGATATCATCAGCAAATAAAAAATCATTATAACCTTCTGCTGCTTTCTTTAAAAACCAATTTGCTTTTGCTTGTGGAGCACCATCAGCCAATCCTATAATATTTTCAACAGGTATGTTTACACCGTTTGACTCTAACCATCTTTTCATTGGCTCGGCAAACTCTGGTGGTCTTGCACTAACTACAAATAAATTTTCAGGACCATGTTGTTTGTATTGTTCTTTTAATCTTTTAAAATAAGCAGCTGGTTTTCCTTTTTTAATTTTCATGAAATCACTAAAATCAAAAGTAACTCCTTCAGCCTCTAGTGTACTAGCTTGCTCACCAAACTCTTCTGTTCTTAATATTATTTTAGAACCATCCGGTCTTGTTCCTATAACTTTGTTTTTAGACTCAAGCACGGTGTTGTCAGCATCTACAGCTGTTAGTGATTTTTTTTCTTTCTTTAAGTCTCTAGCTTTTTTAGCGGCGTCATCTGCAGTTCTAGTTTCAAAAACGTTTTGTTCACCAGTTATTACTTTTATACCAGCGTTTGTAAAGTTATTAGAACCACCTTCGTTTTTATTTATCTGATCTACAAGTCCATCTTTCGTAGGCGTTATAGCTTCAAAAGCATTCATCGTTTCTCTAGCGGTTTCCCTTGTTGTAAACGGAGTGTAATTAGCATCTACTTCAGAACGCATTATTTGATAAGCTAATCTACCTTGTTCGTTTATAACACTTTGATTGTTTTCAAAAGGTTTATCTACTGTTATATTAAAGTCTTCTGCATCAGTAATAAATCTATAAGTACCATCAGCTTGTTTAACTTCTCTACCTAGTTTGTTTAAATTTGCGCTAAAATACTCATTAGCATATCTTAATCTTACATCAGGAACTTTACTATAATCACCTGTTTCTATAGCTTTAGCTAAAGCCGTACCAAGTAAAGGATGCATACCAGCTTTAGGACTATAACCTTCTATTGCTTCTCCAGTAAATCTGTTTACGTTTAAAGTAGGTTGATCTAATATTAACCTTTGTTCTTTATCTAAAACTAATTGGTAGTAATTCTTTTTACTCCAGTCTTTAAAACCTTGATAAGATTTATCACTAGCCGTTAAAGCCTTACCCATAGCAACAGCAAAGTTACCGTACTGAAATACATGCTCTTCTCTGTTTTCTTTTGCTTTTGTATCTAAACCTAGCATTAAACCTTCCACTGTAGCTAAGTTTCTAAAAGGATGGTTGTTGGCGTTGCTGTGATATAACATGCTCATTAGCTCTGGCATATACTTACCATCTTCAATTTTTGCTATTTCTCTAAACTTATCAAATATAAGATCTTTTCCTTTTTGTAAATCTTCATAAACCTTTTTATTGTTTTCAAGTTTACCAAAGTTTTGAGGTCCTATAGCAAGTTTTATTAATCTAGCTTCTTCTTTACTTACAGCATTTTCTAAACCTCTATTAGTTATTTCACTTGCTAGTTCTGTTTTTAATCCTGGCATAGTAAAAAACTCTTCATTAATTAAAGTTTCTTCCGCTTCTTTATATTCTTTACTGTCAATACCGTATTTATCTTGTATCTCTTGAAGAGTGTTTTCAGTTTTACCTCCAAGAAAACCAAAGTTTCTTTTCTTAGCAGTACTAGGTTTTAGACCTCCACCAGACAACCATCTTATCATGTTTTCAGACGCGCTTCCAAATTTATCAGCAAAAGGATTTAAAACAAGATTTCGTATTTTTTTAGAATATTCTAAAGAGCCTGGTTCTTCCATTTTACCAAAACCTGCATTTTCTAAATTAAACTTCATTATATCAAGTAAAGTTGGATTTTTCTTAGGCGATGATGCAGACGCAAAAGGTTTAGAATCAAATCCAGCACCAATAGTTCTCATGCCTTCTGGTTTGCTTACAGATCCTTCATCAATTCTTTCTTGTGTTATATCTCTTATAGCTTTGTTAGATAAAGCAACTGCAAAATTTCTTGCTACGCCTTTTAATAATTGAGCTTTGTCAGATCTTGGATTAAAACCTTGTAAGTTACCTGGCTCTATACCTAAAGCGTCAAATAAGTTTTGTCTAGCGTTAGGACCTTTGAACTCTGGTTTTAGTTTATATTGTTTATTACCGTTTATAACCTCACCTGTTTCTTCGTAAAATACTTTTCTAACATTACCAGGTATACCCATTGGTTCGCCACCTGATTTTATTTTTTTATTACCAACTTTAGAATCAACATTGGAAACTCTCATGTTTCCTGGTAAGAACAATTTTAAAAATTGCTCTGGGTTTTTAGCTATGAATCTTTGTATTTCTAAATTTTCTTTTTTTCTTAAGTTATCTTTAGGATTTGAAAGACGAGAGACAGGAATACCAAACATGTCTGCAACTTCGCTAAAAGCAGTTAACGCTAGGTTTTTCTTGTATTTTTTACTACCAATATCTACACCGTCTTTAATAGCTTTGTCTAATATATTTCTTTGAGTTTCATAAAATTTTTCTTTAAAACCTTCAGGCATACCTTTAAACGGATCTACTAAATTTTCAGCTTCTTCTATTTTTGTCTCCTGTACAACATCTTCAATTTCTTTACCTTTATCTTTTAAAACATCAATGCTTGTTTCTAAGCCTTGTCTTTCTAAACTTTCATAAAACTTTTGAGCTTTAGGCTTCATGTTACTATAAAAGAAAGTACTAAATAAGTTTCCACTTTCTGGCTTATATCTTCTTAGTATTTCAGTAAAATATTTACCAGCTTCACTTTCAAAATCTTTTTGAGATTTTGTTCCTTTTTTAACATTAAATTTCCAAGCATCAGCTGCCATTGTGTACATCTGATCTAACAAATTTTTAGGTATTTGTGTTTGATTGTTTATGTCTGGGTTTTTTTCTTTAAAACTCAAAGCTTCTTCATTAGCGCTTTTTTTAGCAGCAGATAAATTTGACGCGCTTATTCCACTAGTTCTTTCGCCTCTAGCCTCAGCCGCAGCGTTGGCTAAATCTTCAGTTTCTTCTCTAAATTTTTCTTTGTTTGTTGATAAATCTCTAAACAATTCATATAATTGTTTTCCATCAACTTTACTAGGGTCTAAGCTTGTAAAAGTTTTACCTAGTATTTTATCTCTCATTGACTCAAAAGCTCTACCTAAAGTCTGGTTAAATTCAATTTTACCAGAGTCTATCATTTCAGACAAACTGGTTAAGTTTTCTTCATACCAAAGACCTTTGTCTCCCTTAGCAATTATATCTCCATATCGTTGCTGTACATCAAATTCTACTAGTTCTCTTTGTTTAGGGGATAAAGAATTTAAAACCTCATCTATAACTTCTATACCTTTTTCTGTTACTTTTCCTTTGTTGTCTTTAAAAAGATCTAATAAAAACCTATGAGTTCCTTCATGAGTATCAGCAGTAAAATCTTTAAGTTTACTAGCGATTTCTTTGTTTATAAATCTTTCTCCAGTTTTAGGATCAATAAAAGCTATATCTCCTTTTACATCTTTAGCTTCAAGACCAGCTCTATTATAAGCATCTTGAAATTCCTGAACACTGTTAATTATTTTACTAGAACCGCCTCTCATGTTTGTTTCACTTACAGATTCTTCTGTTAGTTTTTCTGCTGATTCTGTTAGCTTTCTTTGCAACTCTATAGCTAGATCACCATCTTTGTCTTCGTATCTTTCTAGTTCTTTTGTTTTATCAGATATTTCTTTTTTAATATCTATTTTATCTGAAGCGCTAAGTGTTTCACTATTTTCTTTTAAGTTTTTTTGTAAAGAAAATATATCTGTGTTTAGATTATTTTTTTTATTTAAAAAATTATAAGCCTCTTCATATAGCTCAGGTGTTAACTTACGACTAACGTTGTATTTACCAACTGGGCCACCGTTGATAATATAACTGCTTGTTTTACCTCCAGCTATTCCATGGTAACCTAATTGTAGTCCACCACCGTTTAATTGAGCTTGAATTATATCGTTATTTTTATATATATTATCTAAGTTTTGAGAAGCTTTTGTTCCTTCTTTTATACCTACAGTATCGTATAAAATTTCTTTTGGTATTCTACTAAGCTTTTGAGATTCTATAGCGCTTAATTGCTCTCCATTTTTTAGCTTATTAGATATAACCATTATTTCTGCATCTGTAGGAACTGCGTTTCCTGCTTCTCTTTCTACATCAATAGCTTTTTTAGCAACATTTATAGCTGCTTGAGTTAAAGCCATTTGTTCGTTTTTCTTTACTTCGTTGAATTGTTCTCTGGCTTCCTGCGGACTTATGTCACCATTTTTTCTTTTTTCTAATATATCTTTAGTTAACTCTATAGATTTTTTTGTTATTGAGCTTTCTGTTTCTATCGTAGGGTTTTCTATTAACTCATTTTTTATTCCAAAAAATTCAGCCGCTCTTCTAGATTCTACAGAGCTTTTTCCATTAGAAGTTAACCTAACTATATCAGCTTTACTAGCGTTTAAAAAATTGTTAACACCGGGCATTCCTTTTGACAAAAAACCTATAGCTCCTATTTTAAACATTTCATCTACTGTAGATTGAAAGTAACCTATATTTTCTTCTTTTAAACCTCCAAAATAACCTTCCATGTCTGTTATTGTACTAGCAAATTGATAACCTGTTGCACCAGTAAGAAGCCCACCAGTTTGTTTTACAATATTACTTGGAGTGTTATATTTAGCAACATCTGCAACTTTTGTAGTTATACCTCTATAGAAAGGATTGTTAGCTAAAGCTTGACTTTTAGGAGACATTATAGCATTAGATAAACCTCTTGTAAATTTATTAGCAAAAGCACCAAAACCAATTTGACCTGCTTTCATACTTCCACCAAAAATACCTGCTTCACCTTTTCTATAATCATCACCATCAAAAGCTAAAGAAGTACCTTCAAATTTCAAACCATCTTCTATAGCATCAATTGCTGAAGTAAAAAGCTTATATTTTTTGTTAGTTTCACCAAAGTTTTTTCCATTTCTAAAAACTTTATAACCTTTACCTAGTTCTTTTACGCCTGCTCCAATATCTTTTAAAGCTTTTGTACCACCTAGTTTTCCAAAACCCCACATTTTAAATACAAACTCTCCAAAATGAGGTAAAGCTCCTAAGTTACGTTGTCCAAAGTTTTTACTTGTAGAATAGTTTATAAGATCTGTGTCAACATCAGTACCTGTTCTTGACAAAAGATCAGCAAACATATTTGCTTCTTCGTTTTGAGTTATAAGATTACTTGGCTCTGTAAGTCCTAAAAAACCATCATCAGCTCCTGTTATTTCCATTGTGTCGTCTAACATTTCGTCAAATCCCCAACTTCTAGCTGTTGTTGCTAAATTTCTATTAAGAGCTATAGCTTTGTTGGTCACAGTATATTCGTCAAGAGCATTGTTAAAAGCAACAGCCAATGGATGAGATCCTGGTATTTTAGTTAATCCTTTAGGCAGCTTTCCAGTTTTATTAAATTGTTCTAGCTTTTTTAATTGTGATTTAGATATGTTTTTAGGGTTTGTTAAAATACTTTGATTATTACTAACGTCACTATAAGCAAAATCCTCTCCTTCGTTCCAGCTAAGACCTTTTTCTTTAAATTTATCATTCCATTTTAATATATCTTCTGTAAGACCGTTTAAAGAATAATATTGATTATCTCTTTCGTTTAGTAAAACATCTATATCTTTCATAGATTTTTCATTAGCTTTTTCAAAAAGCTCTAATTGAGCTAATGGAACATCTGCTTTTTCTAAATCTATAAAATCTCCAGTATTGGTATCATAAAGTTTTTTACCTAAATCTTTTTCAGTACCAAATTCTTTATCAATTTTTTCACCTATTCTTTTTTTAACATCAGGATCAGTAGCGTTTTCGTATTCTAATGTTAGTTTTTGAAGCTTTGCTTCATTTTCTGTTAGATTACTAATGCCAAATTCTGATATTTGATTTGTAGTAAAACCAAAATTATCTTTAGCTAAAATCGCGTTTTTGTTTATTCTATATTGATACTGAGAAGGCATGTTTATATAAGTAATTCTATCGTCAACAGGTTGATCCATTTTACTGAACTTATTTCTAACAGCTTTATTTTTTCCTCCTTCAAAATCGAAAGCAAACAACCTGTCGTTGGGTTCTAATCCAGATCTACCGTATTTTGTTTCAAAAATTTCTTTATCATAATAACCAACTACTCCTCCGTTTTCCATTATGCCAGAACCAGCTATTTCTCTACCTTTTCCATTAAAATCATTTAATGAAGATAACTGCGTTTCGCCTCCATATAATTCTTTAGCATAGTCAGATAAAACTTGATGACCTTCTGGCATATAGTCCCAAGAATTTCCACTAAACCCTGCGTAACGTTGATAAAAATCTTCACTTTCCCAAGTAAGATGACCTAATCTATTATCTAGTTCATCTGCGTCGTAATATGGTTTTGCATTTATTGTAACTTCCTGCATTTGATTATAAGGTTGAAAACCATCAATAGTTCCACTATATACGTTTCCGCTAGCATATAATTCTGGATCTAATCCTGCCACGTAAGAAACATGCGGGCTTAAACGTACATAATCTTCTACAGTTTTTACATTTCTAAAACCACTATCAATTTCTCCTTGTTTATCGTCAATAAATTTTTGTAACTCTTCTTCAGTATATAATTGATAACCACTACTAGTGTTTACTTTAATTTTCTTTTGAAACTGATCTTCTGTTATTAAACCCATAGCTCCACTTGTTTCTACAGCCATGTTATTTATAGCTTTAGCTTCTTCTTCTATAGAAAGACCTAAATTAGCAACTCTTGCTTGATAAAAATCTAAAGTGCCAGGAACAAAATTACTACTTAAACTTCTACCATCTAGTGATTCCGAAAAACCATCTTCCGATTCTGAAGCCGTATCGGATGCTTCGTCTGTTGTAGTTGTTACAGCTGCACCCGCTTGGTCCGCAACAACTTCTGTCTTTACCTCTTCAACTTCTTCAGTCTGAGGGTTATCTATTTCCCATTGTCTAACTAGTTCAAACATTTTATCACCAGGAATGTTTTGATCAACTAAACTTCTTATGTATTCTTCTTTTGTCATTTAATTTAATTTTGTTGGTTAGCTTCCATAAACTTATCAGCTTTAGCTTTTCTTGCTTCTTCTAAATCAAACACCGCTGCATCTTCTTCTACGCTAGGCAGCTTGTTTGTTAAAAATTGTTTTAAATAATTATTGATAAAATACTCTTTATATTTATAAGCAAATCTTTCTTTTTTGTCTTGATACAACGGTAAATCAGTTTCATATATCCATGAGCTTTCAGCAGCGTTAGCGTTTTGCACCATTTGAGCATCTTCTTCTACGCTAGTTCCTTTAGATAAGTAAACGTTCCAAGCAGCGACAGCTTCTTGTTCGGCTGATAACATACCTGCAACTTCAGCGTTTATAAATGGATTTAATTTCTTTTCAATTTTATCCATATCGTATCTTAATACATTTCTACCTTTACCACCACCAATGTCTATTATTTCATAATCAAGTTCACCATTAAATTTTATAGCAAACTCTTCTGATATTTTAGCGCCAGCTGATAACTTACCATTTTCACCTACCATATCAGGAGAAAATAATTGTGATTGAACCAATAACTCAGACATGCTAGCATCTATATCTGGTGTTTCTACAACCATAGATGTATCAGAATCTAGTAATGTAGATAAAGCAGAGCTATTTATAAGTAAAGGTTTTTCAAATAAAGGACCATCAAACATTAATTCTTGATTGCCATTTTGTAATAAATCTAATGATACCATGTAACCATCAGTTCTAGAAAAACCAGGCTTTTCAGTCATAATAGCATTAGCAATCATAAACCCATAGTAATTATTAGGATCATAATTTGCGGTTTCAGTAACACTTAACTCACTCATTACGTTTTTAAGAAACTCTAAAGAAACTTCAGGAGCTCTTTCAAGTATGTTTATCTGCTCATTTACATCAACACAGTCACCACATTTGTTTTGTTGTATAGCTGTTTTTAGTCTAGCGTAGTATTTTCCTGTGTCTTGATATGCTCTGTCTAATATTCTAAACTCAATATCAACATCAGAAGATATGTAACCTGGAATATAAGCCATGCTATCGCTTTGTAATACTTGTTGTATTAGAAGATTTATTTGAATGTTTTTGTTTTCCATGTTGTTTATCTATTATGAACCACTGTTACCACCAAAAGCAGATCCAGCTACAGAAGCTATACCGCTTATTGCTCCTGTTAAAGCTCTAGTTTGATCAGCGCTTGCTTGAGCTTTTATACCTTGCATATTATCTATTTGGCCTTGTAATCTATTTAACTGACCCATTTCTCTTTGTTCTCTTTGACCAAACACAAATTGTTTTCCAGCAGCATCTAAGTTTTGCATTCTTTTTTCTTCAGCTATTTTAGCGTCTTGTAATCTTTGCTCGCCAGCAGCTCTTTTGTCTTCATTAGCTTTTTCTTGTTGCTCTATTCCAGCCGCAACATTTTGCTTAGACTGTAAAGCAGCTTGAGCTAATGCAGTAGCGCTACCTGCACCACCACCAGTTTGTCTTAATGTATCTAATGTATTTGCTAAAGCTTGATCAGTTTGCTCTATTTGCATTTCAGTAGCTTGCGTAGCAACACCTAAGTTGGCCATAGGATTACTCATCATGTCACTTAAGTTTTCAGCTCCTTCATAAGGATTTATAATTTCCTGCCTGTTGGCTTCTAGTTGAGCCATCTTAGCGTTCATTTGTTTAAGCTTTTTTCTAGCTCTTCTAGCGGCTTTTCTAGCTTTTGCACCACCAATTATTCCTCCAGCGATTTGAGCTACGCCACCTATTATTGCGCCTATTGCCATTTATTTATTTTTTTAATTAATTTTTTAATATCCATTGTTAGCTATATAATCACTACCAACAGAGAATAATTCTTTTTCACCTCCTGGGTTTGTAACAGCATCTGTTGATATTGTTACTGTTGCATAGAAAGCTTTAATACCTGATATTGCAGACCCAAAATGAATTTCACCTGGCGCAGAAGTACTAGCGTTTATTAGATTAGCAACATATTTGTTTTCTTTTCTGTCAAAACCTGCTTGATAAAAAGGTCTTAAAACAGCTGCAGTTCCAGTTAACGGGTTTGGTAAAGTAGAATCATATCTTCCTTGAACATAACTATATACAATAGCAGAATTGTCATCGTAATTAAGCCAGTTAGTAGTTCCTGAAGTTAAATCTCTACCAGTGTTATCAGAATCAAAGCTGCTAATTTGCCAACCACTACTACCTTCGTAGTTAACTGTTTTAAATGTTTTTGACTGCGATACATTTGGATTAAAAACAAATGTAATAGAAGTCGGTTGAGCTGTGTTACCTAGGTTAGAATAAAATAAATTTCTAGTACCTCCTTGTGCATAATGCTCAAACAATGAACCAAATTTTAAACTATAAAAACTGTTACCTAAAGTAAACATTTGATCTGGTTTATAAGTAAAGAAACTTGTCCAACCTTGAACTAAGTCATCAAACGCTAAAGTTTCATATCCTGAGTTAAGAGTATTTTCTTGTGATCCAGCTAGTTGAGTAGATACAACATATTGTTTGTTGTGAATATCATATCCACCTATTATTTTACCGTTAACACCTCCAACATTTATACCAGAACTTAATCTGTCTCTAAAATAATCAATCATTCCAGCGTTAGATATTTCTGTTAAGCTTCCACCTGACATTCTTAAAACAACACCGTTATTTCTATCAGTAAAATATTTGTTATTACCATATATAGCAAAACTAGTAGGATCAGTGCTTATACCAAACTTACCAATGTAAGGTTGAATAGCACCTATAACTAAGTTGCTAGATGTTACTGTTCCACCACCTTCGGCAGAATATATAGCATCTTTATCTATTAATGCTCTACTTATTTTTAATTCTTGAAGTATGTTTAAATTAGTATCTTCTGCATAAAGCTTTTGTATTGAACCATTTGCTGGATCTACAGACTTAACTATATCATCAGCTACAGAAAAAACATTTGTTCTGTTTATACCTGTTCTAGAGTTAAATATACCTGAGTATATTAATGAATTGCTTCGTCTAGTACCATTAGGTTCTTCTTCTACTAAATAAGCTTTAGCACCAAAAGAAACACTAGTGTTATTATAACCCCCATGTATTCTTGACTCTTCTATAACCCAGTTGTTTGGAACATCTGCAGTAGTGTTTGGATAACCACCTTTTGAAGTTGGTATTCCAGTCGAGCCATTCCATACAGGTATGTTACCAAAGTTGGTAACAGACTTGTTTACTTTCTTAAGAAGGAATGTATTGAAATATTTAACTTCTATTATTGCAGCCATAGTTATTATTATTACTTATTTTTTTAGTTTTTTAAGTGTTACACACGTTTGCTGGATCTGTACTATTTAAAGCTAGTTTTACAAAACCAGCATTTGTTAAAGCTGTGGTATTGTCTGGAGCACAAGCTGTTGTAAATCCTGGAAAAGTATTACTTGGTGGATCAACAAAACTTATAACTTCACTTTCACCATTACAGCCAGTGTAAGTGGCTCCAATTGTATTACCACTTCCAGCATATGTAAACTTATAAGTAAAACAAGGTGTTCTATCTAAAGTCATTGTAAAACTACAGTTATCACTTAAACCTCCAGCATCTTCTACAGTGCCTGTTATAAGATAAGTGCCATCAGGCATTGTGCTTGGAGGATCTCCTCCTGCAAAAAATACTCTACCGTTCCAAAATCTATTTACTTGTGATTGATTAACTAATATAGTTCCAGCAGGTGGATTATACGTAGTACTTCCACTACCAGCAATTGTTACGGTCCATGATAAATCTTTGTATGCAACTTCGTCAAATCCTATGTTTAATGTAGACGCTCCATTTTGAGCTTGCAAGTTTGCAATAGTTCCAACGCCTCCACCAGTAGTTCCTGGCGTGTAAGTAAGATTTGTACAGCCAGATGTAATTGATGGTACTACATTTATTAAAGATACAGGTTGTTGAGTAATAAAACTTTGAACTCCATTGTAATTAACCTCAAAATTAAAAGTATATGTTTGATTTGTAGAGGCTTGATTGCTATAGTAAAAAGGAACTTTAGTAGCTATTTGATATGTGTTAGTACCAGCTACATTAGATAGTTCAAATAATTGAGCAGGGTTTTGGTCGTCAACTAAATTTCCATTAAAATCAAAAACACTGTTTAATTTTAACTGAGGTGGTGTAGTATTTGCGTAAGTTATAGTATTGCTAAATTGATCTAATAAACTAAAAGGTGTAGTAAATATATTTCCAGTAGGTGCTAAACTTTCTTTAAATAAATCTGTATTAAATCCACTAATAGAAACTGCATCTGCTGTACCACCTAAAATAGCTTGATTTAATTCTGTTATTAAACCTTCAGTAGTTGTTTCCCAGAATATATCTAGCTCTGATTCTACAGGATCTGTTTCCATTATAGCTAAATTATTAGGTATAGTTAAATATCTTTCTTGCGTTGGTGAAAAAGTATATACTGTAGCTGCATCAGCTAAAACGTTTATTACAGGTTTACTAAGTTGTATAGTTGCTGTAGAAGCTGCACCGTTAACAAATTTTGTTATAACTGAATTATCTTCAAGACCTGGTCCTGACATCGTTGTGCCAACAGGTATTGTTGCCGATGCTGAAGCACTGTTAGGGTTTAAGTTACTTATACTTAATTGATTATCAGCTGGAACTAAAGAATTAGTATCTACAGTAGCGGTTGTTATAACAGCCGTTACTCCTAATTGTTTAGAAGGTGTATTTATTCTAGCTATTAAAGGGTTTGAAACTACGTTATAAAGCTCAGCACTACCTACGTAATCAACCTCGCTAATACCATTAAACAAATCGTTATCAGTTGCTATAACACTAACTAAACCAGGAAATGCTCCAGGGTAATATTGTATGTTATTTTGCCATACGTCATTTGTAGCTGTGTTTTGAACTCTACCATTAAGAACTACACTACTTCTAAATTGCTTTTGTTCAGGACCTACTTCAGCTAAATCTCTAGGCACTTTGTTTATATTGTCATTAAATAAAGCAGCGTGAGATGTTTTACCTAATTCTTTAAGTGTGTCATTAGGATACGCTGCCATTACACCTGGTAAATAAACATTGTAATATTCTTGCTCTGTTTGCTTTACAACAACTTTATAAGAATACCAACCTAATGGATTATAGTCTTTGTCGCTAGTGTCACCATTATATATACCTGTTGTGCCTCCTGGTATTGTACTATTAAATAATACTTTTAAAGAATTACCTGGGAACTCAAGCGCTTCTATATCGCCAGCTATATAATCAGAATAAACTGTTGAACCTAAATATTTTTGATCACCAAAAACAACTGAGTTGTCTCCATCAGACAATATAACGCTTGAAGATCTACCAAACTTATCTGATAACACTATACCAACTTGATAGTTTCTATTTTGTTTTAAAGAAGAACTTGGGTATTCTACAGTACTTGTGCTCCACCTAACACTGCTTGGTGCTGTAAATGTTAATATAGATCCAGCAGCAATACTAGCGTTAGTTGTTTTATCTATTGTAACTGTGGTTGCTGTAAAGCTAACAACAACACTATTTGATTGTATACCTGCTACGTTAGCAGTTATAGAATAACCATTTTCTAAAGTTCCTGAAACTGTATTTATATTTATTGTTGTAATACCACTATTATTAGTACCGTTTGTTGTAGCGGTTCCTGTTCCTAAATTAAAAGCAAGCTTTTGACTAACAGCTAAATTATAATCTAAAGAAGATGGTGGCGTGTGTTTATTTAAAAAATTACCATAAACAATTCTATTGCTTATTACTTCTTGTGACAAAGCTCTTACAGGTACTTTGTCGTATGTTCTAGTTGTTTCACTTGATGGTAAAACTTTATAAGGTTTTGTAGACTGATATTCATATTCAAAATGAGTTCTTTGGCCAAACCCTAAATCAACGTTGTCAGCTATTGTTTGAGCGCTACTCATTACAACTTGGTTTGTACCGTTAAAACTTACAACTCTAGGATTATTTGTTATACCTGTTCCTTCTATCAACATGCCTGGTTTTATAGACCCGCTTACAGCATCTATAACAACAGTAGTACTTGCATTTATAGCTCCATTAACAGTACCTCTACCGTCAGCTAAAATTTTATCTATACCAACACTTTCAACAACCCTTATATTACTGGATGTTGATTCTTTATACAATATATCAATTTCTGTAATTTTTAAATCTCTTTCTAAAACATTACTAGTTGATGGAAGTGGAATTCTTAATAATATTTTATTTACTTTATTTTCCATAAAATCTACCGTAGTAGTTCTAAAAGTATCTTCTTCGTCTTGTATTTCTAATGGTGGACTTGTGTCAACTAATGTACCAAAGTTTGGAGGAGTAAAATTTGGTATAGGATTTACTTTACGCATAAAGTAACCATCTTGCTTAGGCACAAAACACTCTTGCGTAAATGGTGACATTATTGAATACTCACCATCTACAAACTTAAACCTATAAGCAAATCTAACAAACTTATCTTTTAAAAAGTCATCATCACCATTATAAGTAATATCATAATAATAATTATAATTAAAAATAACTTCAGTATTAGCAGCAGCGTAAGCTGGTATACCACCTTGACCAAATCCAGCAGTTACAGTCCAATAAGTAGCGCTAGATGATACAGTACTAACACTACTAACAGTTAAAGGTGTTCCGTTTACAGATAATCCTGGTATAAATGTTCCAGGAGAAGTAGTGTTAATAAAAGCTATAGTAGCACCAGGTATTAAATCGCCTTGGTAATTAGCTTTTAAAATTTGCATAGTAGTGTCTCCTGCGGTTATATTCGCGTTTAAAGTTCCTAAACCGCCATCTGGATAATACTTACTTACAACATCATACATTGTACTTTCGTACTCTGTAGGATTTAAATCTCTAGATACTCTGTACAGTTCTATTGATTTGTAAGGATTATATTTAGCTACTGATATTTGTTCTTCAGTTTTGTAATAATTAGGAGTTGCAGAACCTGTAGGGTTTGCGTCATCAACATTTATAACTCTTGGTTGATTTCTGTTGTCTGTAAAATATAATAAATTTTCTAAAATATTAACTCCTGTTATAGGGTTTAATGTAGAAAAATTTAAAAAAAGTCCTTCAACCAAAAGCGTTGTTGAGTTAGTTGTAGCATTGTAAACACCAATAGCATGCTTAGCGTTGTTAACGTAAATAGAACTTGTGTTATCTGTTAGAAACACAAAAACTCTATTATTTATTTCATCAGCACAATAACCTATAGAAAAAGCATTAGACATACTAAATAATGTTCTCATGTCGCTAACACGTGTATTACCTAATACGTTTTCTAAAGCTCCTACATTAGGACCTTCAGATCTACTCACTTGAGCGTTTATTGCATTTCTATATTCACCAACAGGAATTAATCGATCATCAAGATCTTTATTCATTTTTCCTTTAATGAAATTGTTATTTACTTTTGCCATTAAATTCTAGTGTTTAATCCATTTAGATTGACCTCTCATTACTTGAACTATTTCATCAAGCTTAATGTTAGATAATCTTATCTTAGCATTTCTAAGCGCTGCTCTTCTATCTTTTTTAAATCTAGCAACCATACCTTCTGGTGTACCAGATCTGTTAGCTAATAAGTTGTATGATATGCTCATGTACATAGCTTCTTCTGCCATTTTAGGTACTCTAGTATCTAAATCATAAGCAAGACCATCTGATATATATTCTAGCACTATTAGCTTGTTAACTAAATTACTAGAAAAAGTAAACTTACCATCTCTTTCGTTTATACCAAACCAACCGTTTACATTAGAGTACTGAGGGTCTAATCCGTATAATCTTCCCCAGTTCCAAGGTCCTGATCCAAAATCATTATTGTAAACATCGTAAGCAAGATTATCAAGTTCATTTAAAGCTTGATTATTTAATAATCTATTAGCGTTTGTTTCTTGCCATCTTTCTACTGTTATCGATGTTCCTTCTAAGTCAGATCCAAAATTATCTTGCGTAGGTATACCTTGATTATCTTGTAGTAGTTTTTGGTAAGGGTTTGTAGTTATATTATTGTTAGGATACAAAGGTCTTTTAACACCAAAGCTATCTATCCAAGATAAATTAACATAGTTAACATAATCTTGCGGCATTACTAAAGATAAATTTTCAGGTATTGTAAGCTCTTGTGATTTAATACTTTTTAAAGTATCATAACTAAACTCCTGTAAAGATCTTTTAGCAAAGAAAAGTACGTCGGATTTTTTAGCGTTTTGTATTATTTTACCATCGCCTACGTAACCAACCATATAGTTATCTATAATATCATTTAGTTTTATATATTGATAACCTCCGTAATTATTCTCAACAGCATCTCCAGTAGCTTCTTCAGGTAAAGTGCTAGCATACTTACCTCCGTCTAATATTTTTAATTGTACAACTATATATAAGTTGTTTGCAGGGTTAGCAGCAAAAGTTATAGCGTTGTTTGCTACAGAATATTGTAAAAGATATTCAGACCAACTGCCAGGAAAACCTGTAGTGCTAGTATATATTTTAAAATTATTTAAAGCATAATTTTCACTAGCTGGGTTCCATGAGTTAGCATCAGTAAATACTAGGTCAGTATTGAACGTTGTAGTTATAGTTAAGGCGTTACCAGTGCCTCTAAAGCCTTGCGAACCTTGATAATACTGTTGATTATTTTCTGTTATTAATGCCATTTCCTATTAAGATTTTTCGTTAGCCTCCACCTCTTGTGCTTCAGCAGATGCAGTTTGTATTATTGTTGGATCATTTATTATGATGCCACAGTATTTTAATATGTTTATTATTATATTTGTTTGCTCAGAAGTGTCTAATTCAAAGTTAGTAGAGTTACCAGCATTATATATATATTGGCCAACACTACCAGTAGTAAAAGCCCACACTGGAGAAGTTGGTTTAAATATAGCGTTAACATTTAGAGCATTAGGTTGTGGACTTACTTTTATAAGTACTGAGTTGTTTGGTCCTGTACCTGTTGTGCATAAGGGATATTGCACTGTAGGAGCTGTCAATGAAGATCTTGTGATTTTAGAAAAATCACTTTGACTAGCTAATTGTGTTATTGAATCATACTGAGGATTAGTTGTGTTATAAGTAGATATTATTTCACCTAATTTATATATTGTTCCTGCTCCAGTATATTCCCATCCTAAAACTGCAGCTCCAGCATTGTAAGTAAATGAAGCTGTTTTTTCAAAAGGGTATAATTTATAAGCAGAGTCTTTAAACATGTTAAAAAACTCAGTATCATTTTGTTGATTATTTTGATTGTATCTGTTTAATTGATTACCATCAGGAAAATATGAATTAAATATTTCTTCTTGTACTTGAACAGCAAGACTATTAAACTCTGCAGGAGTTACATAACCTCTTTGTTCTTTGTTTAATATGTACAAGACTGTTGTGTATACTGTATTTATATTTACCATTTATTTTTATTTTTATACTAATAAGGCGGCCGAAACCGCCTATATATAGTATCACTTGTTTTTATAGCTTTTTATCTATAGATTTGTAAATTTCAACACCTTCGTCTGTTTTTAAGAACGCAGCAAATGCTGAATAAGGATTTTCATCAAAAGGAACGTTCATCAACTTTCTGTTATTAGTACCCCATGTGAAAGTTCTTTGATCACTAGATAAATTTATTATGCCAGCTTCTCTAGCTTTTATTGCAAAATTTCTAAGCTGAACATTGTCATCATTAGCTAAGCTAATAAACATTGAAGCATTGTTTTTTGCAAACAATAATAAATCTCTTTTAATTTCTTTAGAACTCATATTATTTACTTCAGAACCTTTTTCAACTCTTAAAATAGCTTCAGCATGATCAATATCAATTGATCTAGCAGCATTTAAAGCGTCAATTTGTAAGTCAAGTTCTTCTAAATCATCTTTAGCTTCTTCAACAGCACTATACTCTTCGTATATTCTATCTTTTAAAGGGTGATATAGTGAAAGTAACTTTTGTAGGTTTTGCATATTTTTAGGAACTTTTAAAAAACCATCTCTAAAAATAATATGTCCCATAGTACATTCTCCTTTTTGTTCATCTACTAAAGGTGAATCTTGATTTGTAGCATATTTTATCTCTCTTTGTTTTCCTGTTTTTTCATCAAAATATAAAAGAGCATGTTTTCTTGTATGCTTACCTGGGATAGTTAATGTTAAAGGCGATTTGTTTCCTTTTAAATAATAAATTCTATCTCTTATTTCCCAACTAGGTTTAGCTGGTGGTGCTACTTTTGTAGCTACCGGCTGAGGTGCAACCTCAATAGTTTCTGCTTTAGCTTGTTTAGCCATAATATAATATAATTAAATAGTTTATAAAAGTAATAATTACCCCCGTTGATATAACGAGGGTAAAAATTACATTAAATGGATATTATAATCCTTGGAATAAAACGAAGTTGTTAGCAGCTTGAGTTACTAAACATCTTTCAGATAGGAAGTTTACTTCCATAGCATCAAGAGTTGAAGTAAATGCTCCACCTGCAGAACCAGTTAACCATGATTTCATTCTTCTGTCGTCACCTTGAGAAGCTCTATATCTTACGTGTAAGAAAGGTCTTCTAATGTTAGTACCTAAGATTTGATCATACACTGTAGAAGTTCCAGCAGGAACTAATACACCTTCAATTGAATTAACACCAACGATAGCACCTCTTGTAGAAGCATCGTTTAAGTATTTCCAGTCAGTTTTGTAGAAGTCATAAGAACCTCTTCTGAAACCAGAGAAACCTAAGTTAAGTGCCATTTCTTCTGAATTTTCGAATAAACCGAAAGCAGTACCACCAGCGAAACCACCAGAGATAGAAGCTAACATATCGTCAAAATCAAGAGATGTTTGTCTCTGTAAGAATAACATGTTTTCTTCAATAGCTCCTTGAGTATCTAAGTTTTTAAGTATTGCATCAAAGTCATCAATTCCAGCAGCAGCAGTAAATCCTACTTCTACATTTCCTCTTGCTCTAATAGCAGCAAATAAACCTTGTGTACCTGGTAAGTTAGCAGCGTCATAAGATCCTGCAGCTCCACCAGCGTTTGCGTTTAGTTCACCTTCAACCATTGACATTTCTAGGTAATCTTCAAAACGTAGTCTAGTTTCAGACTCAGCTTTTAAATACCATAAGAATCCAGAAGCTCCATCTTCAGTAGCAACTTCAACCCAACCGATTTGTGCCATATCAGATCCAGTAACTACGTACTGATCTCTAATAATGATTGGTGAGTTAGAAAATTGTGTGAAAGAAGGATCAACAGATACTCTAGCAGCAGAGTTTCCTACTCCTGCTCCAATAGTTGTTCCTTTTGTGTAATCAGAACCATATACAAACATTTTAATTGTTGCAGAAGCAGCAGTTATTCCTTGGTTAGCAAAAGACGCGTTAGCAAACGGTTGTACCGTTACGTTACCAGCAGCTCTTGCTAAAACGATACCTTTTCCTTCAGCTCCTGTTGCAGGATCTAAAAGTACAACTGTATCATTTATAGATATAACATTAACTATACCAGCACCAACAGGTATTGTTACAACTGACTGATTGTTACCACCAGCAGCAGCTCCAACACTACAGTTATCGTAAGATATATGTAATCTGTTTTGTTCAGACCAAATTACTTGATCAGATGTCATTGGCATTTCAGCGCCAACCATTCTTAAGAAGCCAGATAACGTTCTGTTTCCATAACGCTCTACTTCTTGTTCATAAATTTCTGGTAAATATTGTTGCGCGAAGTTTCCGCCAGCCGCACCATCAAATACTAAGTAGTTTGAAGGACTTGGAGTTTGGATAGGACTTGGAACAATAGCACCAAATTGTGGATTTAAACTCATAATTGTTTAATTTTTAATTGTTAAATTTTCTTGTTTTGATTTTCAATTTTGAAGAATCAGCACCAGAAATAGCTTTAACCTTATAGCCGTTTACAAAAACTTCACCTTGTTGGGTTCTAGCTTTTATTGGTGATAAGTTTTTAGACTTGTTCACCACGTCTTTAACTGCGTCGGCTTTTCCTTGCTCATAAAAATGAGTTGCGATTCTATCGACATTATCAGCAGCGTATATAGCTTTGTGATAACCTTTTGTATCAGTAACATTGCCTTCTGCGTCCAGGAACTTCCCGACTAGGTTATTAATGTTTGATTGGTTTTCTGCAACTTTATCTACATCTTTAATATTATACTTAAATCTTTTATCTCCAACATTGATATCGAAACCTTCGAATTCGTTATTAAATAATTCTTTAGTATTTTTTTGAAATACATCGTGTTGTTGCTCAGCTTGTTCTTGCTGTTTGTTGTAGCGATTAAAAAAGTCCATAGCTTTTTGTTGGTCCTGAGTTACGCCGGGTCTCAACTTGATTTCGTCGTAATATTTATTCTTCGTTTCCTCTAAAAAGTTTTTTGCTTTTGCAATCTCTTCTTTTTTAGCGAGTTTTTTCTTTTTGACGTCACGCTCTTCGTCAAGATCTGTATCATATTGGAAGCTATCTTCCATTATAAAATCTATTTCCTCTGAATTTAAATGAGGTTTTGATTTTTTGTAATATTCTTTTAATAAAGTATCTTCATCAACATTAGTATAATCAGCATTTAATCTAGTGTAATCTTCTATAGTTCCACCAGTTTCTTCCATAAAAGATACTAGCTTTTCAATATTTTCAGGCAATTGTTTACCTAAAACTTTTTCATCTCTTATTGCTTCTTTTACTTCTGCTTCTACTTTTTTAACTTCTTCTTCAGTTACTTCTTTGATTGGAGAAAACCCTTCAGCAGTCTCGTTGGACTCTTGTACAGATTCTCCCACCTCTGCGCTATCTCCGGATGGTTTTTCCACAGATACCTCCTTTGTTTCTCCGATTTGAATGGCATCTTCTTTTTGTTTTAAAGCTTCTTTAGGTACTGTAACTTTAACAACATCATCTGGTATTTCTACCAAAGGTTCTTTTAAACTTACTTTTACAATTTCTTGCTCTTTGTTACCTAGTTGCTTAGGTTTTTTAGACTTTATTTTAAAGTCACCTTCCTGCTTTACAGGTTCATTTGTTTTGATTTCTGACATAATATAATATAATTAAATAATTAAATAACTCTATAAATCTTATTGTACGGGCATTGAATTAGCGCCTTCTAATTCAAAATTTATAGGATCGCTATCGTTTTTTCTTTGAGCGATCATTTTACTTTGTTGCGTACCTTCCATTTTTATACGCTTGTCTTTTCTATTTTCTATTTCTTTTTCTTTTTGACTAGCGGCCTGCATATCCATTTGTTTTAACTGCATGTCAAATTGAAACTGAGCTTCCATTTTTTGTTGCTCTAATTGAGCAGCTAACTCCATACGCTGTATCTCCATTTGATTAGTAGCTTGTTCAAATTGTACTTTAGAACCTGATATAGCTTCTTGTTTTTGTACTTCAGACATTGCTATTTTTTCAGCCGCATCAGCTTGAGCTTGAGCTTGCGCTTCTGCTTGTTCAAGAGCATTTTCTTGATCTTGTTTACCTTTAGCTTTACGTTTTATTTTAAGCATTTGATTAGCTAACTTAAGGTTTTTTATTTGTCTTAAATCTATAGCATCTTCTAAATCAATACCACCTTGTTGTAAAGCTACTTGTATGTTTTGTTCTAACTGAGCTTGTTCTTCTTCATCAGGCTCTAGTTCTAAGAATATACCAAAGTCATGTAAGTTTAAATTACTTATTTCTGTCAAAGTATTTACATTGTAGTTTGATATACCATTTACTAATGACTCAGCTGTAAGTGGAAATTCTAAAGCATCAGCTATTTTTAAAGCTATATTTTCTGCTGTTCTTAATGTTATATATAAACTAGCTTGTTTAATATGTCTTGTAGCAACGTTAGAAGCATTAGCAGCTAATTTTTGTAAACCAACTAACGTTTGTTTGTCTGGCGTACTACCATCACGAGCTTCATTAAGTCCGGTTACATCACGTATCATTTGTAAGTAATACTGATAGGTTTGTATTAAACTTTGTATCTTACCTTGACCAGAACTAGAACTTAGTTCTTGAATAGGTATTTTACCTGGATTCATATCGCCGTCTT
>WLWG01001258.1_pt1 | contig 23483 bp, 29 predicted proteins | sample 6712871 | NCBI WGS metagenome assembly WLWG01 (sample SAMN12718693, study PRJNA515312) | sponge metagenome | isolation source: marine sponge | host: Mycale hentscheli | place: New Zealand: South Island, Marlborough, Capsize Point | collected 2003-05-01
TAACGGTTGTCGTCTCTCCCTTTTTGTTTTCCTGCAACGCTGAACGGCTGGCAGGGAAAACCTCCGACCACGATGTCTGCTTCGAATTCTTTTCCTTTGACATTTTTTATATCTCCTTCAATTGGTATGTTTGGATAATTCTTTTTTAAAACCTTTTGACAAAACTCATCAAACTCTACAAATTTAATTGTATCAAATATTCCTGTTGAGTGGAGGCCTAACGAGAAGCCTCCAATCCCACTGAACAAGTCTAATACTTTAAGTTTATTTTTCATATTATTTTTACTAACGCTTGTCTTAATCCAAAGATTTCATATTTATATTTTATTTTGTTATTTTTTACAAATTGTTGCCAAGCTTTAAACTCTCCTTGCTTCCAACCTGTGTAACCTAAATACTCATCAAAAAGAATTCTAGTATTAGGCACAAATCTTTTTGGTCCTATAATGTTAAGTGCTTCTAAAGTTGATTCATAAGTATCACAATCTACATGTAAGAAAGATATATTTTCATCATGTGTATTAAAAAAAATAGGTAATGTATCTTTAAAAAATCCTTTTATTAATCTTACATTTTTATTAACTAAAGGAGGTTTTCCGTTTAATGATAAACCTCCTTTTAAGTACCAACCTCCAACCCAATCTTCTTGAAGACCTAGAAAACTATCAAAACCATACCATATCTTTTCAGGTTTATTTTCTGAAAAAAAATTAATACTAGTCCCAACATGTACTCCTAACTCTAAACATAAACCTTCAATTTGTATTTTAGAAAGAGCTTGCTCCCACCATCCACCATCTGTAATTGATGCTTCGTCTAAAAAATTTTTAATATATTCAGCAGATTCTTTTGCAGCTTCTTCATATAAAATGTCATAGGCATGTTTATTTAGAGCACTTCTAGGTCTTGTGTTATCAAACATTATTTTCCAATGTATTCTTTTCTACTAGCATCTCTCATCTTTAAGAATTTAAATTTTGCTATCTTTAACATTCTTTCAAATAAAGACTCTGCTTTAAATGTTTTAGCAACATTCATTATTTTACCATTTACTATAAATGTAAGTGTGTTGTTTGCATGATCTAACTCAATAGTAAAAAGTTCTTTTGCTTTTATTCGAGTATCAACTCTTTTTAGATCGTTTTCCGTCATCATTACTTTCTCCGTTTAATAATTTTTTTCTTAAACTTTCAACAGTTGTTTTATTTTTTTTAGCTTGATGTTCTACATAATCATTAAGAAGTTTTGAGACCATAGCTCCTGGTGCTCTAAACTTTGATTTGCAAAGTGATTTTAAAATTTTATAATCGTTAGCAGGAATTGCTACTGACTTCCATTTATTGATGTCCATCTTTGACCTCCATATCTTCAGTTAAAACTAAGGGCTCTTGTTCTACTTCAATTCCATAAGTTCTATATTTTGTTTTTTCAAGATCTAAAGGCTCTATTGTTTCTGTAATACCTAAAGCTTCTTTAAGTCTTTTATTTTCTTCTTTTAATTTGTCTATATTTTCTTGAAGTAACTTTAAGCTGCTTACTAATTTACTAAATGCATTTTGCATTTTAAGTAATGAACTTAATTCTCCTTCTGGCTTTTGACCCAAGGGTAGTAAGTTATCTTTTGTCATTTTGTCTCCTATTGTTGGTTTGTTTTTATTATGATATCTTAAATATATGGGATGTAATTAGAAGTCAATGAAAATAATTTTAGTAATATATATTTGTTCAGTTGTAGGTGGTAGTTGTGCAAACCCTATACAAATAGAACCTCCTTATAAAGACTCGTTCGATTGCCATGTCGATGGCTACAAAAAATCAGTAGACTTATTAGAAGAAATGGGTAGAGATGAAGTAAATAAGTATGGGATATATACAAAATTTACTTGTGAAAAATTATTAGAAACCTAAGTGATTATTAAATTTATACTATTAACATCATTTTGTTTAACTTACTCAAATGGAGAGACAAAGTGTGGACAATATCTAAGAGATGACCTCTCAGATGCCTTAGAATGCAGATCTATAGCTAAAGCCATAGGTACAGCTAAAAAACGTCAAATCGAAGAATTAGGGGGCTCTATGGCCTCTTACAGTGTATTTTGTTACGCTATTGACAACCAAGGCATGGATATTGACCAAAGCTTTGAAATATCCTATAATATCTTATGACAGCTTATCGTATCAAAGCATACATGGGAGGCTTGCAAGTAGACCAAGTAGTCGAAGCAACCGATTGCAAAGAAGCGATGTTAAAAGTGTCAGAACAAGTGGAGGATGGTACTGCTGAAGTTATCAATGATGGCTTTACCGGTAATAAAAGACTTCACGTAACATACGAGGAGATCGTAAATGTTAAGTAAAGAAAAATTGGAGTTGCTTAAAAAACTTCAACACAAAGAGCATGCTTGGTCAGCTAGTCTTATGACAAATGGAATATGTACTACTGATATGCTAAAGACTGAGAGTGAAATTAAATCTCTTAGAAATGAGTTAAAGCACCAAGATGTTCAAGAACTCTTAGCTGCAACAGGCTAAGTTTTATTTGGTTTTAAAAAACTAAACTTTTTTCCTAGGGATTCTTTCGGCTTAATAAACTCATAGTGGTTTATAATTTTTAATAGTCTTTCTCTTTTTACAGTAGCATATGGTAGAAATAATTTTGCAAGATATAATGCTTTTTGATGTGAGCATCTCCATCTCCACTGATCTACTTTACCTAATGATCCTTTACCTATACCTTTAAAACTAATACTCCCAACCTTAACAATATCATAAAAATTTTTAATACAATCTAAATCAGTCATTGCAATCTCCATTGCAACATTCCATTTTAAATAAGTCTTACCGTTTGGTTTATTACATTTATATTGTGCATAATTAATGTTACCCTCACCGTCAAACAATCCTGCTGCATAACCAATTAAGTCTTTGTTATTATGAGGGAAATTTCTACTTAGCATCTCCCCAACTTTTTCCAAGTCCTACATCAACTACTGAAGGCACTTTAAATTCAATTGAGTCTTCCATAATACCTTTTATTTTTTTCGCATGATCCTCATCTTTTATATTAAAACAAAGTTCATCATGGATCTGTAACATTGGTAAGTGGCCTGCATTATAACAATCTAACATTGATTGTTTTGTTTGATCAGCTGAGGATCCTTGAATTAATCTATTTAAAGCTTTGTATGTAAATGCTCTCTTGATATTATCTTTACCATATTTTGCTACTGCATTATCAAATGTTTCGGCTTGGTGTAGTCCAAAGTCTCTTGTTTCCCACTTATCAAATCTACACTTCCTACCTTTTTTAGTTCTTATCACACCCTTCTCATCTGCTGCTAACTTACATCTGTCAGATAATTTTCTAATAAAAGGTACCTTCTTATTATATTTTGTAATTAATTCATCTGCTTCATCTTTAGTAACTCCTAATGACAATGCTAATTTATTCTTACCCATTCCATACATGATACCAAGGCCAATAGTTTTAGCTTGAGTTCTCTCAATACCCACAAGATCTGCAACTGTTTGATGAAAGTCTGCACTGTTATCTTTATATGCTTCAACTAATTCTTGAGATCCTGCATAACCATTTTCTCCAATAGATGCTGCATAATGTACAGTCATTCTAGGTTCTTGTTGTGAATAATCAAATGATCCCCATTGATAACCTTCTTCTGGTATAAATAATGATCTTATCTTAGGACCTAAATCTTTATTTCTAGCAGGTACTTGTTGTAGGTTTGGGTTACTCATTGATAGTCTACCCGATACAGTTCCCCCCAAATCAGATCTAAGTTGTTGGATCTCTCCATGTATTCTACCTTTGACTTGGTATCTTAAAATAGATGATAAGAAGGTACTATGAAATTTATTTACCTCTCTGGCTTGCACAATCAATTGAGCTAGTTTATGTTTGTTATTTATTAACCAATTTTGTGTAAAGGAAGGCTCTTTTGTTTTTTCAGTTCGTGGATAGTCTAGTTTCATTTTGTCAAAAGCTTTGGCAATCTGGCGTGATGCCCAAATGTCTACTTCTATTCCTGATTCTTTTTGTATGGCCTCCAGTATTACTTTTTCTTGGATCAACATTTCTTTTTTTAATTGTTCAGCTAATTCCACTTGGACTCTCACTCCTCGTTGACGCATTTTTATCAACACCGGAATTAATTGTTGTTCTAAATCCCACACAGTTTCTAAACTCTGAGTTCTTATCTCTTGTTTAAATCTTTGCCATAACTTTAATGTAAGCACTGCATCTTGTTCTGCATAATATCCAACATGCTCTGCAGGTAACTTCCACATCTCTGCTTTAGGATCTATACCATGAGCGGCGGCAGCTTCTCTTAATTCTGTTTCTGCTTTTATTTCTCCAAGATAATCTACTGACAATGCATTTAATGAATAACTAAATCTATTCTCATCTATTAATGCTGCGGCAATCATTGTATCTACTATTGGTCCGTTGACCGTGATCCCAGATGCTTCTAACCATCCTACATCATACTGAGCATTATGAAATATTTTTGCACAAGGTAAGCTACAAACTTTTTTCATGTATGCTTTGACTTGTTCAGGTATCATATTACCACCACCTAAATGACCAAACGGAAAGTATCCTTGCCATCCATCAACGGCTACTGCAAATCCTACAATCTCTCCTTTACCTAAAGCCCAACCAGCTCCAAGCTTTTCATTAATACCATCGTCTCTAGTCTCAAGATCAATTGCTATTTCAGTTGCACCAGATAGATCTTTGTATTCTGATGGTGTGTTCCACATTGATTTCTTAAACGTTAGGGTAAGTTGTAGTCCGTTCATTATATATTCTTCTTTTGTAAAAGTTTTTTTTCATCTGCAAAATAAACATACTTTAGAGATGAATTTCTTAAAGTAAACAAAATATCTTCAAATGTTTCATCAATAGGATACCCTGCTAAATTAAGGGAAGTATTCATTACTAAAGGTAATTTAAAATTATTTAATAATTCAAAGAAATTTTTATTATCTTCTTTGGTTACTGTCTGCACTCTACATGTACCATCAACATGTACAATTGAGGGAGCCATTACTTTTGTTTTTTCTTTTGCTTGTGGTGCAACCATCATAAATGGAGACTTATCTAATTCATCTACATAAAAAAATTCTTTGTAATTTTTTTCAAGAATAGAACATGCGAAAGGTCTAAAGTTTTCTCTTTTTTTTATAGCATTCATTTTGTCCTTAGCGTTCTTAATAGTAGGATCTAATAATAAACTTCTGTTTCCTAAAGCCCTAGGACCTGCCTCTGCTTTTCCTTGTACAAAACCAACTACCTCACCATCATTCAACATGTTAGCTATATGTTTAATATCTACATTTAGTTCTAAAATTTCATCCTTTAGTAAAGAATCTTTTATTTTAATTTTTGAACCTAAGTATACATTTTTATTTCTAAATATTTTTTTATTATTATTTAAATAATAAGTATATGCAGCTCCAATTGAATTACCTTCATCACCACAAATAGGTTCAAAATACATATTACAATTTGAAAATTGTTTTTTTAATTTGTAATTATTTACTACATTTAATGTAGCGCCTCCTGTAAAAATCATATTGTTAGTTTTATATTTTTTAACCAAATCTAAATATTCTAATTCAAAAAAAGTTTGACAGGTTTTAGCACTGTCGAGTGTAAAAGGTATTGTATGAAGCTCTTCCTTTTTAATTCCTTTTTTAAGACTTTCTAGTAATTGTTCATTAATTTTTCCATACGACTGAAGTCCCATAAATTTTCCTTCTTCAAGTGCAAAACCAAAATATTTAGATACAATTGCATAAAGAGGACCTAGAGTTAAATTGTTAGTTACTTCAAATTTAGTTTCTGGAATTATTCCTATTTCATTTTTTTCGTAATCTATATTTTTATTTTTTTTATTATATATTTTTTTATATAAACATTTTATATTTAAACCTTCTAAATCGTAAACACTACATACTTCTACTCCATCCCCCCACTTACTACCTCTTCCATCCAACACAAAAACTCTTGCTGAGGTAAAACCAGAATCGACATAAGCTTTAAAAAGGTGCCCTAAATGATGTGGCTTGTAGAAGGAAAAAATATCATCATCATTTAATATTTTTTTAAATTTTAAATATTGTTTAAGATTTAATAAATCACTTTTAATGAAGTTATAAGAAGTTGCATAGCACTTATCAATTTTAATATCTAAAATTTGATCAATACAATTATATGGGATACCACCATCGTACTTTATTCTAGATAGTTTTCTTTCTTCATTGTAGTAAATTAATTTACCATTTTCTATTAAAGCTAATGATGAATTAGCTCCAATATTAATACCACCAACTATCATGTATTCTTATTTTTTTTTTCATCTTTCAAATGTTGTTTCTCTAGTTCACAGTAATGAATAATTTTATTAATATCCTCTACTGTTTTACCTTTGAATAAGTATCTACATACATATTTAATAACATTTGCTTGAAAAGGATTGAGACCATTCTTTCTTATAAAAGTCCATGGTTGAATAATAAATGATTGGTAGTGGGATCCTCCAATTTGTTTTTCATCAGCTTCTTTTGCTTCATCAAACATTTTTTTATTTGTCATTTTTTTCCTGGACATAAATTAAATAGTCAGACCCTATTGGGTAGTTAAACTTATAGTCTGTTCTTAATAAATGTAAAGTTTTTCTTGCCCTTGTTGCACCGGTGTACCAAACCTTACGTTCATCACTTTTTTCTTGTTTGTTTTTGTTTGCATAATCAGATGGGTAGTTACCTTTACTGTATAAGACAACATGATTTGCTTCACCACCTTTTACACTATGTATTGTATCTATGGTTATTAATGGATCTTTATCTAATTCTTTTTGACCATACCTTCTTAATAATCTAATAAAGTGTCTTACTTGTCTTGGTTTAAAATTTCTTCTTAATATCCAATACCAAGGTTTATTTTTTTGTGTATCCTCTAATGCTAAACCACACCACTCTTTTAAAGTTTGAAAATCATATTCTCTTAAATCTGGTTCATTTCTCCAAAACTTATCTAATCTGTATGCAGGGTCTTCAAGTTCTCTTATATACTTAACCATATTACGTGCTGCTCTTTTATCTATCTTCTTATTATTACTTAAAGTTGTCCAAGCTTTGATAGCTTCCCATTGTTTCTGATCAAAACATTTAGTACCTTTGTTATCTTTGTAATATAAACCTGCATCCTTAGCTAACATTCTAAGTTCATTAACAGTTTCATTGATACGACCTAGAATATACCAATCTTCTTTAAAAGTTTCGAAAGGAATTTCTTTAAACGATAAATAACTTTTAACAGATCCTTTAGAGTCTCCTGGTTGATATTCTTTTTCTTCACTATCTCTTATTCCTCTTCTGATTACTTGAGAGAACCTATGTATTGCTTCTCCAAACCTTTGAGTCTTTCTTAGTTTTACTTTTCGACCTGGAAAAAATTTGGTAAAATATTTTGGATCTGCTCCATTCCATTTGTATATGGCTTGGTCATCATCTCCTGCAAGATAAATCCTATCTACTTTAGGTGCCATCTTATATAACACTGACCATTGTAACGGTGTACAATCTTGTGCTTCATCTAAAATTAAAACTTTAAGTGGTGGGAAATCTACTTCTGTTATTGCTCTTTGAATCATATCGTCAAAGTCTATAAAGGATCTCTCTCCTCCTCCTGTCTTATAATGTTCATATGTATCAATCTTTCTTTTAAATACTGTAAGTGAATCTCTTTTATAACTCTCCATCTTATATGCTTCTTCTGGATCAATTAGTAAATTTCTGGCTTTACTATAAACTCCTAATGACCAATCTTTATACATAAAGTTATCATCAGCTAATCTTTTATCTGAAGACTTAATTACTTTAGTTTGTAAGGCAAAATCAATTGTACAATCTTTAGGATCAAATACTTCTTCTGGAAAGTATCTACGACAATAGGTATGTAATGTTTTAAATCTTGAAAAGTCTTCTGTAGAATAATGGGGAAAAGATTCCATTGCTCTTTTAACTGCAGTGTTAACTGCTTTGTTAGTAAATGATAAGTAAGCAATATCATTTGGCCTAATACCTTTTCTTAAATAACTTTTAAGTACCTTCTCGATTAGTGTGTATGTTTTACCTGTACCTGGAGGACCAAAGATCTTCACTGTCTTATGGTAAAGATCTTTAAGTATTTTAAGTTCTAAACTTTCCTGTGTGGAATTCGTCATCCATCTCCGATACCGTTTTAGTTGTTTCTTTTTTATCTGCTACTTTGTAATCAACAAACTTAGGCATCATAACTGACCATACATTCTTAACACCTTCATGATAATCATGCCTATCACAATTAAGAAGATTCAATGCTTCACTAGCACTCTTAAATGTTTTATCACTACCTAAAAACTTTTCAAAAGTAATTTTTTTGAAATAACAAATATTTGTTGAAGAGTCGAGTATAACATAATTATCTTTAAGTTTTTCAAAGTCATCTTCTTCAATATGAGACTCAAAGAATTTTTTAAGAAAGTTATATTTCTCTTCACCGAGTGTGTCTTCAAATTTCATCTTCTCATTCTCTACTGCTTTTCTAACTAATGTAGCCATAAGCATTTCAAATGGAGATGGTCCCGACTTAGGTTTAGGTAATGTCATCCAATAGATACCATATCTAAGTAACTTAACTCTAAAAGATTTTTCATCTTTCATATCTTCTGGATTAATTATTATTTTCTCATCTTGAAACTTAAATGTGTATTCAATTGATTTAGTGGATCTAATAAACTCTACATCTTCAAAGTCATCAATCATATCTGGTACTTGTGAACCAATACCAAGCTTTCTTAATTTACATAAGTCTTTATTACATATAGGTGTAATAGCATTAAGCTTAGGTGGACATTTATAATTATAATCTTTTTTAACAACTGATTTAGCAACAGATGCCTCAACTTCTTTTGGATCCATTGGTGTTACAAATAACTCTTGATTTCTTTTTTGTAATATATCACTCATATCTTTTGCATTAATATTACCGTCAGCTTTTTTCATCTCCAAAACACCAACGTTGTAAAGTAAATCATTCCTGTGGCTACCAGACCATTTATCCATAATCATTTTTTGAATACATGGTGGATAATGTTTCCAATCTTGTTCTGGTTCATATTCTTTTACTTTTAAATTATTAAGTTCTTTTAAAGATATTGTTTTATTCTTAACCATTTCTAAGAACGAACCAATCATTACTGGTGTATTCTGATCGTTGTAAGCAAACTCAGTTGTAGCATTCATATTGAAGTAAGGCATATTCATACACTTATTCATTGGAAATACTTCTAATGCCTGAAAGAAATTTTTATTCCATTCATTTAATTTTTTAAGAACATCTTTAACTGGATACCAATCGTCTAAAAATAAAAATAAATGTAAACCACCAGACTTAGATCTCACTGGGACCAATGGTAATTGATTATCTCTTAATATATCTATAACTTTTTTTTGTGAATAATCTTTATAACTTTGTGGGTCTATATCTATACATCCCCATTTGCATACATCACCTTTCTCTGGCTGTATCCCTATTCTTTGTTTACCTTCTAAATGATTTTTCCATAATTCAAGAGTAATTGGTTCATGTATCGTAAGACACTTAACCTCAACCTTACCCCTCTCATCTACTCCTCCTGTTGGAGAAGTAGTGAGATAGAGTTCAGAATTACCCTCAAATATCTTTAAGAGTTTTTGCTCCATGGTTAATTAAAATGGAGTTGCTTCTTTAGGTGCGTTTCCTTGTGATTGATTCTCCTGGGAGAAATCAACCTTACCAAAGATATCACTCTTCATTGCACTCTTATAAAACCCTTGAGTAGCCTCTAATACTTTTAAATGATCAGTTGCGTTCAAGAATGAATTAAATTCTATCACCCATCCATACCATGAGTTTTTAGAATTAGATTCTTTAGTTGTACTCAATTTATAAGTCGTAGACCAAGAAGCAGGATTGTACATCCCGTTCTTACCCTGCGTTCTTCTAGATTGAATCATAGAGTTCCAAGTTTTAGATTTCTTTTTCTGAGTTGACTTTAAAGGTATCAAGGCTTGTTCAATTGGATTTAAATCTTTGTCCAATATGTAAACAAAATGATTTCCTGTATCCTCGATATAATTACCATTAGGCAATCTATCTTTATTATCTGCAGACCTTGTAGTCTCAGACATAATTGCAGGATCCGTGTGTATTGCTACAGGTCTTCCTAAACCTTCACCTTTGTCCTTCCACTCATTAAATGTGTTTATGTAAAGACATGGTGCTACTAGCAGACCTTCTTTACCTTTCCACACTGTACCAGATGTTTCACTCCATATATCGCCCTGTCTTGCAGACTCGACAAATTTACCATCTGTCTCATCTAACACAGGAGAGTTAGCATAAAGTATTTTTAACATTGGAAGTTTTTGATCTCGAGCTGTTGTAAACTCTTGACCTTGGCCTGCCATACTCTCTAAATCAAATTGAGCTGGTAGGTTTTCTTTTTTTGTTGCTATCGCTTTTTCTTGTTGCTTTTCTATCATGATTACTCCTTCGTGGTTATTTTAGTTTTATTTGCAACGTAGGTTCCAAACAATTCTGCAGGAACATCTTTACCTAAATCTGCAATCTGTTCTTTTACAAACGATCTAAGACTACTTGGGTGTACTGATGTTTTCTGTTGAACTGCCAGACCTTTATTCTTCAACTCTTCTACAAGTGCTTTAGCTTCATTGTCTTGCTTCATTTTAAACTCCAAAGATACTTGGTTTTTAATCAAGTCTCCATGGCCGTTTGCACGTAGCCATTCAAAAGCTTCTTCACTTCTAGATGCTGGTATTCTTGCAGAGTAGAACGGTTTAACCTCTACGGATATTCCACCTTCGAGTTTAATTAACTCTACACCTGCTTGTTGCATTAAGTTTGGAATTGTTTGCTCAGAAAGATTAGTCTCAACTTCTTTTAACTTCTTTAGTTCTTCTTCAGCCGTTGCTATTTTTTTCTGAGTTTCCAATAACTTTTTGCAAGATTCGGTAATGTCAGATGACATCGCCATATCTATCTTTACAATAGATTCTGCTTCTAAGTCCATAAGAACCTCCTTGATCGAATCAATATATTATTTGTTTGATCTTTGCAAATAAATAATTTAAATAATTTTACAATGTATAAATACAAAACAGAGCCCTTCAGTCATCAAAGAAGATCATTAGTAGAAGGGGCTAAACCTTACAACTTTGCATACTTTATGGAGATGGGAACAGGTAAGACCAAGGTTGCTATAGATAATGCAGCTTATTTGTATCAAGATAAAAGAATTGATTTTGCATTTGTTATTGCACCAAACTCTGTATACCAAAATTGGAAAAAAGAAATTGATGTCCATTGCCCAGAAGATACTAACATTTATACTTGGAAAGTTTCTAAAGATAAAACATTTAGGATGGATCCAGATAAACTTACATTTGTACTTATGAATGTTGAAGCGTTATCTCATGCTTCAGGTAAGAAGTGGTTAGAATCTAAATTACAAAAACATGGTATGAGAAGTATGATTATATTAGATGAAAGTACTTCAATTAAAAATTTAAGAGCATCAAGAACTAAGGCTATAATTAAACTAGGCCAACTTGCTAGATACAAAAGAATTCTTACAGGTTCTCCTATAACTAAGTCTCCATTAGATTTGTTTTCACAATGCGCATTCTTAGATAAGAAGTTATTAGGATATGAGAATTACACAGTATTTAAATCTAAGTATGCAGTTATGTTTAGTATAGAACGTGGTGGATATAACATACAGATACCAAAGTATTATGTTAACTTAGAAGAGCTAGAATATAAATTAAAAAACTTTTCATACAGAGTAAGAAAAAAAGATTGTCTTGATCTACCAGAAAAAATGTATGTACAAAGATATGTGGATCTACCAGATGAACAAAGAAAAGCTTATGAGCAATTGAAAGAATCTGCTCTCATGATTCTTAGAGATGCAGAAGTATCTTACAATAATAAACTTACTGAACTACTTAAACTACAACAAGTAGCTAATGGGTTTGTAAAAACAAATGAAGGTGACATTGTTGATTTTAAAACCAATGCGAAACTAAAAGAGTTAATGAGTATTATTGAAGAGACTCAAGATAAATGTATTATCTGGGCAAACTATGTGCATAACATTGAAGGCATTAAAAAGAAATTAGCCGAGACTTATGGTGTAGACTCAGTAGTATCTATCTATGGTAAAGACTCTGTTGATGTTCGTAATCAAGCAGTAGAAAAATTTCAAAATAAAGAAGAGTGTAGATTCTTAGTAGGTAACCCAACGGTAGGTGGTTATGGTTTAACATTGACTGCTGCTAAGTATGTTATCTATTTTAGTAATTCATATAATCTTGAAGTAAGACAACAGAGTGAAGACAGGGCTCATAGAATAGGACAGAAGTCTCAAGTAACTTACATTGATATAATTGCTAGAGATACTATTGATCAAATGGTATTACACAATCTTGAAAACAAAATTGAATTATCTGCTAAGACTCTTGGGGAACAGGTTCAGAAGTGGCTTTAGTCTTATGGTAGTTATCAACTCTCTCTAACCATTTCGCTTCATACTCATCTAATTTTTCTTGATCCATTTTAAACTCTTGATAAATTTTATCTTTAGTACAAACACAGATAAGTCCTTGTGTTATGGGACCATATTGTTTCTTATGTGCTAGTGAATATGCTGCTATTTGATAATAATAATCTTCAACATATTCTTCTCTTTTTAATTTGTTTGATTGCTTAAAGTCAATGATCGTAGGTTGATCATCATATAAACCAACTACATCGGTTGCACCTGCCCATCTATCTTCATATGCAAGACTAACTTCATTACCCCATACTTCTTTTAACTTACCTAAGTTCTCTACAATTTCGTGAGCCATGAGTCGTGGTAAGGCACCCTCTGGTGATAGATTAATGTAACCTCTACCATCAATATAATTCTCTAATACATAGTGCATCTCAGTTCCCCGAGTTGCAGCTTGGTTAGTTATACGTTGCGCTTCTTGGTATCCTACTCTTTCACGCCATGCATCTAATCCTGCTTTCTTATCTTCTGATTGTGTAGCTGATAATATAGTTGTGACTGACGGTATCTTTATATCTCCAACATTATAGTGCCGTGAGCCGAGGTCATTGTCTCGTGTATACTTAGCATACTCATATTTCTTTTCGAGTTTTAAGTCGGTAATATAAAATGAATTATTTTCTCTAACAAGACGCACAAGGTCTTTTAGTTTATTTTAAATACAAGGGCAACTATTATTCCTATCATTGATGTCATTAAAAATGCAGTTGAAGATATTAGAATCTTTTCAATTCTATGTATATCTGTATGTAATTCTTTTATTTGTTTATTTGTATTTTCTTGCATAATTCTACATAACTTCTCATGATCATCCATTCTTTGATGAGCGAGTATATCTTTATTAGAAGCTTTTCTTGGCACTGACTATCCCTCCCTTATTAAAAAGGTTTAGGGCTTGAGCCATTTGAGTATTTGATCCACTTGGTGCTTGAGTTGTATTGCCTTGAGGTATTACAGGAAAGTCACTTGGTTGTACATTTGGTAGTGGCACTGCACTTGATTCTTTTTTCTGCTCTACTGCATCTAAATAATTTTGTAGTCCATCTTTAACATCTTTTGCTTCTGCTTCTGGTATAATTCCTAATGTAACTAATCGTCCAAGCATTTGATTATAAAGTGACTGCATTCTTTTTGGTGTATTAGTTTGCTCGCTTACTTCTTTAAGCGTACTTTTAAATGCTAACTCTTGAAACTTAGGGTCTAGCATAGCTTTACCAATATACTTAGGTGCAATGATTACACCTAATGCAGGAACAATACCACCCATTGCTGCGGCACCCCCAACTGCAACATTGGCAGGTGAAAGTAATCCTCCACCCCATTGTAATACCTGACCTGCAGCACCAGCTTGTTTTAGCTGAATAAGCACTCCACCAGGTACACCACTTATGTCCGATATTCTACCTTGTGCAAAACCAAGAGTAGTTTTTAAATTATCTAATTTAATTAAATCACTTTTATCTTTGAATAATAATTCTAAAGTTTCTCTATTATTATCAAGAGCTGAAGTAAATTTTCTAATGTTATAAAAACCACCAAACTGAACATCTTCTGTAAATGATTTAGCTAACATATTTTGTAAATAGTGACCTCTTAAACTATCTTTTAAACTTTTAGCTTGTGCTGGTGTAATAGCATTTCCAATAGCTTCTTTGAAAGCTGGATTCTTTGTTAGTTGTGGAAGTGAATCAATATCGCTTAAAACTCTTCTTAGTAAATCTGTTTTCTCTCCATCAGTAATTCTTGAAAACACTGTTCCTAAATCTGCAGTCGCATTTGCAGCTTTAGCTAATATTGCAACAGTTGTACCTCTTGCAAATACATTCATACCTTGCTCGTAAAATTCTTTTGCAGCCTCTAAAGCTTCTGCTGCTTTAGGATTTAAACCAGACTTCTTTAGGTAGTCTGGAGACATCATGTCGTCCATAGTTTTAATAATATTATCTACTTGAAATAATTCATCTTTAGGTACACCTTGAGTTTTTAATATTTGTTTTTGAGCGGCTACATCAGATCTAATCTTTGCTAATTGTTTGTAAGATACCAAACCGTTTCCTGCAGTTGGATCAGCAAATTTATTAAGATCACTTGCTAGGTCATCTATAGTTTCTCTTATTGGATTTCTTCTTCCAGATCCTAATCCTTGGCTTATATTTTCTTGAAGTTCAGCTACAGTTTCACTTAAACTATTTCTAGTCCCTACTTTTTGAAAAATACTTAATGCTGGTTTTGTTTTAGCTGCACCTAGTAGATCATCAACTTTTTGATACATTGAGTCTGATGCAGTTCTAAATAATTGATCTGCATTGTTAAACATATTTAGAAACATAGTTCCAACTTCAGATTTATTTCTAGCTAAACTACCTTCTGTTAATTCTTGTACAGTATCATAAGCAACTTTATCACCTATATCTTTAAGTGCTCTATATCTAGAACCATATGCTGCACCCCCTAAAATAGATTTGGATATAATTGTTTCTGCAATATTAATACCTTGATTATTAGTTTTAAAAGCAGGAGTTAATCCTTTTTGTGCTTCTATTGCAGATCGTTTAAGTGTTTCAAATTCATCAGGATTTATCTTTCTATCCTTCATATATTTTTTTATAATCTCATCATCTGGCACCATATCTTTAATAGCTTTAGCTTGATTAACAGGACTTAATTTTGATAGATTTTCTGCAGTTTCTTTTCCATATAAAATTTCATATGATTTATTTTTTAAACCTTGTTCAGCTATTTCAGATCCTTGTAATACTTCTGCAAATTGTCTTGGCTTACTTATTATTTTTCCAATGATTGGCGCAGCTTTAATTGCTAATGGTGCACCCACAGCTTCACCTAATGCTCCTTCTCCTGCAGCTCTTACAACTTCTTTTACAATATCTTCTTTAGGGTCAAATGTTTGTGCAACTACTGCACCGGCCCCACCCCCTGCACCTGACGCTGCAGATGCTTTAGCTAGTGCTTTTATAAAAGGCATACTTCTCATACCAACCTGTCTTACAAGACCTGGTAAAGTAAAACCTCCTCCAGCTATTGATCCTAAAATAGAACCTCCTACTTCAGTTAAAATTCTACCAAAGCTAGATCCTTCTGAATATTTTTGTGCTTCTTCATCTCCTACTGCATTTGATATTCCATCTACATTCAAAGTAGTTAGTGCTTTTTTTATATCATCGGCTTCTTGTTGTGTAGGCTTATCGCCCTCTATCTCAACAACACCTAATCCTCTAACATTAATTTTTCCCATTATTCTACCAACACTAAGTTGTCACCTGTAAAATCATACATATCTAATTTAGGATCGTATGATAATTCTTCAGGGTTTACATTAATACCAAATTTTTGGAACGCATCGGCATAGCTACTTAGATTACCAGGATCTGTAACGGTACCATCACTACCTAATCTTTGATCTATTTCCATAAGTTTTTCTTTCATAACATTTACCTTAGCTCTAATGTTATCATCGTTATCTGTGATAGTGGGTAGTAGTGCATTGAAACTTGCTTCCTCTAAAGGACCAACCTGTGCACCCCTTAGTGCTTTAATCGCACTCTTTTTAAATTCTTCAATTGTTACATTGAACTGTGCAGCTCTTGGATCTAGGTTTAATGCTGCTTTAACTTTTGCGTATCTTCCTGCAATTGGGCCTGTATCTATCTGTTCAGTGTATTTTAAAATTTTATCTGCTTGTTTTAAAGTAGCTGATCTATCTGCAGCTTTCTCTCTTTCACCTGCAGTAGGCTTATCTGCAATACCTGTAACAGTATCACCCTCTACATTTACAATTAATCTATCTGCTTTGTTATAACCTAATTGTACTTTTTCTTCTGCAGTTGCAGCTCTAATACTTTTCTTAGGTTTGTTTTTTTCAGCTCTTAATTTATCAAGGCTAATCATTGTAGCTGGTAGTTGTGATACCCCTTCTCCTAAAGCACTTAATGCAGGACCAATACCAGATCCTTTAGCTTGTAATAATGGTCCCGCTAAAGTTGCGGCATAAATAGCTTTTTCTCTTGAAGTAAGTGATCCTAAACCACCTTCATTAAAATGTTTTACAACAGGCTTTAAAGACTTGAAGTATCTATCCTTAAACATTTTACGAGTTAATACTTTATCCATAACTACCTCGGTTGCATCATGTTATATGTAGCGTATGCGCCTAGTCCAGCACCTGCTGCTTGTGCTAGTGGGTTAGAGCCGGGAGACGTGGTTGCTGTAATACTACTCTGTGTAGTAGGCAAGTTAGTCATAATACCTTTCATAAACTCTACTCTTTGATAAGGTTCGTATGCTCTTTGTAATTCTGTTGCTCTTTGAGCGTCTAATGCTCTTTGGCCAATACCTCTTTGTACTGCACCTGCTTGCATCTGTGCATTAATATCTGCAAGACTCATAGCTTGTTGTTGTGCACCTAATTGACCTAACATTTGTCCACCTGCAAGTTGTTGTTGTCTTTGAGTTTGTGCTGCTTGTAATGCAGTTTGAAAACCTTGTGCCTGTGCTTGACCCATAGCTGAAAGTGTTCTTCCTTGAAGTTCTGCTTGTTGGACTCCTTCTCTACCACCTCCGAACGCTCCTGCTTGAATAGCATTGGCACCCACTTGCTGTGCCATCATTTGTCCTTGTCTACCAATTTCATTTGTGACGTATTGTTGATAAGGATTTAAAAATTGTCCTATGTTTGGATTTGCCATACCTGTCTGTATTGATCCAATACCTGCTCCAACTGTTCCTGCGCCAACACCTGTTTGACCTGCTTGAGTAATACCTGCTTGTTCTAAAGGAGAAAGACCTGCAACTTGAATACCAGGAATAGATACAGGTTGTGAAGCTAAACCTGCTGCTTGATCATAAAGTGCTAATTTTCTAGCCTCAACTTCTGGTGCTTCTCTTGCAATTGTAGTTTGTGTACCGGAGCCACCTCCGCCTCCTCCACCACCACCAAGATATTGTTTTAATCCTGTAGTAGGATTGATGCTTCCTTGACCACCAACACTTTTTAAAAGTGTAGATTCAAATTTATTTATATGTGCAAGTTCAGTATCTCCACCAATACCTTTACCTGCTATATCTTTATATAACTCTGTAAATAGTTTTATCTTTTCTTGTATGTTTAATTTTTTTATATTTATCATAAGTCTTTTTCTACTTGAACATGTGTTGCCACATATCCTTTTTGTTTAAATAAAGGGACATAACCTGGCCTTGAAAAGATTTCCATTTTTTTACAACCTTGTTCTTTAGCCCATTCAGCCACTTTATCGATTTGATCAAACCATTCTTTATACCTTTTACCAGTGACGATTTTAGCATCACAAACTTTGTAATTAGGGTAGTCTCTAATTTCAGTAACACCCACACATAAAATTTCGTTAGCATCTGTAACAGCCATCCAAAGCTGCATTGTACCTTGTTTACAATGTTCTTTAATATGCTCTTCACTTGTAAATCCTCCTGCTCTGATACAAGCTTTGTGCACTAATTCTTTTGCTAAAGGCCATACTTTATCAATCTCCTCTTTACTGAATTGTATCAGATTTGTTGTCATTAACTAAATCGTAAATTCTTTTTAATTTTTTTTGTTGATCGTAGAAAAAATCTGCACCAGCTTTTCTCATACTCTTATAACTCTTTGGATCTCCACCAGATAATATACCTGCACCTAATACTGCATCTGCACGTGATACAAACTCTCCATCAGCTAATTGTGCTAACATTGTATCTTCATCCTTATCCCCGTTACCTGAGCCATCTTCTACATACCCTTCGGCTCTTACATAATTATTATAATCGTTTTCATTGTGGTCTGTTTTAGATGGTAGATAGTTAACACCACCTTTATTAAATTTTGGTATAACTGTTGCTAGTCCACCTTGGTTTGCATAAAACATATCTGATCTAATTGTTTCATCCATTGAAGGTTGTGTATTTGTTGCTGGAACAAAAGCACCTTCTAGTTTTCCAGATTGCTCTTCATATGCTTTTTTATAATCTTCTGGGTCGTAGCCTTTTATTTTACCGTCATCCTCATCACCACCAGCTAACAATGGAAGTAGTGTTGATGCAGTAACTAATTTAGTTCCTGTATCCATTCCTAAAATTCCAGAACCTTTCATAGCTTCTGCTATTTGAGTTTTAGTAGCACCTTCTCCTAAAGCTGTTTTAGCAGCTTCTTGGGTCATTGCTTTTTGTCCAAGGATACCTTTAAGACCACTGAATGCAGACCCTTGTCCAATGTTGCCTAAAAAACCTTTTCCTGCTGTAACACCTGGAATACTACCTGCACCTGCAGCCGCCCCAAAGGCATATGCTCCGCCACCTAATAGAGCTGCATCTCTCAATGCTCTCTTTGTTGATTTACCTCGAAGTTTTTGTACGCCAAAAGTGGCTAGTGCTATTGTAAATGGATCCATAGTCTAATTAATTAATTATAGACAATATTACCATTTTAGTCGCTTGGTTTCAACTCATCAGCAAACCGTCCTTCATACTGATGCTCACCTATATGTACAATAGTATCACCAATATAGGCATAACATTTGCCACCTATATCCTTCCATAGCTTACAGAAAGAGAAGTCCTCTCCTAGGTAAGTCTTGGTCTCAGGGTCGTGAATCGTGTCAAAAAAATTCCACATATTTGGCTTATTAATATATTCCCCATTAATAACGGTCTTTTGTACGATAGCTTTTTCTGGATAAGCTTTAATCATTTTATCTATAACTGATCTTTTAATTAACATGCATCCCGTTGGACTATGGGTTACTTCCATAACCCCCTTATCTAACTTTATATCCTTATCATCCTCTACTCTAATAGGATAAGTATTAAAGGATTTTTTAAGATCATTCATTGTTTTAATTTTATTATTCTTAATATTATCCATTGCTTTATCCCACATCATTGTTTTAAGAGGATAAGGAATTGATATAATATCTTTATCTTTTTCAATCATTTTAATAATAGATTCTGCATGAAAATAAATATCTGAATCAATAAATAACATGTGAGTAAAATTAGATTCGATAAATCCTGACACACATAAATTTCTTCCTTGAGTTACTAAAGAAGACTTCATTAATTGAAATGTAATTTGTATATTTTTTTTAAAGGTTAATTTTTGTAATTCTAATAATGCTTGAGTGTAATGAATTGAACATTCACTATGTACAGGAGTTGCTACAAAAATAGAGTAGGGTTTTGTATCACCACTTGTATTATTTTTCCACAAAGGGGTGATTGATTTGTCAAATGGTTTTGAGTCTATTTTTAATTCTTTTAAAGTTTGGTAAGTATCTTTATTTATTGTTTCTTTCACTAATGGCTCCTTTCAAAAAGCTTGTCCATTCCATTCCTTTTTTCTTCCAACTATAAAATCTTTTATAAAACTTTTGTTGTTCTTCTAAATGATCTTGTATAAAATCTTCATGTAGATAACTTGCTGCAACTTCAATAGCATTGCCAGTAGCTATGGCCATACTCTCATAATTATTAGAGTAATTTACATATACAGGCCACTCAGCACATGTTTCGTATAACGCTCCAAAGTTATTGGTAATAACATGAACTCCAGAAGCTAATGCTTCTAAAGCTGAAGCACATGAAGTTTCTTCAAATATAGATGGGTATACAAACATATCATAGCTAGGCATTACCTCTCTTATATATTCATTAGGTTTATAACCAATATAATTTACATTAGATAATTTTTCTGCTTGTTCATATAAAGGTTTAAATTGTTCGTCATTTTGTTTTTTAAATTCATCTCCATAGACTTGAGTAGAACTGTATACATCTAATATAATATTAGGGTTTTTTATTTCTTGCATTGCACGAAGAACAATATTTAATCCTCTCCACGGAGTACAGTGATGTATAAGTTTTATTGGATCACCCTTCTTATATATTTTTCTTTTAGGAAATTTTTCAATACCATTTTTAATAACAATACATTTTTCAGTTGGCACATCAAAAAAGTACCTAAATTTTTCATAGTTCCAATGACTATTAAATACATACCAATCATATTCATTGTGTCTTGATTTATCACTAAAGAATTTTTGTAAGTTAGGTTGATCCCAAGAATTTTTTTGCCAAAGAATATTTAATTTATTCGGATCAATCGGAACCTTACCTGGTATAGATGTACATATTTGAACTTTATCTAAAATATCTTTAGAGACATGCTTATGAAGCATCTCCATTTGGATTTCGGTTGCGCCTCGAGGTTGCATTATTTTTTTGTGGCAGCTCCCATAGTAACTTTAGTAACTTTAATTTCGAGGTCTTGTCTAAAATCATCCACAGTAGTGTCAGTATTGGGATCAGCAACATCAGCATTAAAATCATCTTTACTAGCATAAACTTTACCAGTCCTTTTGTGTTTAATAATTTCTTTTGCTTCTGCTGGTATTTTAATTATATCACTCATTTCTGTCTCCGTCCTTGTCTATTGTATTTTTTGTTGTTCTGCAACTTCTTTTTTTTGTTAGGGCTCTTACAGTGTCTTCTAGGTCTTTTCCTAGGCTTATCTCTTTCAACAAAGTCTTTAAATTTCCTAGCCATTTTCCTGTGAACGATCTATCAGAGCATAACTAATAGATCCTGTAATTTCATTTGCTGTATCGGCTTGAACTTTAAGAATATCATTTGCTTCCATATTTAAACTAGATTTTATAAAATTTTCAAAACCTGCTGATAAACTTTGATGAGCAATATCCACATCAGATCCTCCAGATTTTTGTAAAAATACATCTACAACAATATTTCCTCCAGCTTGATGACAAATTTGTAATGACTTACCAATAATAGTTGCATCTGATGGACACGTTAAAATAGTAGTCACATTAGTTGTAGTTAAATCAAATGTTTCGCTTTTATATCTTATTGTCATTGCATAAAATAATTAAACGAATCTTGTTCGTTTTTCAAGTCTTGTTGATAAGAAGTATTTAGTTGGTTTTCAACAGTAGCTATTGCTTGGTTAATTTGTCTAAAACCTTCTGTAGTATATTCTTGTGGTGGTTCAGGAACATATACGTTTATCTTAGCCATTATCTTCTACCATCTGGGTTAACATCTGCTCTAAATGTACCAAATCTCCAAGTCTCATCTACTGCGGTGTTTTGTATTTTAATATTTGCAAGTCTTCCTCTAGCTCTAGTATCAATTTTTTCTGTTGAAGAATTTATAGTAAAAGGACCAAGTTGTGAAGATGCTCCTGAATCAATTGGAAAATTTTTTAAGAAAATTGTAACAATTGCATTACCTTGAAGATTTTTAAAATCAGGTAAGAATCTACTTAGTCTTAACATATATTGACCATCACCTTCTATAGGTAAATCAAAATCTCCTGATTGTATATATGCTGATATAGCTGTCTCTGTTCCATCCAAAGCTATTTCATTATTACCTACTTCATGAGCATAGTAAGTAGTTGAACCAAAAGTATTTGTTGCTCCACTTATATTTGAAATTGTTGGTATAGCAGTAGAATCATATTCTGTTGCGTAAGGTACATCATATGTACTTGCATCTGCGTAAGAACTTCTAGCAAGTGTCATTGTAGACCAAGTGTTTTCTACATAATTATAAACTACAGCTCTGTTATTTTGTACTGCAGGGCTTCCTGCAGGGGTACCTGCTGGATAGAACCACACAATCTCATTAAACAAAGAGTTGTGTGAACCATATATAATTTCATTAGATGAATAGTTTATTCCCACATTTGATCCGGTAGTCGTGAATACAAAGTCTTCAACAAGTGATGGAAGTAATTTAACGGTACCATCAAATACAAAGAAGCCTCCCCCTGCTCCCATCCAAAATACTTTACCATCTGCGTATACAGTTGCATGTTGTCCAATACATCCACAGTTGGAACCCACTTGTCTGATTGAGAAAGTAAATGGTGGTCCTACAAACTGCATAGTGTATGCTGCTTGATCTGTTAGAATTAAATTATAGTCTTTACCAGATACTGCAGCTACGATTTTATTACCTGTATCTAATCTAAATGTTCCAGCAGTATTTACTGAAGTTGGTTGATAAACATTATAATTTTCTTGATCACTAAATCTAATAAACATAGGGTCTTGCGTAGTAGAATCCCCTATAGTTGTTTCAGTTCCAAAGTGAACTACGTGTCTATCTCTATCTGAAGTTATCGTTAATCTTGTTGCTGTTGGAGCACCTGCCATAAGAGTTGCTCTTTGTTCTAATGGATTTGATACACCAGGGTTCCATACAAATGTTTTACCATCTTTAATAGTTGCTATTAATTGTTCTCCAAAGTTATCAAGTGACCATGATCCAGGATCAAGAATCAAAGAAGAAGTAGTTGTTCCAGAACCCCAAGTTAATCTACTCCAAGTTCCTGTACCCCAACCATAACCATATGTTTGTATTGTTGGACCTATTTCTTCATAAGGATTAATACTTGCAGATCCTGCTGCAGTCATTCCTGTACCAGATTCATTTGTTACCATTTGAATTGTAAAACTATCTGCATCTGGTGTAGTTAAAATTTCAAAAGTATAATCTTCAAAATCGGCTACTGTAAAACCTGTTGCCCCTCCTCCAGGTAAAGTGACTGAAGTAAATGTTATGTATTCCCCTATGTCTAATGCGTGACTTGTTTTATTTACAGTCACAGTGTTTGATCCATTTGTAGATGTAAAAGTTGCACCTGTTAAAGCAGTTGCTAAAGGTGTTACATCATAAAATTTATCTTCATAATAAATATATAAAGCTTTAGAAGTACCAAGTGCAGCATATCTTCTTCCA
>WLWG01001259.1_pt1 | contig 23477 bp, 43 predicted proteins | sample 6712871 | NCBI WGS metagenome assembly WLWG01 (sample SAMN12718693, study PRJNA515312) | sponge metagenome | isolation source: marine sponge | host: Mycale hentscheli | place: New Zealand: South Island, Marlborough, Capsize Point | collected 2003-05-01
ATGATTTTGAAGATTCTATAATTGACTTCAAACAAAGTAATAAACCCAAACAAAGACAATGGATTGATGACTATTTTATGCAGTTAGGTGCTTATGCTCTAGCTCATAACCAAGTCTACAATACAGAGATAACTCAGGGTGTGATTCTGATGTGCACTCCAGATAACTATTTTCAGAAATTTTCTGTAAATGGTAAAGAGTTTATTAATTATCAACATCAGTTTTTAGAAAGGGTGGACAGATACTATGAACAAAGAGATAGTAAGTGAAATAATAAAACGACAGTATACTATCATGATGGAAGAAGAAAAGTCATTAAGAAAGTTACTACAAGCTGACACAAAGTTAGCGCCAGTAGATCAACTTGATGGACTTTATGGTAGAATTGAGCAACATCTTGGTATAATATCTCATGCGCAAAATAAGATAATGTTATTACAAGAGATAGCTGATCAGGATGACGAAGGATAGGGACATGTTTAATAAATTACAACAAGAGCAACGTGACCTAGATGCGAGCTACAGACAATCATTACAAAATAAAAAGGAACGTGAGACAAGGGACCAGGATCAAGCGTCCGGCGACATGGGTAAAGGGACTATTTATTGTAAAGCTAAAAAGTGTAATAATCATTTATATGGTTGGACAAGCAGTTTAGATGCAAGATATTGTATAGATTGTCTAGGATAGTGTGATATATATGTCACACTTTTACAAAAAAGTGTGGTTTTTCAAGGGTCATCACCTCCCTATAGTAATTTGAGAATACACAAATTAGCAAAAAGGGTTTTTCAAAATAGAGGTGATCTGGGGTTGAGGTGATCAGCGTTGGTAATCAACACTTCTAGAGCATACAGGGGCTGCGAGGAACTTTTAGGTTCAGAATGTAGTAAAAAATCTGTAGAAAAACTATAGGGGTTAGTTTATGATAGGCAGAAATAAAAACTGGACAGGTCAATCCGACTGGATGAGAGCCTTCAATGAAAAACATAACAAGGGGATTCATGAAGAAGAAGAAAAGAAAAAAATCAAAAAGAAGAATAAAAAACAAAAAGACAATCCCTTTAAATTTAAAATCTTTAGGCAACAAGATTGAGTCTTACCCATTTGTAGAAATAGAGTGGCTTGATATCGAGGGTGATGCGGGTTGGTCTAACACAAAAGATTTAAACAAATCAAAACTACCTACTTGTGTTTCTAAAGGTTATTTACTAAGCCAGAAGAACGGCATTACTAGAATATTTAGTGACTATATTAAATCTAAAGAAGCACCTACATTTGAAGACATCGGTAGCACAACAATCATTCCAACATCAGTAATACAAACTATTAAAAAAATAAATTAAGCTAAAGGTAATTTAGGTTTAATATCTTTAGGGTCTTTATCAGATTCTTCTTTTACTTCTATAATTCTAGAGTTGTCATCTACAATATTTGCTATTCTATTGTCTAATTCTTCTTCACTTAAGTCTTCTATTTTACCTGTTCTAACTATTTTTTGTTCAATATATAAACCACCTACTTGACCTCTAGCTTTCTCTGCAATAGTGGCAGCAGAAAAAGATCTAGCTTTTAATGCTTCATCTCTAATTCTACCGAGCTCTGTTAAATGACCACCATAATTAACGCCATATTTTTTATTACGTTCTTCTTTTAATTCTCCTATGTATTTGACTACATGAGGATATAATTTAGCGTTTTGTAATTGACTTGATTGTGATCTAGCTGTGTCTTTAGAATAGCCAGCTTCGATAGCACATTCATAAGCAAATTTACGGCCTTCAAAGTATATCAATAACTCTGCAAATTTCATTTGCATAGGTGTGAGTCTTGCTGGTAATCCAGTTTTTTTCTTTTGTTCTGTATCCATATTTGACAATATAAATATAATGTCTTATAAAGTCAAACATGAAAGATAAGCGTATTTACGACAAATTAAAAGACCACGGTAATGATATCTCTTACGAAAATGAGTTTAAACACTCTATTAGAGAAGATAGGGGAGTCAGTGATCTTACTTTACAAATAGAAATGCTGATTAAACAAAAAGAATTACTACAGAACAAATGTAGAGAAGCAGGTCAAGTCATTCAAGGTTTAAAAGATGACATTGATAGACTTGCAGAAGAAAATGATAATTTAAGAACAATGATAGGAAAAAAATAATGTTGAAAGGTAGAGATTTAATGCCAATCCTAGAAAGGTTTCTAGGACCAAAGATGAAAGGTAGTGTAGTCCAAGATGCTCGTGTTCAAATACGAACACCTGACGGAAGACATTATGATATTCAATCAATTAATTTAGTTGAAAATAAAATTTTAGGTGCTAGAGAGACACATCGATTAGTGATTTCAACACACGAAGAAGTATCAAAAATGGGTAAACCCACCTTGATTTTGTAAGCAGCTGTTTAGGTCATTATTTAATGAAACCTGAAACAAAATTATGGCATGATCTTAAGAATATTACACCGACTATTTCGTGGACTAGACTTGAAAATACTAGCGTATTGGGGACTCCCGATCTATTGGGCTATAATAGTTCTGGCAAGTTTTTCACTGTTGAGCTCAAGTTAACATCCCTAAACAAAATTACTTTCTCACCTCATCAAATTAGCTTCCATTTAAGACACCCACAGAACAGTTTTATCCTTGCCAGGCACAGGACTCATGGTGCCTGCAAAATGTTTCCAGGTACTAGTATCTTGGATCTTGTTGCTTGCGGCTTTAAATTAGATAATGCTTGCTGCTTGTCGCTTGATGCTTGCAGCTCTTATCTTGATAGCTTGTAGCTTGTAGCTTGTAGCTTGTAGCTTCCATGCTTGTTGCTTGTTGCTTACTCCAATAAAAAAAATACAGTTTAGAATGATTCTAAACTGGTCTCTTCTAGTGTTTTCCATAGCTCACGTTTTTAACGTCTTTATTCCAACAAGCTCGACAATCTAAACACTTGCCACCCTGAGAAGGTGCCAGGCAACTGGCGCTTCCATCAGTCACCACAGTTGAACTATGGGACCAGGCGTTGCCCGCTGTGCCGTTAACCTTCGCAGCGGATAGTCTTATAATTAAATTTTTTGGAACCTCTCCAGGATCTGGCAAGTATTGCCGCTCTTGAGTCGGTAGCCAGTGCTGCGTGTCAGGGGTGAGCTTGCATACTTCTATAATTTTTTGCATATGCTCGGAGCTCTGCAAGTCTCCGGCATCATGCCACCTGAACCACTTCTGGCGCTTAATCTGTGCAGCCATAGCTTCAACCCATAATGGATTGTTAATTGCATCCAGGCGCCTGTACTGAGCTGCTTTAATTGCAGGATAACGGATATAGTTATTTTTCATAGCATAGCAGCCAAAACAAGGGGACGTTGGAATCTTCCTAAGTTTGGCGCCAGTCTGGCAAGCCCACGCTGGCAAGCTGTAACTCAGGCCGGGCATCTTGCTGGTCCTGGTCAACGACTCTGTAATCTTTTTTGCGTCTTTTACTTTCATTTTATCCTTTCTGTTTTACTATCTTATAAAGTCTTATAATTAAATTGTCAAGTAGCCCCAGCAGCGGCTTGCTGCTTGTTGCTTCCTGGCTTGTTGCTTGTTGCTTGTAGCTTATTTTTTTTCTTAATTTTAAACACAACCTACAGTAGCATTTTGGGTGGTACTGATAATAAGGCGCCAGCGAGCTGCTGGCGCCTTGCTTGTTAATTTTATTCACTAAAACCCGCCACGCTCTAAGGCTGCAAGCATCTGGTCCTGGTCCTTAGCGCCTGGCTGTCCCGTTACATTATGCCAAATTCCATCTCTATTAACTTTTAAGATGTCAGTAGCATAGACGCTGCCGGCTTCAGAGAACATGCCAATCTCTTCACCATTTGACCAAATCAAAATAGTCTTTTTTAGGCCTTTCCCTTGCTTTGGACTTTCCAACAGCCTGCCACTGATGGGCGTCCCGAGCTGCTTGCTCAGGATCTTATCCCCTTTTTTTAGATCTTTATATTCCATTTTTTATCCTTTCGTTTTTTATTTTTTTAACAAAATCTTTACGTTCATTTAATGGCGCATCCTTAATAAAGATCTTTTCTAATTCCTTTAAGACCTTAGGATCATTAAGTTTGTTAAAATTAATGGCTTTAGTAAAGCCAAATGGGTCTTTATTTTTTTTCATTTTTTATCCTTTCGTTAATTATTAATCTTATAAAGTCTTATAGTTTAAATGTCAAGCGTTAACAGGTGAGCTCGCTGCTGGCTTGTTGCTTGTTGCTTTTTTGAATAAAAAAAAAATAAAGAGACAGCAAGCTGCTGGCTGCTTGCTTGTTGCTTGTTGCTTTTTATAATAAAAAAAAATAAAGACTCAAGCGAGCTTGCTGGGGTCCTGGTACTAATTATTTTTAGAAGCTGTAAATAATGACTCAGCAAGCTCACCTGGACCCTTAGTAATTCTTTTTGAATATTCGTGATGTCAGTAGAGCTCCACCAGGACCTGGTACTAATTCTTTTTGCTTGTGGCTTGTTGCTTGTATAAATCATAAAAAATTGGCAAATTTAGAATCGTTCTAATCTATTTTTTTTCGGTTAGGCTAGTTGATAAGACTAGCCTAAAAACGAAAGCCCGAAATGGTTGCAACCATAAAATAAGTTTTCAAAGGATTAAGCCTTTTAAAGCCATCTACCGACTTATCTCGGAAAGTCCTATATAATAAGCTTGACTATAATTACAAGTATCTTTATAAATTTAATCTTAACGAAAGGAAATAAATATGAGTAGAATAAGACTAAATAATGAAAAGCGAGATAAACTTTTTAAGGTTGCTCGTAATTTCAGAATGAATGATACCAGTGATGTTAAACTTGAAAAAATGCGACAAGCAAAAGAGAATTGCGATAATGACTTGCCAAAGTTTTTTGAGATTGCAAAAGGTATTGTTCAAAGGGCATATCCAATAGAGCATTGTGATACATTAAATTATTTCAAGGGGTTGTATGGTTCCCCTTGTGATGTTGTTGCAAAAGATAGTTGTTATTATTTTGCATATACTGACCAAGATAATGTTGATGACAATGGGCAACCCATAGAGAATAAAAAACATTTTGACTTTAAGTTAAATGGTTCTCTAAATGGTAGTGAGTATAATCGTGATAATGATTTTGCTTATGCCTATTATCGTGATGAGTTGATTGCAAATGATTGCAATCCAGACATCAAGATTGAGCAAGAGGATAATCAGAATAATCCACACTTAACAAAGCATGTTGATAAATGCGATAAGTTTTTGGGTTTTACAAATCATGGAAGTGATAATGATATTTCACTTGCTAGAGATTGGCAAAATAAATATCAAGTTGATGTCATTGGAACTTCTTATTGTCGTTCTCGTTCTATTGCTTGTAATTACGAGGAATTTCAATCAATGGAAAAAATGCTCGTTTGTAAATCCGAACTTGTTAGAACTCACAATGATTTCATCAAAGGTGTAATTGCTGACATGAATGATGTTAAGGGTGTTTTAAAAGAAATGAAATACCTAGAGGGTGGTGTTGAATTCGTGAATGAGTTTGCACAATCTAACATTGTTGATGAGGCACAAATCATTAGAAGTGAGGGCATGGGATTAACAATCTATAACCCAGAAAATGCACTTCAAAGGATAATGGAAAGAAGAAAGGCACAACCTACAAGAGAAGAAAAAATAGCAATAGCCTTAAAAATGCAACAAGATAGTGCATTAAATTAAGTGTATTGACAATCTGGGATATTTCAATAATATCCCAGATAACGAAAGGATAAAAAAATGGATAAACTAAAACACGATACATTAAACATTGGGGATAGGTTTAAAATTTCTTTTACACCTAAAACTATGAATGATGACATTTTGGAAGATTGGCAAATGCAACCGACTTTCAGAAATGCAATTTGGACAGAAGATTGTCTAATTGATAAGCATAAGACTAAAGGTCATAACTACATTAAATATTTTGATTTAATGAGAGATGATATAAGAACTGCCTCTACTGAATATGGTAGAGCATTTATAACTTTAAATGGTAAAAGTTATATTTTAAATAAACACGATAACCTAAACGAAAGTGAGAATGATAATGACATACCTAATAATTAAAAAGTTTGATTTAAAAAGTGAGTATTCAAAACCTACTTATGGTGTTGAAACTTACACAAATGATTTAAAATTAGCTAATCAAAAGTTAGTTGCTTTAAATCTTTTGAATGATGATAATGAGGATTACACTTATCATATTGTTAAGTTGAATGAAGTCTTAACATTAACTAAAGATATGGAAGTTGCTGACAATGAATTGAATGACTTTTTAAATGGTCATGAGGTTGAGCATGTATAATATACTTTTATATTCTGGAATCTCCCTAATTGTAGGGGGGTTCCTTTTGTTTCTTTTTTGTGAAATGAAAGAAAGAGAGATTGACAGAAAGTTAGCTGAAAATCAAAGGTTCATTGACGCATTGTTAAGAACTCAACAATTACAAAACATAAGAAAGGATATCAATGAAAAATCCAAAACTTGAAACAATATCTTTTGACACGATTGCAAAAGTTGTCAAAAATTGTACAACCCCTAGTAGTGTCCAGAGCTTTCTCACATGGAATGATTTTGAGATTGATGAGGACGCAACATTCTGGGGTCGTGAAAAAATGTACTTTATATCACATGACCCAGAACGAGGGTCATTCAATCAAGATGATGTTGATGATTTGATTGAGGAAAGTCAAGAGGTTATCAAGTGAAAGACTATTGTCAAAACCCTTTATGCTATCAATACACTTCAAAGGATAGATTGCGAGGTGTAAAGGGTAGCAAGGTTTATCAGAATAGAACCATAGGCACTTATGCTTATGGCAATAGAAACTTTTGCACTTTACATTGTCAAAATGATTATCTTGATATCTATATAAATAGATTTATAGATTATATTGGTAGGATAACAGAAACACCGACACGACCACAACACCAAACGATAGAGTATTGGGCTATTAGAACTAATCTTAAACTATTAAAAGACAATCAATAACTTGTTGCGAGGGGCTTGTTGCCCCTCGCTTTTTTTCTGGTACCTCATAGAGGTACCAGAGTGATTTCCAAAAAAGTAAAGTACGAAGTACATTAATACTTATTATATAGTTAAGTAACTTAATATATGTGTATATTATGTTGATTTAGACATTTAATCAGAGTAAAAACGTTTTCACCCCCATAAGGTTATTTATGCATGATATAAAAAATATTATAAAAAATTTAAACGTTTCCGAACTACCTCCTGAGACCAGACGAGAATTAAAAAAATATTTAGTACAAAAAGATATTAAACAAAAGCATTCTTTAATTAAGAGTGACTTTATGCATTTTGTCAAACACATGTGGCCAGACTTCATAGAGGGGGACCATCATAAAATTATTGCAGAAAAATTTAATAATTTAAAATCTGGAAAGATTAAGAGACTCATTGTGAATATGCCACCCAGACATACAAAGTCTGAGTTTGCATCTTTTCTACTACCCGCCTGGATGATTGGTAACAGACCAAAATTAAAAATAATTCAAGCAACTCACACAGCTGAACTTGCTGTAAGGTTTGGTCGTAAAGCTAAACACTTAATGGATAGTGAAGAGTACAAAGAAGTTTTTCCAACTAGACTACAAGAAGATAGTAAAGCCGCTGGTCGCTGGCAGACAGCACAAGGGGGCGAGTATTTTGCAGTAGGTGTCGAGGGTGCGGTTACTGGTCGTGGTGCAGATTTATTAATTATTGACGACCCACACTCAGAGCAAGATGCAATGAATGCTAAATCTTTAGAGCGTGCTTACGAATGGTACACCTCTGGTCCTAGACAAAGGCTTCAACCTGGTGGAATGATTGTACTAGTTATGACAAGATGGAATACAAAAGATTTAACAGGAATGTTACAGGCTGCACAAAAAGAACCTAAAGCAGATCAATGGGAAGTTGTAGAATTTCCTGCAATCCTACCAAGCAACAAACCTGTTTGGCCAGAGTACTGGGAACTAGAACAATTGTTAAATGTTAAAGCATCGGTTGCACTTCCAAAATGGAATGCACAGTATATGCAAAACCCAACATCAGAAGAAGGTGCTTTGATTAAAAGAGATTGGTGGAAGAAGTGGCCAGAGGATAGAGGAATTCCAAACTGTGATCATGTCATACAATCTTACGATACAGCTTTTTTAAAAAGAGAGTCTGCTGACTTTAGTGCAATTACTACCTGGGGTATTTTTCGTGAGAACGAAGACTCACCTCACCAATTGATTTTACTCGATGCAGTTAAAGAAAGATTTGAATTTCCAGAACTAAGGCGTGAAGCATTAAAGTTATATAAATACTGGGAACCTGAAACTGTATTAATTGAGGCTAAGGCTGCTGGATTGCCATTAACATATGAGTTAAGAAATATGGGAATACCTGTAGTTAATTTTACTCCGTCTCGTGGAAACGACAAACATGCTAGAGTTAACGCTGTTGCCCCGTTATTTGAAAGTGGTCAAATTTGGGCACCTACTCATTTACAATTTGCTCAAGAAGTTATAGAAGAGTGTGCATCATTTCCTTTTGGAGATAATGACGATTTGGTGGATAGCACAACTCAAGCGGTAATAAGATTTAGACAAGGAGGATTTTTGAACCACCCAGAAGATTATAAAGATACTCCAAAACTAATAGATACAAAACAATACTATTAATGAAAAACCCAACTCTAGTTAAAAACATGAAAAATGTTAAATGGAAAGAAATCCCTCCAATCAAGGGACCTGACGCTAGAGGCTTGATTAAACAACCAAAAGAAGATAAACAAGATAAACTGGAGAAAATAAATGGCAGACGTAGATAAATCCTTACCGAATGTAAGACAAAACATAACTGTTCCCTCAGAACAAGAACAAATGGAAGTAGATACTGCCATTCAGGAATCTATGCCTAATCCAAACAGTACCGAGATTACAGAAAACGAAGATGGTTCAGTAGATATTAATTTTGAACCAGGAGCAGAAGCACCAGAAGGTGCAGACAATCATTACGCTAACTTAGCATCCTTGTTGCCAGATTCTATCCTCGAGCCTCTAGGATCTGAGTTGTATGCAAACTACACAGATTACAAAGAGTCAAGAAGAGAATGGGAACAATCTTATAGTAAAGGTTTAGATCTTTTAGGATTTCAGTTCGAACAAAGAACAAGACCTTTCCAAGGAGCATCAGGTGCAACTCATCCAGTTTTAGCTGAAGCGGTTACTCAGTTTCAAGCACAAGCGTATAAAGAATTATTACCAGCGAATGGTCCGATCAGAACTCAGATACTAGGACAAGCTACACCTGAAAAGCAGGATCAAGCAACTAGGGTCTCTAACTTTATGAACTATGAAATCATGAATGTAATGAAAGAGTACGAGCCAGAGTTTGATCAGATGTTATTTTATTTACCACTCGCAGGTTCAACATTTAAAAAAGTTTATTATGACGATTTACTGGGACGAGCTGTATCAAAGTTTGTTCCTGCAGATGACTTAGTCGTTCCGTATTCTGCTACCTCATTAGAAGATGCGGAAGCGATCTGTCATATGATAAAAATTTCAGAAAACGATTTGCGTAAACAACAAGTTGCAGGATTCTATAGAGACATAGAATTATTTTCTCCTTACGCAGAAGAATCTGAAGTCAAGAAAAAAGAAAGAGAACTAGAAGGAACAAGAATGACCGGACAACAAAAAGACAACGCTATGTATACGTTGATCGAATGTCATGTTGATCTTGATTTAGAAGGTTTTGAAGATAGAGGTGAGGATGGAATACCAACAGGTATAAAAGTTCCTTACATCGTAACCATAGATAATGGCTCAAGAAAAGTTTTATCTATAAGAAGAAACTATAAGGTAGACGATCCAAAGAAAAATAAAACTCAATACTTTGTGCATTTTAAATTTTTGCCAGGTTTAGGTTTTTATGGTTTTGGATTAATACATATGATCGGTGGTCTAACAAGAGCAGCAACAGCTGCCCTTAGACAATTGATCGATGCTGGAACACTCTCCAACTTACCAGCAGGATTTAAACAAAGAGGTATCAGAGTGAGAGATGATGCCCAGTCACTTCAACCAGGTGAGTTCAGAGATGTAGACGCACCAGGTGGAAATCTAAGAGACGCTTTTATGCCGTTACCATACAAAGAACCATCACAGACTTTATTACAGTTGATGGGTATTTGTGTATCGGCTGGACAGAGATTCGCATCAATTGCTGACATGCAAGTTGGTGATGGGAACCAGCAGGCCGCTGTTGGAACAACTGTAGCTCTTTTAGAACGTGGTTCAAGAGTCATGTCAGCGATCCACAAGAGACTGTATGCATCAATGAAAAATGAATTCTCATTATTAGCTGATGTCTTCTCAACTTATTTACCACCTGTATATCCATATGATGTAATCGGTGGTAACAACGAAGTTAAACAACAAGACTTTGACGACAAGATAGATGTTTTACCTGTTGCAGATCCTAATATATTTTCTTCAACGCAAAGAGTATCTATTGCACAAACAGAATTACAGCTGGCACAGTCTAATCCACAGATTCATAACTTGTATGAAGCGTATAGAGACATGTATGAAGCAATTGGTGTTAAAAATATTGACACAATCTTGCCACCACCGCCAAAACCAGCTCCAAAAAACCAAGCACTAGAGCATATTGATGCTTTAGCTGGAAAACCTTTTCAAGCTTTTACAGGACAAGACCACCAAGCCCACATTTCTGCGCATTTAGCGTTTATGGGGACGACAATGGCGCAAAATAACCCTGTAATTATGACTTCATTGGAAAAAAACATCTTTGAACACATAAATTTGATGGCAGATGAGCAAGTTCAGCTAGAATTTAGAGATAAAATTGCACAAGCACAACAAATGGCACAACAAATGCAACAAGATCCTCAAATGCAGATGCAAATGCAGTCTAATCCGCAAATGCAACAGCAAATGCAGCAACAACAACAGCAATTAGAGTTAGAAATAGAATCTCGTAAGGCTGTTTTGATTGCAGAAATGACCGAAGACTTTGTTAAAGAGCAAAAAGAAGCAATCGGCATTTTAGGTAACGACCCACTTGTAAAATTAAGAGCAAGAGAGCTTGATCTTAAGGCACAAGACAATATGAGAAAACAAAAAGAAGATGATGCTAGATTAAACTTAGATAAAATGAAAACTTTAATGAATCAGAATCTTCAAGAAGATAAGATGGAACAGCAAGAAGATCTTGCTATTCTAAGAGCAGCGACCTCTATTGAAAAACAGAAAATGTCCAATAGAGCTAAAATAAAAAACGATAAAATGAAACAACAAGATGTAAGAATCTTAAAAGGACCAAGGAGTTAATATGGCAAAACAACGTGGCTTATATGATAACATTCACGCCAAGCGTAAGAGAATCGCTGCAGGTAGTGGAGAAAAAATGAGAAGACCTGGAGCTAAAGGTGCACCAACAAAAAAAGCATTTGTAAACAGTGCTAAGACGGCTAAGAAAACGTAATGATAACTACTCGTGGAATGGGTGCTGTTAGACAGCAGTTTAAAAGAGGAGGCTCACCAGCTTGGACTAGAAAAGAAGGTAAGTCAGAATCTGGAGGACTGAATCAAAAGGGACGAGATAGCTACAACAAAGCTAATCCAGGATCAAATCTAAAAGCTCCCCAACCCGAGGGTGGATCAAGAAAAAAATCCTTCTGTGCTCGGATGCGTGGGATGAAGAAAAAATTAACATCAGCTAAAACAGCTAACGATCCAGATTCAAGAATAAATAAATCACTTCGAAAGTGGAAGTGCTAATGCCATTCAAATCAGAAAAACAAAGAAGATATTTATTTGCTAACGAACCCGAGGTAGCAAAAAAATTTGCTAAAGATTATAATATGGGTGGTGTTGCTTCTATGTTTAGAAAAAGACTAGCAGATGGTGATGATCCGTTTTATGATGCTTGGAAAAAAGTTTATGAAACTAATCCTGATGCAGCATCAATGAATGAAAAGCATGATGAGTATTTAGAAAAATATACTTTAGAAATGTCTACACAAACAAGTGAAGCACCTACAGAAGATGTAGAACAAACAGCAGATCCAATGTTGAATTTGTTTTCAGAAACTGATGCATTAAATAATGATCAAGCTTTAACAACTTTATTTGCTAGAGAAGAACCACAAGGTATTATGGCGGCTTCTAATGGTGGGTTTGCAATGCAGGGGGGAGTCCGAAATTATTTAGGTGAAACAGATACAGTAAGTGAGGTTCCTATTAAATGGAAATCAGCACCAGACCACCCAGAAACAGAACTAGCTTACATTACAAAAAAAGAAAAAGATTTGCTTCTTAAAAAAGATTTACATAATTCATTAGATGGAAACCCTAACAAGGGACCAGAAGGTTTAATGAGTTTAAATGGTGGTGGTTATGGATCAGAAAACGCTGGCACAGGTGGCAGTGACGGTTTCGGCGGCAGTGATGATAATAGTAATGACTATACAGGTTCAGATTTTGGATTTGTAGTATCTCAACCTACAACCACTGCAGAATTTAACGAAGGACCAACGGCTGATCCTGATGCATTAGATATGCAAGACTATTTAGAAGATTACGTTGATGTTAATGAACAAAAAACAAAAGAATTTAATGAAGCTAATATCCCAGATAATTTTAAAAAAGAAATAAAAAAACAAAAAGACATAAAGTATAAAGAAAACATAAATAATATTATTAAAGACATTAATAATCAGTTAGATGTTAAACTAGCAAACAAGGCAATAAATTATGTTATAGATAAAGTAGCTATGTCAGTGCCTGTTGTTGGTATTGCTTATGGTTTAGCTAAAGCTTTTGGTCTTGTTACTGCACCTACAGTTTCAACTGATATTAGTGGAAATATTATTGGTAAAAATACTGTAACACCTTCTGAACTAGGTTTTTATCAAGGACCAGAGTATGATGGCTTTTGGCAAGGAGGACCCGATGAAGATGATGGTGGCAGTGATGCACCTATTGTAGATTTAATTACAGGTGAAGTAAATAAAGATGTTGCTACAGGGCAAATTGATCTTATGAGTGCACTTGATAAAATTAGAGCTAATCAATTAAAAAGAAAAGGGTTAGTACAAGATGGTATTATTCAAGATACTGAAACGGTAGAAGTAGCATCTTTGCCTAAAACAAAGGATCTATTGAGATTAAATAGTGGTGGACTTGCAAATTTATTTAGAGTAAAAACACAGTAATAGGAGAAAACATTATGAGAGACGATTTTGGAAATAGACCTTATTCAGAAAGATTCCCATACGGTAGTAAAGATGGGTCATCTAAAAAACAAGGTTACAATGACAGATTAGACGAGTCCCTAGGTGCTAGAAACGGAGCTAAATCGCAAAGTCTAAAAGCTAGAAGAGATGAATCTAAAGGTATGGAAAAAGCATCTGGTAACAGAGCTTATTCTTCTGTATCAACAATGGATAAATAATTATGGCTAACACTAGAAGAATGAACAGACTGGAAGAACTTGGAAGAGTTGATTCAGAAAAAGCGTTTACTAAAAAAGGTAAAAAAAATTTAAAAGCTGAAAAGAAAAGAATTGTTAAAGAACTAAAAGGTGGCGGAATGTCAACTCGTGGTTTAGGAAAAGCTTTTAGAGGGGGAGGATTAGTATAATGTCAAAAGATTGGACAATCGGTTCTGGATATTGTGAAGAACCAAAAGTTACTGTAGGACCAGGAATTACAAAAAATGGGTCTGCAACAGGTGGAGTTGAAATTGAAGCAACTAATCCACAAGAATCTCAAACAGTACAAGTTAAAGGAACTAAAAGAATGTTAGCTTCCAAAAGTAAAAAAGCTACTTGGTATTAGATTATGTGGTTAAGTGCTATTAAATTAGCAGTTTCTGCTGGATCAAAAATTTACGCTAACAAGCAAAGAACTAAAATGGCTATGTCGGATGCACAGTTAATGCATGCTACAAAAATGGCCGAAGGTAAGGAAGCTTACCAAGGAAAACTTTTAGAAGCTAGGCAAAACGATTATAAGGACGAGGCAGTTCTCGTGGTGCTTACATTGCCCATAGCGGTACTTGCATTTTCAGTTTGGTCAGATGATCCAGACGCAATGACAAAAGTAAATGTGTTCTTCGAACATTTTGCAGCACTCCCGAGCTGGTTTACAAATTTATGGATTCTTGTCGTAGCGAGCATTTATGGCATTAAGGGAACACAAATTTTCCGTAATAATGGAGGGAAAAAATAATGACTACTGAAACACAATGGATTAAGAAAAAAGTTAAAGAAGAAAAAAAAGAATGGATTACAAAAAAAGAAAACAAAGACAAAGAACCACCTAAAGAGTGGATAAAGAAAAAAGAAGAAAAAGCTAAAAAAGAATGGATAAGTTTATCTGATGAAGCTAAAGAAAAAAAACAAGATAAAGCTAGAGTAGAAAAAGCTTCTGGTGGTTTAATAAAAGGTTTTCCTAGATTAGCTACTAAAGGTTTTAGAAGATAATGGCTTGTTGGCACGGATACACTCAAAAAGGAATGAAAAAAAAGGGTAAAAAAATGGTACCTAATTGTGTACCTAAAAAAGAAATGGCTGATGGTGGTTTATCAAAAGCTGCTGGTTATTCTCCTGTAATGGGAAACAATAAATTTGGTTATCCAAGTGGTGGTATACCAATTAGGAAAGGTTAAACAATGGACGGAATGCAAATAGTCTATAAGTTAAAAAAAGAAGTAACAGAATTGTCTGATAGTGTGTCAGATATTTTAATCAATGGTGAAGTTGACAATTGGGACAAATATCAATATATGGTAGGACAGTTAAAAGCATATCAACAAATAAATCAGGAAATCTCTAACCTGCTTGAAAATAAGGAGCAAGATGAAAATGAAGGAACAGTCGTTAAACTCAACACCGAAAATTAGTATCCCAGATACATCATTAGTCGGTTTAAAAAAATCAGAACCAGAAAAAGAAGTAACAGAAGAATCAACAAAACTTCCAATGCCTACAGGTTGGAGACTTTTAGTTTTACCTTTTAAAATGAAAGAGAAAACTAAGGGTGGAATTATTATGAACGATTCAACATTAGAGAAACAACAAGTTGGTTCTCAGTGTGGTAATGTTTTAGCTGTTGGACCAGAAGCATACAAAGGAAAAAGATTTGAGAACTCTGGCCCTTGGTGTAAAAAAGGAGATTGGGTAATGTTTGCACGTTACGCAGGTTCTAGAATAAAAATACAGGGTGGTGAAATACGTCTGCTAAACGATGACGAAGTTTTAGCAACAATCGAGAATCCAGAGGATATCTTGCATGAATATTAAACCAACAAACATAGGAGATAACTATGCCAACTGAAGATGATAAGATCATTGATTTACCTACAGATGGTCCAGGTGCAGAAGTAACTTTACCTGAAGAAAATGTAGTGCCCGAAGTAGTAGTTCCAGAGGTCAAACCTGAAGGTGAAGTAGAAATAAAAGAAACACCACCAGTAGAAGAAAAACCAGCAGAATTAATTACTGAAAAAACAGAAGAGCCAAAAAAAGAAGAACCTAAAGCAGAATTAGAAGAGTATAGCGAAGGCGTTAAAAAAAGAATAGCTAAGCTTACTAAAAGAATGCGTGAAGCAGAACGTCAAAGAGACGAAGCTACAAAATACGCAAAGTCTGTTAACACAGAACAAAAATCTCTTAAAGATAGATTAGCAAAAATAGATAAAGGTTTTGTTTCAGAAATGGAAAACAGAATTGTTTCTGGAATTGAAGCAGCTCAATCTAAACTAGCTACTGCAAGAGAAAATAATGACTTAAAAGCAGAAGTAGAAGCTTCAAAAGAAATTGCTAAATTAGGTTATGAAGAAGCTAGATTAGCTGAAATGAAAGTTAAACAAGCTGACCAAGAACAGAATGTAAAAGTACCATTAAAACAACCAATTATTCGACAAGAACCAGACTTACCAAAACCCGATGCAAGAGCAACGGAATGGGCAGATAATAATGCTTGGTTTGGAAAAGATGAACCTATGACTTATACAGCTTTTAGTTTACATAAAAAGTTAGTAGAAGAAGAAGGTTACGATCCCCAATCTGATGATTATTATGTGGAATTAGATAGAAGAATAAAGCTTGAATTCCCCCATAAATTTGATAAGGTAACAGAACAACCGACTAAGCCCACTCAAACAGTAGCTTCTGCTACTCGAGGAGTAAATAGAGCTGGTCGCAGAACTGTGACTCTCACATCATCACAGGTAGCAATTGCTAAAAAATTGAATGTGCCACTTGAAGAATATGCTAAACAAATAAACATAGAGGAGTAAAATGCATATGAAAAATAATGAAACTAAAGTAACTGAAGAAATTAAAACGGAGGTTACAGAAGAAGTAGTAAGAGACTCCCGTGCGTCCGAAGACAGAAACGCTACAGCGAATGAAGTTGTATGGACACCACCCTCATCTTTAGATGCTCCACCTGCGCCGGATGGATTTCATCATAGATGGATAAGATCAGAAAGCTTAGGCTTTGACGACAACAAAAACATTACTGGTAAATTAAGATCAGGATATGCTTTAGTTCGTGCGGAAGAGTACAAAGATTCTAATTATCCAATTGTTGAAGACGGCAAATACAAAGGTGTCATCGGAGTAGGAGGTCTGTTGCTGGCCAGAATACCAATAGAGATCGCCAAAGCACGTCAAAAATATTATAGCGATAAAGCTAAAGATAATGACGATGCCGTTAAAACCGATCTGCTAAGGGATCAGCACCCGAGCATGCCTATCAGTTATGATAGTCGCTCTAGCAAATCTTTCGGTGGTAAGTAAAAGTTTTTTAACAATTACGACCCAACGAATTTAAATTAACCTGTAGTTAGAAATAACTACTAAAGAACAGAGGAAACAATTATGGCTAACCAAGACGCAGCTTTCGGTCTTAGACCGTTAAAAACTGTTGGACAGCAAGATGATTCCACTGGAATGAGTCAATATAATATAGTACCTGGTGATGCATCGGTAATATTTCAAGGTACAGTCGTTAAGGCTGTAGCTGGAGGTTATGCAGATCTAGCCGCAGACGGCGATGGTGCTAACCTTGGCGCATTTTGGGGATGTTTCTATGATGACCCAACGACACAAAAACCTACGTTCAAAAACTTCTATCCTGGTGGAATTACTCCAGCAAATAGTGGTGCAATTGAATGTTTTGTGTACGACTCTCCAATGCAAATGTTCGAAGTACAATCAGATAATGCTGGTGCTTCAGCACAAGCAGATGTTTTTTCATCAGCAGATACTGTTGGAAACGCAAATGGGAGTACATTAAATGGTGTATCTAGTATGGAATTAGATGATTCTGATATTAGTGCAGCACTAAAACAACTAAAAATAATCGGACCGTCAAGAGATCCAAAAAACTCAGATCTTACTTCTGCCAATGTAAATTGGAGAGTACAATTATCTGAGCACATTTTGGCTCCTGCTACGGCCGGGGTATAAGGAGTATAAATTATGGCTATATCACGACAACAACTCGTAAAAGAGCTTGAGCCAGGTTTAAACGCCTTGTTCGGCCTTGAGTATAAAAGATATGATTCTGAGCATGAAGAAATTTATGCAAAAGAAACATCAGACAGAGCTTTTGAAGAAGAAGTGATGTTATCTGGCTTTGCTAATGCTTATGTAAAACCTGAAGGTTCTGCAGTTGCATTTGACAACGCACAAGAAACATACACTGCAAGATACACAAATGAAACTGTGGCTCTTGCATTCGCTTTAACTGAAGAAGCAATGGAAGACAACTTGTATGATAGACTTGCGTCTAGATATACAAAAGCTTTAGCTAGATCTATGGCAAACGCTAAACAGATTAAAGCAGCTACACCACTTAACCAAGGTTTACCACTTGTGGATAACTTTGATTCAGGTGATGGCGTTTCTTTATTCAACACAGCTCACCCAACGATCGCAGTTAACGTTTCTAACACGCTTACTACACCAGCGGATTTAAACGAAACTTCATTAGAACAAGCGATGATTGACATTGCTGGAATGACTGATGAAAGAGGTTTAAAAATTGCAGCTAGAGGAATGAAAATGATTGTTCCTTCTGAAAATCAATTTAACGCTGAGAGATTGTTAAAGTCTCAAGGAAGAGTTGGAACAGCTGATAATGATATCAATGCACTGAAAAACATGGGAATGGTTCCTGAAGGTTACAGAGTAAATCATTATCTTACTGATCCTGATTCTTACTACATCATTACTGATGTTCCTAACGGAATGAAGTACTTTGAGAGACTACCTATCCAAACTAAAATGGAAGGTGACTTCTCAACTGGTAACGTAAGATACAAAGCTAGAGAAAGATACTCTTTTGGAGTTTCTGACTATAGAGGTATCTACGGCGTTGCAGGTGCTTAATAACTAATTAATTAGAGGCCGCCTAAAAACGGCCTCTTTTTTACATATAAAGGTGTGTAAATGAAAAAAACTCTCATAAATATCTGGGCTTACGACCATCATGCTAAATTTAATATTGAACATGTTGAGGATACAGCTGAAAGTGTTGAAAAAGCTATACTTGACAAGCTAGGAGAAAAAAGTATAAAATGGGAGTATCTCGGAAACAACTATAATAACGAGATAAATCGAATAACTTATGAGGAGGTTATTGATGATACAAGACCTATACAAACAAAAAAGGTCCTTGGAGTTGAAGTGGGAACAGGAGCATATTGACAATAATAGATATACTCTTGAAATGGTCAGAATTGATGACAAAGTTAAACAAGTCATTACTGAGATCAAGCTGGAAGAAGCAGCTATTGCTCACAGACAGAATAGCGTTGAAGGCGCTGCTCCACAAGTTTCTGTAGCTACTTAATACAAAAGCTACATCGTTGGAAAAATCCAATCCGCACTACAGGCTCTCTTGCACTCTACTAAAAACTAGTATATAAAAAACTTACTATATATTTAACAATAATGAATGCTGACGCATATAGTCGACAACCCTAGGGACAGTATTCAGATATTCTAGGAGGAATATAAAATGGCAAATACTACATTTTCGGGACCGGTAAGAGCGGGAACGATTTCAAACACAACAGGTACAACACTTGGATCTAACATTGCTAATGTTGGACAAGTTGTAATGTCTCAATCAGTAAAAGTTGATATTATTGGTGCTTCACATTTAAATCAAGTTTGCGCAGTAGTTCCAGCAAATTCACAAATAGTAGACGTTATTCTTAACGTAACTACAGTGAATAATGATGGTGGTGCAGCAACTATTTCAGTGGGAACAGTAGCAGATGCAGACGCATTTATAGCTACAGCTAATGTTAAAGCTTTAGCAACTACTCACGGTACTTTAGATACAGAAGCAACTAATGTTGGCACAACTGACATACAAGTTCTTGCTGATTTTACAGGTGCTAATGGAGATGGTACAACTGGTGCAGCAACAGTTACTGTTATGTACATACAAAATAATTCTGTTCAAGACGCAGTAGATTTATAATAATTAATTAGTGTGGGCTTAGGCCCACACATAAATTTAAGGAGAAAAATTATGGCAGGCGGAGGATCATTTTCAAGCGATCAAACAACCTTACAAAAAGATACTGGTACTATAACTTTGTTGAGAGCTGGTAGAGCTAGAGTTACTTCTATTCAAGGTAGAGGTGAAGCAGGTTCTGTTTTACTTTTACATGACTCAGCTACAACAGGTGGGGCTGCAGCAGGTAATTTAAAAGCGACATTTAAATACGATACTGAAGGATTAGCAGTGTACGTTCCAGGTTCTGGAATTTTGTTTAAAGATGGAGTTTGTGCAACATTATCACAAACAACAGGAACTGACGGAAGCGTTACATTAACTATCACAGGAGCGTAACATGGCTAACACTACTTCTGGTACATCGACCTTTGGTAAAACTTTTGCAATAGATGATATTATTGAAGAAGCTTACGAAAGAATTGGTATAAGAGGGGTTGCTGGTTACCAGTTAAAAACTGCTAGAAGATCATTAAATATTCTTTTTCAAGAATGGGCTAACAGAGGTATACACCTTTGGGAAATAGCTGATGGATACTTGACACTAGTTGCAGGAACTAATGAATACATTGGTTACCGATCTAGCGGGGACGGTACTTCAACTTTATTAAATAGTGCGGGTGCAGCTTTGTATGGCACGGATGATATTTTTGAAGCTTCTTATAGAAGTAGTGCAGGTACAACAAGTCAATCTGATAGTCCTTTAACTAAAATATCAAGATCTACTTACTCAGCATTATCTAATAAATTAGCGCAAGGGCAACCTTCACAATATTGGGTTCAAAGATTTATAGATAGAGTTACAATAACTCTATACACAACACCAAGTGCTAGTCAAGCTGGTGACAGAATTCAATTTTATTACATGAGTAGAATAGAGGATGCAGGTTCTTACACTAATGCAGCAGATGTTCCTTATTTTTATATTCCATGTATGTGTGCAGGATTAGCTTATTACTTAAGTTTAAAATATTCTCCAGAGAGAACTCAAAATTTAAAACTTTTATACGAAGATGAATTATTAAGAGCGGAGGCAGCGGATGGTTCGAGTAATAGTACTTATATTACACCTAAGTCGTACTATCCTAGTATTTAATAATGGCTCGATTTGCACAAGGAAAATATTCACTAGCAATATCTGATATCAGTGGCCAAGCATTTCCATGGAATGAAATGGTTACACAATGGAATGGATTGTTTGTACATTTTTCTGAATTTGAATCTAAACAACCACAACTAGACCCTAAACCAAGTCACGCTGACCCAACTGCTTTACCTACCACTCGTCCACAACAACCACCATCAAATGCGTTAAGGTTTTTAAGTTTTAATCCAATTAAAAGTTTTGCTGCTGGCAGTGCTGTTGTAAATGTTTTTGAAGAAAATCATGGTAGACAACATTCTAGTTATGTAAGATTTAGAGGACCACCAGGAATAGCAGGTGTGTTTAATAACATAGCTGCAATTGATGGACTTAGTGGAGCTCAAATTTGTGATGCTTCAGGACACAAAATTACTCCAGGAATTTTTACAAATACTACAACTACGTTAGTATCAAACATTGATGCAACTCAAACTACAGGTATTATTTTAACCAGTTTAACTGGGTTTGAAATAAATAGTCCAAGAACTCCAGGTAGCGTTGATTTTTTTTCAGGAGGAACTCCTATGAACGCAGTTATTATTGCAGCAGAACTAATAGCTTACACAGGATTTGGTGCACCTTCAAATATAGAAAGAACTTATGCAGTTAGAGTTGAAAGCACTGGTTCTGGAAATAAATATTTTATTGATAATGTTCAACAAGATACTTTAAGTTTTACAAAAACAGGAACATATACTTTTAGTCAATCTGATTCTAGTAATTCTGGACATCCTTTAAGATTAGCAACTAGTCTTGATGGCACTGAGTATACAACTAATGTTACGATTGTAGGTACTCCAGGAACAAGTGGTGCTTACACAAGAATCACTGTAGACAGTTCGGCTCCAGCAACTTTGTATTATAAATGTAATATTCATTCTGGAATGGGTGGAACTATAAATGTAACTGAAATAGCCGACAATGAATTAACAGGTGTTGTAAGAGGTTCTTTTTCTTCTACGGCTACAACCCACAATGCAGGGGCTACAATTAGATGTCTTCAAGATCCTTTAAATAACTACAATACAGATACTTCAGATCAAGGAGGATCTGATACAGCAACTACTGGACAAATTAGCGGAGGAGGTTATAATACATCCTCAGGACCAGTAACATTAAAAACAATAGGACCTCAGTAATATGGCTTACACTTTAACAAATTTACAAGACGACATAAAAGGATACACTGAAGTTGGTGATAATGTTTTTACATCTAGTGTTTTAAATAAATTTATCCAAAACGCAGAAAATAGAATTTTTAGATCTGTTGATGCAGATCTAGAACGTTTTTATGCAACATCTAATTTAATCATAGGAAATAGATACGTAACTATTCCAGCAGATCTCAGAAACATTAGGTATGTACAACTTACAGATTCTTCTGGAAATCAAGTTTTTTTAAATCAAAGAGACCCAAGTTTTATGGCTGAATATTATAAAACTCCAAATACTCAATCTTCAAGTATACCTAAATATTATGGTAATTGGGATGAAAATTTTTGGGTAGTAGCACCTACACCTAATGCTACTTATAGTATTACTCTTGCTTACAATAAGGAACCTACTAGTTTAACTGACGCTACAGTTAGTGGAACTGGTACTTATTTATCAAACAAATACCAAGACTTACTTTTATACGCTTCTTTAGTAAATGCATATGGGTACTTGAAAGGTCCGACAGATATGATACAACTGTACCAAGGGCAATATAAAGAAGCACTTGAAACGTATGCGGTTGAACAAGAAGGTCGTAGACGCAGAAACGAATACAATGATGGTGTTATTCGTATTCCTTTAAAATCAGAATCACCATCAAGTTATTAATAATTAAGGAGATAAACAAACATGGCAAATATAATACCTTTTAGTTTTAGAGGTGCACTCTTTTCTGGACAACATGATTTTCAGAATTCAGGAGGAAACACTTTTAAATTGTCTCTGTATGTTGGAAGTGGATCTTTTCCATACACAACAGCAAGCACGGTATATTCAACTACTGACGAAGTAAGTTCAGGTGGAGGTTCTAACTATGCGGTTAAAACTTTAACTAATAATGGAGTGGCTTCAAGTACGGCGGTTGCTTCAGTTGACTTTGCAAATGTAACTTGGTCAAGTGCAACTTTTACTGCAGCTTATGCAGCAATATACAATTCTGATACAGTTGATAGTACAGCAAATAGACTAGTAGTGGTTTTAGATTTTGGTGGAGCAAAGACAGCAACGAATGGTGATTTCACTATTACGTTCCCTGATCCGGCTACACCTGCTAATGCAATTATTAGTATGAGTTAAGGAAAAAATTTATGGCGTTAGTAATAAATGACAGAGTAAAAGAAACTAGTACTACTACAGGTACAGGCACATTAAATCTTGCCGGTGCTGTAAGTGGTTTTGTAACTTTTGTTGCAGGGATTGGTAATAGTAATACAACTTATTATGCAATTCACGAACAAGGCACAGCAAATTTTGAAATAGGTATTGGAACAGTAACTGATGCAACACCTGACACTCTTGCAAGAACTACAGTTTTAAATAATTCTTTAGGAACTACAGCTAAAATTAATTTTTCAGGCACTTTAGATGTATTTTGTACAATGCCTGCAAGTAAGTCTGTCTACTTAGACTCGACAGGAACACCAGTAGGAGCAGCGTCAGCTGGCTTTGCATTAGCAATGGCCGTGGCGTTATAAATAGGAAAAAAATATGGCACAAGATTTTAGAAA